>Ga0209013_10003617_pt1 | contig 13689 bp, 9 predicted proteins | sample Cruoilmetagenom2_FD_187291 | JGI IMG/M metagenome (GOLD analysis project Ga0209013, IMG submission 187291) | Oil polluted marine microbial communities from Coal Oil Point, Santa Barbara, California, USA - Sample 2 (SPAdes) (version 2) | ecosystem: Environmental > Aquatic > Marine > Oil seeps ... | reverse complement strand
AAAGTCCCGGATCAGCCGGGTATTGCCTCTAAAATTTTTCTACCCATCTCTGATGCCGGTATTCTTGTTGACATGATCATCCAGAATACCAGGGAGAGTCATTTGACCGATATGACCTTTACGGTCATGCGTAATGATTATGACCGCACCATGGAGATCCTGAAAAAAGTCGCTGAAGAGATTGGTGCTGAATCCGTTACCGGTGATAAATCCATTGTAAAGATTTCCATTGTCGGCGTTGGGATGCGAAATCATTCGGGTATTGCATCAACAATGTTTCAGATCATGGCGAATGAGGGAATTAATCTGATGATGATTTCTACCTCAGAGATCAAGGTCTCCTGCATTATTGCCGAAAAATATACCGAACTTGCCGTACGGGCACTGCACTCCTCCTTTGCCCTGGATAAAGAAAACATGCCCGTCGAGGAAGAACAGGAGTAGAAAATATGGTGCAGATAATAGAGTTTTACGACACCACGCTGCGGGATGGAACCCAGGCAGAAAACTTCAACCTGTCTGTTGACGACAAGGTTAGAATCACCAGGCAGCTGGATAAACTCGGTATTGATTTCATCGAGGGAGGCTGGCCCGGTTCAAACCCTCTTGCAGTTGAGTATTTTGAAAAGATGAAGGGAGTCGAACTCCGACATGCTAAGCTTACTGCATTTGGATCTACCCGCCATTTTCAAAATCCTCCTGAAAAGGATCCCAACCTGCTGGCCATGCTGGCAGCGGAAACACCTGCCATCACAATCTTCGGTAAGAGTTGGGATATCCATGTCCACGATGCCCTGCGCATTGAACTGGAAGATAACCTGCAGATCATAGAAGATTCCCTGGCCTTTCTCCGGCCACGGGTAAAACACCTGATCTATGACGCAGAGCATTTTTTTGACGGTTTCAAGAAAAACCGCGAATACTGCCTGGCCACTCTTGGCCGTGCCATTACCGGCGGAGCCGAGACGCTTGTGCTCTGTGACACCAATGGCGGTACACTGCCCCATGAGATCCCGGCAATCATTGAACGGGTCAAGCAGTTTCTAGTGGAACAGGGTAGTGAAGCCCGCATCGGCATTCACCCTCATAATGATTCAGATTGTGCAGTTGCCAACGCATTGATCGGTGTGTCCATGGGAGCGGGTCAGGTACAGGGTACCATCAACGGCTATGGCGAACGCTGCGGCAACGCAAACCTGACGTCCATCATACCGGCTGTTATTTTTAAGATGGGCCTGGAGGCTGAGGTTGGTAAAAAAATTGATAAACTTTACTCTACCTCACGCTTGGTCAATGAACTTGCCAATCTGCCCCATAACCGCTACCAGCCTTATGTAGGTGAATCAGCATTTGCCCACAAAGGCGGCATTCATGTCAGTGCGGTGCAACGCAACCCATTGACCTACGAACATATTGAACCTGAAAAAGTCGGCAATGTCCGGCGCATCTTGATTTCCGACCAGGCAGGAAAATCCAATGTCCTGCACAAGGCAAAGAAGTATGGCCTGAAACTGGATGCCGATGATCCGGCCATGGCTTCCATTGTTAAGGAACTTAAGGATCTGGAAAATCAGGGCTATCAGTATGAGGGTGCCGAGGCAAGCTTTGAACTGCTCATGCGCCGTGCCATGGGTATGCATCCGAACTTTTTCACCTTTGAAGGGTTCCGGGTCATGAACAACAAATACCGTATGGATAAATCGCCGTTTACCGAGGCAACTATCCGTCTGTACGTAGAGGGGAAAGAGGTCCACACCGCCTCCTTGGGTGACGGTCCGGTTAATGCCCTGGATCGTGCCATGCGTAAGGCGTTGACCCGTTTTTATCCAAGCCTTGAAGAGATGGAACTTATGGATTACAAGGTGCGTGTCCTTTCCGGCGAACACGGCACCCAGGCCAAGGTACGGGTCCTGATTGAGAGCAGAGACAGAGCTAGTCAGTGGGGAACAGTCGGTGTATCCATAAACATTATCGAGGCCAGCTGGCAGGCCCTGGTTGATGCCGTTAATTACAAACTGATGAAAGACAAGCAGGCCGTGGCCTGATCGTTGAAAATGCAGTGTTGCGATGAAAAGAAGGACAAGCGGATGCTTGTCCTTCTTTTGTTAGGGGTGGGGTCTCTGGCAGCAAGCTGGCTCATTCCGGCACCGGAACCATGCTTCACTGACTTTTTCTATCAAAAAATATCTGAAGACCGGAAAGTGCCGCTTGTAGTCCGTACGGCAGGAAAATCATACAGCGAGTACGGTTTGGAACTTGTCAAGCTGTCTGCAGGTACAGCCTGTGCTGATACGCCACCGCAGTTGGCCATGTTTTTCGACCTGCCCATGCCGTTGAATCGGGCAGATCAAACCAGCCTGGCCATGCTGCCGGGCATCGGGCCCCGGCTGGCAGAGCAGATTTTCATGTTCAGAGAAGAAACTGAAAAAATTTCAGGACCTGCCGCCCTTGGAAGAATTAACGGTATTGGCAAGCGTTTAACAGAGCGCCTGGCTCCAATGCTCTGCTTTGATTGATGTATTTCTAAAGTAATGACAAAACCCCGAATTATCGACTGTCCGGTTATTGTCCTTGTCGGCCCGACTGCCATAGGCAAGACAGCCCTTTCACTGGAACTGGTCAAACGCTTTGATTGTGAGATCATCAGCATGGACTCCATGCAGGTCTACCGTCATATGGATATAGGTACAGCAAAGCCGAGCCTGGCAGAGCGTGCCCTGGTTCCCCATCATCTCATAGATATTATAAGTCCTGATGAGCAGTATGATGCCGCCCGGTTTGTCAGTGATGCCCTTGCGGCAATTGATGCTGCAGCAGATCGCAAGCGGACGGTACTTTTGACCGGTGGTACCGGTCTGTACCAGAAGGCCTTGTTTGATGGACTATTTACAGCAATGCCTGCAAATCCGAAGGTACGCAGTCAGTTGCAGGTACGCCTTGAAGAAGAAGGCAGGGTAGCATTGCATGACGAGCTGTGCAGGATTGATCCTCAGACCGGAGTAAGAGTTCATAAAAATGACACCCAGCGACTGCTGCGCGGGCTGGAAATATACTGGTCGTCCGGTCGGACATGGTCGGAGCTTTTGCAGGAGCAAAGAAAAGAAGGGCAGGGGGTCAGTTTTAGCAGGGCATACCAGATAGCGCTGACCTGTGAACGCGATGAACTGTATCAGCGCATTGAGTGTAGAAGCTGTAGAATGATTGAGCAGGGATTGATCGAAGAAGTTGAAAAACTTCGGGTAATGGGCTATTCACCAGCTCTTCCATCCATGCAGTCCATCGGTTATCGACATGCAAATAATCTACTCTCAAGCCTGTGGGATCGGGAGACAATGATGGAGTACCTGATCCGTGATACCCGACGATATGCCAAGCGGCAGATGACATGGTTTGGAAAAAATAAGGAATTAAACTGGTACAACAGAACAGAAAGAGAGCTGGTAATAGATAAAATAGCAAAAAAAATAAATCTATAAATAATCGTTTTTACAGATAGATAAACTTTACTTTTAATATAATGCATTAGTTTGAAAAAAATTACAAAATATATATTTCAACCCGGGCTGAGTGAGGCAGAATCACTATCCTGCAGAAAAATAACCCGTGACCTTGAAATACCTCTTGTATTGGCTGAGCTCCTTTATCGGCGAGGTTTTACCAGCGCAGGCAAGGCGAAGACCTTTCTCGGGCCCAGGCTTGCTGACCTGCCGTCACCTTATGGCCTCAAGGGAATGGCAGATGGGGTTGGCCTGATCCTTGAGACTATCGCCTCAAGGGGCCAGGTGGTGATACACGGTGACTACGATGTTGACGGAATCACGGCAACAGTTCTACTGACAAATTTTATGGCCACGCTTGACCTTGACGTAACCTGTCACATTCCAAACCGGATGACCGAAGGATACGGATTGAGCATGGATTCAATTTCGCGCCTGGCGAAAAAAGTAACCATGCCGGCGTTGTTAATCACTGTTGATTGTGGAATTTCAGCAGTTAAAGAAATTCAGTTTGCCAAGGAGTTAGGGTTCAAAGTTATTGTAACGGATCACCATGAGCCATCAGGTGAGCTACCACCGGCTGAGGCAGTGATTAACCCCAAACAGCTGGACTGTGAGTTTGAATCTAAAAAACTGTCCGGGGTAGGGGTCGCCTTTTTTCTGGCCATGGCAGTCCGTATAAAAATGGTTGAGCAGGGGTTCTGGGATAGAGAAACAGCGCCAAATTTAAAAAAATATCTTGATTTAGTAGCCCTGGGAACCGTGGCAGATGTAATGGACCTTGTTGATATAAACAGGATCCTGGTAACGGCGGGCCTTGAGATGATAACAGCAAGAACAAGACCGGGAATCTGGGCGCTCTGCGAGCGTGCTGGAGTTTCCGAGGGAGCGGTTACTGCAGAGGACATTTCATTCCGGCTGGCTCCAAGGATAAATGCCGCAGGAAGAATTGGCAAACCTCAACTGGCGGCTGACCTGCTATTCTGCAGAGAAACAGGTGAAGCTATGAACAGGGCGGCAGCACTTGAAAAAGCTAACGCTACCCGCAGGGAACTTGAAAAGACAGCACTCGATGAAGCCGTACAGCAGGCCAGGCAACAGGCAGAGAGCGGCATAAGCGGCTTGGTGCTTTATGGAAGCAACTGGCATCCCGGGGTGGTAGGTATCATTGCAGCCAGGGTAGTTGATCGCTTTCAATTGCCTGTTCTTGTATTTACCAATGATACCGCATCAAGTAATGGAACACTCAAGGGTTCGGGAAGATCTGTTGGCGGCCTTAATCTTTTTCATGTGCTGCAGCAGTGTGACAAATGCATTGTTCAGTTTGGCGGTCACGCAATGGCAGCGGGCTTGACGCTGCTTGCTGAAAATCTTGATCATTTCAGTGAAGAGTTTAATAGAAGTGTATCTGTAATGATGCATGATGTCACACCTGAGGGGCTGGTTATTGACAGGATCATGAGTGGCGAAGATAACTGTGAGGAAATGGCGAACTGTTTAAAACGTATGGAACCGTTTGGTCAGGGAAATCCGGAACCTGTCTTTTTGTTAAAAAACATACGGATGAAAACTGTGTCCAAGCTGCGCGATCATTTAAAATTCTCATTACAGTTAAACGGCAGCCAGGTTCACGGAATTGGTTTTTTCATGGCTGACCAGTTTGAAACGGCTTCCGGGGCCATTGATCTCGTTTTTAAGCTGAAGCAAACATGTTTTCGGGGGAGAAAGAGGATAGAGGCTCATGCAGTCGTTATCACGCCAACCGTTTAGCACTTTGGCGGACATGTAAATTTAACATAATATATATTATGCGACATTGCTGATATCTGAATAATTTAACCGTTCCTGGATTTTGATTAACCTTGAACCTGGGGCCGGTGGAAAGAATACGGCTTTGCAGTGGACTTTTGAGCTGGATTGCGGTCTAATGCTCGTTTTCGATACCTATAACTTTTTAACGGCATCTCGCAGTAACAGCTGTATTTATTTATCACCTTAATTCAATACGTTTTACTTCTAAACTAACCTGATAGTTTAAATTCGGAGCAGCTATTATGAATCGAGATATTTACCAGGAACCGCTGGTCAGTCGTTATACAAGCCCAGAAATGCAGGAGCTCTTTTCGGAGCGCTTTAAATTCACCAACTGGCGCCGTTGCTGGGTCGCCCTGGCCGAAGCGCAACATGAACTTGGCCTTGAACTGGTAACCAGGGAAATGGTCGACGAGCTGAAAAGCCATATCAACGATATTGACTTTGACATTGCAGCTGCCAAGGAAAAGGAAATTCGTCACGACGTCATGGCCCATGTATATGCCTATGGCCTGCAATGCCCCAAGGCTGAAGCTATTATTCACCTTGGAGCCACTTCCCAGTTTGTCGTCTGTAATACGGACCTGATTATCCAGAAAAATGCCCTGCAGCTTGTTAAAAAAGCAGTGATCAACGTTATTGACAATTTAACAAGTTTTTGTCGTGATTACAGAGAGATGGCTACGCTCGGATTCACCCATTACCAGCCGGCCCAACCCACAACTGTCGGCAAGCGAAACACGCTGTATATCCAGGATCTCCTTATGGATCTTGATTATATTGAAAACCTTGAACAGCAGGTCAAGGCCAGGGGCGCCAAGGGAACGGTCGGAACCCAGGCCACCTTTATTGAACTTTTCCAGGGTGATCATGCAAAAGTTCGTGAACTTGATCGTCTAGTATCCAAAAAGCTTGGCTTTGATACGGTCTTTGCTGTTACCGGTCAGACCTACCCTCGCAAGCTTGATATGAAAACCGCTGAAACGCTGGCCGGGATCGGATCTTCAGCCCATAAGTTTGCTGTTGACATGCGGCTGCTCTCTAACCTGAAGGTCCAGGAAGAGCCTTTTGCCAAAAAACAGGTCGGCAGTTCCGCCATGGCCTACAAAAGAAATCCCATGCGATCCGAGCGGATGACCGGACTGGCAAGGAAGCTGATGGGGCTGCCGGCAAACTTTGCAGCCACCTCTGCTAACCAGTGGTTTGAGCGGACCCTTGATGATTCAGCAATTCGTCGCATGGATATGGCCCAGTCCTTTCTGCTGACTGATGCAATCTTAAGGCTTTATGTCAACATAACGAGTGATATGGTTGTTTATCCGAAGCAAATTGATCGTTATCTACGGGCAGAACTACCCTTCATGTCAACTGAAAAAATTCTCATGGCCTGTGTAGAACGTGGCCAGAGTCGCCAGGAGATGCACGAGGTAATTCGAGAGCATTCAGTTGCTGCCGGATTGGCGGTTAAAGAGCAGGGAGTTGAAAATGACCTTCTCCAGCGACTTGCAGGCGATGATCGGGTCCCTTTTGATCAGAACGAACTTGAAGGCATGATCGGCAACTATCAGGAGTTCACCGGTCGTGCTGCTGAACAAACTGATGAGTTTCTTGACGAGGTAGTCTCCCCGGTGTTGGACAAATATCAGGATATGGTTGGTGGAATCGACTCGTCACTCAAGGTGTAATAGCAACGTGTTGATTAACTGTGCTTGATTCCTTCTCTTCTCTATTCCTGCGGATCAGGCCCGACAAGATCAGTCTGTTCCGATTCCTGCTTGAAGGGTATGACGGCCTGGCTGTTTTATCAACACTTGATGCCAAACTGGGCCTGGTGAGAGTGCTGGTACCCGAATCCAGATTCACAGAACTTTGGCAACTTCTTGCGGCAATTAGTGCAGATTTGAACCCTCGGTCGATTGAAGATGAAGTGAAAACGAGCAAGATAACATCTTAATATTTATAGAAGTAATTTATTATTTTATAACCTATTAGCATGAATGCATAAACACGTTTTTATTAAAACTTTTGGCTGTCAGATGAACGAGCGTGACTCGGAAATTATCGAACAGCTTCTGTCACAGGCCGGCTACATTTCTGTTGCCGAGCAGGAAGGTGCCGATCTTGTGATCCTGAACACCTGTTCCATTCGAGCCAAGGCAGAACAAAAAGTGTTCAGCCTGCTTGGTCTACTCAGAAAGCAAAAAGAAAGACAACCTGAACTGCGGATAGCTGTAGCCGGTTGTGTTGCTCAGCAAGAAGGAAAACAGATCTTTAAACGTATGCCCCATGTGGATATTGTGATCGGTACTCAACAGATCTATCAACTTCCTGATATGTTGCTCCGCCTGGATCGTGACGAAACAAAACGGGAGATTTCATGTGATCTTGAAAAATCGTTTATCATTCCCCCCTTTCAGAAACTGTTGACCGGCAGTGCGATACAGGCGCCCTCCCCTGCTGCTCCTGAATTTCGAAAATTTGTCACTATCATGCAGGGCTGTAATAATTTTTGCAGTTATTGTGTGGTTCCGGCCACGCGTGGCCGGGAAATTAGTCGACCGGTGGATGATATTTTGGAGGAAGTTGCATTACAGGTGGATAACGGCGTAAGGGAAATCACCCTGCTCGGCCAGAATGTCAACTCTTATGGCTGCACCAATGCAGTTGCCGATCAACAGACAAGCTTTGCCGATCTCCTGAAAATGGTTGCCCGGATACCGGGTGTGGAGCGATTACGTTTTACCTCTTCCAATCCTCAGGATCTTTCAACTGACCTCATGCAATGCTTTGCAGAACTCGATAATCTCTGCCCCCATTTTCATCTGCCGGTGCAGTCGGGAGCCAATGCCGTCCTTAAAAAAATGCACCGTAAGTACAGCCGTGAGCTTTACCTGGAAAAGGTTGACACCCTGCGCTCCTTTTGTCCGGAAATCGCGATCAGCACTGATATGATCGTCGGCTTTCCCGGTGAAACAGACCAGGATTTTGAGCAGACCATGGACCTGCTCGAAACAGTGCGTTTTCACGGTTCTTTTTCCTTTAAGTATTCAGACCGTCCTAATACCAGATCAGCAGATTTTGCAGACAAGGTCGATGAGCAGGTCAAGGGGGAGCGGCTGCAACGCTTCCAGAAACGACAGGACCAGATCAGTCTGGAGCGCAACAGGGATTTCCTTGGTAAAACAGTCGAGGTAATGATCGAAAATGTTGTTGATACTGCTATTCAGGGCCGTACCGGATCAAACCATATCGTCCATTTCAAATCGTCAGAAAATCTCCTGCCAGGAGACAGTGCCCGGGTGATTATAAACCACGCAGGCAAACACTCCTTAAATGGAGAACAAAAAGGACAAGAGGAAAACTGATTCATTACAAAGTGCGCCCGTAGCTCAGCTGGATAGAGCACCGGCCTTCGAAGCCGGGTGTCGCAGGTTCGAATCCTGCCGGGCGCGCCATAACATTGATGCACTTCATCCCCTCCCTATCAATACATATTTTCAAAAAATCGTTCCCGGTACACAAAATGACATTAGCTCTGTTTGATCTTGATAACACCTTGCTCAGTTGTGACAGCGATTATGAGTGGGGCAGCTTTCTGGTCAGAAAAAATCTCGTTGACAAGGTAAGTTATGATACCGCTAATCTCAAATTTTTTAATCAATACAAGCAGGGAACTCTTGATATTTACGAATTTTCCGCCTTCAGTTTTAAGCCGTTATCTGAACATTCCCTGAAAGAATTACAAATCCTGCATGACGAGTTCATGCAAACCGTTATTCGTCCCAGGATGGGCAACAAGGCCAGGGCATTGATCAACAGCCACAAACAACAGGGCCATACCCTGCTTGTGATTACAGCAACCAACAGCTTTATAACCCGTCCCATTGTCCAGGCTTTTGGTATTGATATCCTGCTTGCAACGGACCCAAAGATTAAAGACGGTCGCTACACCACGGAAATCGAAGGCACCCCCTGCTTCCAGCAGGGTAAGGTTACGCGTTTGGAGCAGTGGCTCAGGCAAAATAATGAGTCCCTTGAAGGCAGCTATTTTTACAGCGATTCATATAACGACTTACCGCTCATGGAACAGGTGGAACATGTTATTGCCGTTGACCCTGATGAAAAACTGGCAGCGATTGCCGGACAAAGGGGATGGAAGATTATTTCGTTACTGGACTGACCTGACTGTAAATATTTTATGAATATGACCGTAAATATGCTTTTGTTCATTTCACGGAAACAGCTGACTCACCTTAATCACCAAGTTACCATTTTGTAATTACAGATGCGCCACGGCAATTAAATGCATTTCTGGCTTTCAGCAGGGCAAGGTTACGCGGGTGGAGCAGATGCAACATGTTGTTGCCGTTGACCCTGATGAAAAACCGGCAGCGATTGCCGGACAAAGGGGATGGAAGGTTATTTAGTTACTGGATTGACCAGACTGCAAAGATTTTCTGAATATAACCGTAACGATACTTTTGTTCATTTCACTGAAACAGATAACTGCCATCAATTAATAAATTACTATTTCGTAATTAGCGGTGCGTCTTTTCGGAATTTGGAGTTATCTGGAAAGGGCTAAACAAGTTAGCCAGTCTAACTCACTTGAAAATCCATGCCAATTAAAATGGTTATTAAAAATAAGGCATCAGTTAAGATATCAGCAGGTTAGGTAATACTCACGCAGTGTTATTTTTTTATAATCCACACGTAAAAATACAATGCAATTACGGTATGGAAATTGCATTGTATTTATCGATGATACGCTAATCAATAAGTGTGTATCTTTTTAATGATGTTTCAAGTTGTTAATAATTTAAATTCGAAAGGGAGGAGAGTTGCTCATGAAGAACAAACCAATAATTATCACAATGTTAGGGAGTTTTCTTTTATCAGTTGTTGCCGTATCAAATGTTGCGGCTGAAGAAATGACATGGGTAAACACCTATGAATTCATTGCCGGCCAAAATGTTAAACTTTCTCATGATTCTCCTGAGTACCCTGGAAGTATAATAGTTCAACCTATCAATGATAACGACAATACTGCAGTAAACGGTGGCGATCTAATACCGGAAGAAATTATAGAAGGCGGTGACGATCCAGTACCGAGTGAAATCATTAAGCGTTTCAAAATAAAGGAAGAATATGAGTTAACATCTATTTCGATATGTTTGCGAGACTACGTTGACGCGCCTATGTTCGCAACTCGTATTTTCAGATTAGGTGTCCCGACTGATGTGGGCACAGTCGGAATGGATGAACTGCTTTTTGAATCGGATCCCGTAACTGCAGAAGCTGAATGCACTGTAATCCCAGTAGATGAAGCGATTTCTTCTACTGGTGAGACGTTGTTGCTCAGTATTGCTTTTGACTCTGCCTTGTCCTTGCCCGCTGTAATCAGCGCAGTAGGCTTGGGCCAAACATCCGCATATTTTATGATTGACGGCTGCAATACTAACGTTCCCGATATCTATTTTGACGGTAAATTTTTGTCTGAAAGGATTGATGAATGCGCAGTTGAAGCAAACAATCACGGTAAATTTGTTAGTTGCGTTTCGAAAGCTGCCAACGTTTTAAAGAAAGAGGTAATAATTTCCGGCAAGGATAAAGGTCGGATAACCAGCTGTGCAGCAAAGTCAAGTTTGCCTAATTAGAGGGCATTAACAAAAAACAATCCGCCCCTCCCTGCCTGCAGAGAGGGGCGAACTCCTTCCTGAAACCCTCCCCTGAAGTTTGTAGCCACTGTATGCACAATTACTAGTATGTGCTAACGCACAATTTACCGAAGGTAACGATGCTATCGGAAAGGGAACAAATAATTCATTTTTCTAAAATTTTATTCTGATTTTCCGGAAAAAATATTCCAATGGAATATCTGTAAATCTCCTTTCAGCCTATCATTAAAATTCCTCCTCTTAAGATGTAAACAATTCGGCAGGGTAATCGTATCACCATGTATCCGAGGAATTTTTGACACTGATTCAGGCTAATGGTCTCCCCGGAAAAAAGATTAATCATATTTAGTCCGCTCATCAGCTATTGCAAATCCATTGTAATCAGGTCTGCATAGACACCCTGATTGCCCATCAACTCCTCGTGACTCCCCTGCTCCACAACTCTGCCCCGGTCCATGACCACGATTCGGTCTGCCCGACGGACAGTGGAGAGCCGATGGGCAATTATTATGGACGTTCTACCGACAAAACTTGTACTGACAGCACGTTCCAGCAGATTTTCAGCTTCAGTGTCAACAGAAGAGGTTGCCTCGTCCAGGATCAGGACCGTCGGGTTGCGACACAGGACACGGGCAAAGGCAAGCAACTGTTTTTCTCCTGCTGACAGGTCGATCCCGCCCTCCCCTATCCTGGTGTCAAGGCCATGCGGCAGACGGGCAACAAAGGACTCCATACCTGTCTGTTCAAGTATCTTCTGGACATCACTTCGCTTACTACCGGTCCCCAGGGCAATATTGGCTAAAACAGTATCAGGTTCAATGAGCACATCCTGAAGAACAACACCAATTTTTTCCCGTAGTATTTCCGGGGAAAACTCGCGCAGATCATGGTCATCAAGCAGGATCCTGCCGGAAGTCGGATCATAAAACCGTACAAGCAGGCTGATAAGGGTGGACTTGCCGGCGCCGGTGGACCCAACCAGGGCAACGGTTTCCCCGGCTCTGATCTGCAGGTCGACAGTATTGAGTACTTCTTCCTCTTCACTGTAACCGAAACGTACTGATTCAAATCGTATGTCACCTTTAATCAGATCCGGCTTAAGTGGATGTGCTGGCGGGTTGATGCTGCTGCTGGTGTCAAGGAGTTGAAAAATACGTTCGGCAGAGGCCATGGCCGATTGGACAATAGAATATTTTTGAGACAGTTCGCGCATGGGCTGGAAAAAGAGGCGCATATAGGAAAAAAAAGCCACCAGTTCACCTAAGCTTAGCTGCTTTCTTATAACTTCGCCACCGCCGTACCAGAGTATGGTGGCCATGGCCAGGGCACCAAGGAACTCGGTCAAGGGCATAAAGGTACCGAACAGCTGGATCTGGCGCAGGGTACGCTGCAGATATTCGAGGTTGAGGTCCTTGAATCTGGACAGACTTTCCTGCTGCCTGCCAAAGAGCTGGAGTACCGTGACAGCAGAAACGGTTTCCTGGAGAAAGGTATTGAGCACTGCAAGCTGGCTTCGGATGGCTCGAAAACGGTCCCGGGCAAGTCTTGAAAAAAGCAGGGTTATGGTCAGGGACAGGGGCAGGAATACGGACATTACCAGGGCCAGTCGGACATTAAACATGTACAGAATCACCATGATGCCGGCGAGTTTCAGTACATCATTAAACAGGGTCACCATGACGGAGGTGAACATCTCATGCATGTTCTGAATATCATTGGTCAGCCGGGTAACCAGTCGGCCGGCCGGATGGGCGTGAAAAAATGCCAGATCAAGAGAGAGCAGGTGACGATACAGGTCGTTGCGCAGCCTGTTCATAATGGACTGGCCAATATACTCAAGCAGCACTACCTGAATAAAACCTGCAGCAAAGGCAACTGCAACTGCAATTCCATAGATCAGGGCAAATCTGCCCAGGCCGCTTATGCGGGAGACAGCATCAAGAGTGGATACAGTCATGCAGCTGTCAATGGCCATCTGCATGAACCGGGGCATGGCCAGGGTTGCCGAGGTGACCAGCAACGAGAGCAGCACGGCACAGCCAAGGGCGACCAGGTGGACCCGGCAGTAGGTAAACAACCGCTGCCAGATACGGATATCGGAGATGCGGCCGATCTTGCCCTCTTCAAAATAACCGAAGTTACGCATTCGCCCTCCCCTGCTGTTTCTGCGCCATGGCCTGGTAAAAGTCGTTGTGGGCCAGCAATTGCTGATGGCTGCCCTGATCAACAATCTTGCCCCGGTCCAGAATAATCACCCGGTCGGTACCGGAGAGGAGTTTCAAACGATGGGAGACAATGAGAATGGTCTTGTCCTGCAGTCTGGAACGAATGCCGGTAAAGACTTGCTGCTCGGTTTCCACATCCAGGGCGGACAGGGCGTCATCGATGATCAGGATCGGCCGGTCGGCCAGCAGGGCTCGGGCAATGGAAATTCGCTGTTTCTGTCCGCCGGACAGTCGCAGTCCGCGTTCGCCGATGGTCGTTTCGTAGCCGTCAGCCATATCCATTATTTCATCATCGATGGCAGCCAGCCGGGCAGCGTTTTGAATTTCCTCCAAGGTGGCATCCGGGTTTGCCAGGCTGATATTTTCCGCAACCGTGCCGGAGAAGAGAACAGGCTGCTGGCTGACATAGCTGACCTGTGCTCTGACTGTAGCTGGCGCATAGTCGTTGACATCGTGGCCGGAAAAAAAGAGCATGCC
>Ga0209013_10003616_pt1 | contig 13693 bp, 11 predicted proteins | sample Cruoilmetagenom2_FD_187291 | JGI IMG/M metagenome (GOLD analysis project Ga0209013, IMG submission 187291) | Oil polluted marine microbial communities from Coal Oil Point, Santa Barbara, California, USA - Sample 2 (SPAdes) (version 2) | ecosystem: Environmental > Aquatic > Marine > Oil seeps ... | reverse complement strand
TGGGGGTTCGGGGGAAGGGCGATCCGGATGCCCATTGTAAACCATTGATAGATACCCCCTTCCCCCGTAGAAAAACTTGCAGGAATGCTCTGGTCGAGGTGCGGAGCGACTTGATCAGAGCTTCCTTAAGCAAAGAATATGAGAATAGAGCCCTTATCCTTTGAACTTGCCACGCTTGAGGCGCTCGGCTTCCATGATCTCCACCTCTCTGGGGCCTGAAATGACAACTTTGGGATCTGGAACAAAGTCCAGATCTTCGTTACCCCGTTGATAGGGCACAGAGTTGATAATGGTTTTCATGGCGTTGAGACGGGCAAGATGCTTGTCATTGGAGCGAATCACGGTCCAGGGCGCATGATTACTGCTGGTTTTTTTTAACATCTCATATTTCTGGGTTGTAAATTCATCCCAGCGTTCCTGCGCCTGCAGGTCGACCTCACTCAGTTTCCACTGTCTCAGCGGATCGGTTTTGCGTCGTTCAAAACGCTGCTGCTGCTCGTTTTTGGTGACGCTGAAGTAGAGTTTGATCAGAATCGTCCCTTGTCGAACCAGGTCTTTTTCGAAGCCGACGACTCCCCGCATGAAGTTTTTGTACTCTTCGGGAGTACAGAAACCAAAGACCGGTTCGACCATGGCGCGGTTGTACCAACTGCGGTCAAACATCACGATTTCACCGCCATGCGGGAAATGTGTGACATATTTCTGGAAGAACCACTCTGTGCGCTGCTGATTTGTGGGTTTTCCCAGGGCAACGATACGATAGCGTTTTTCGTTCATATAGCGTGAGGCGCGACGAATGGTGCCTCCCTTGCCAGAAGCATCCCGTCCTTCGAACAGGATAATCATGCGTTTGCCGGTCTCTTCCAGGTGTTGTTGCACAAGCAGCAGTTCCGCCTGAAAAGGTTTCAGCGCCTGCTCCTGCTGACGGCGCTGATAGGCTTTTTGCACCTTCTCTTTAATCTGTCTGGCATCCTGATATGCCGTTATCAGTTCATCGACAGTGAATTGCTCATCATCGATCTGGATGTTGTCTGCGCTCATGAAGGGCTCCGTCTGTTGTAATCGATATTAACTTGGTAATAATATACCTATTCTGCTGTGTATGGGTTGATTTCAGTCAGTAATTTGGAGGATTTGATGTGACTTCTCAATTAAGAGCGTGCATTGTTCGATGTTGTGCAGGGTTGGGATCTGCTTTCCAGGGCTTTCGGCCGGTTATAGCTCCTGCATGGCCGGCACTTCACTGGGAGATAATTTATGAAACCTGAATCCTGGATTGAACGATGGAAGACGGGGCGGACCGGTTTTCACCTGTCGCACACAAACCCATGGCTTGAAAAATGCTGGGCGCAAGTAGCAGCCCCTGCCGGGAGCACTGTTTTTGTGCCGTTGTGCGGCAAGAGCCTTGACCTGTTGTGGCTGCGTGATCAGGGTTATCAGGTGATTGGTGTTGAGATCAGTCAGTTGGCTGTGGGGGGGTTCTTTGCAGAAAACGGGATGCAGCCGCGCGTCGATCATATCGAAAATTTTGAGCGTTGGCGGTGTGATGGAATCACGCTGCTGGTTGGCGATTTTTTCAATCTTGATTCCGGAATGCTGGCTGATGTTGCTTCGGTCTATGATCGCGCATCACTGATCGCCTTGCCTGTGGAGATGCGTCGGAAATATGTGGAGAAGAAGCGAGAGCTGTTTGCTTCTGCTCTGCCGACGCTGCTGATTACGCTGGAGTATGACCAGCAGCAGATGAGCGGTCCCCCGTTCTGTGTAGATCTTTCCGAAGTTGAAGTGCTCTATCGGCAGCGATTCAGGATTAGCCGGATCATCTCTGAAGATATTCTTGATGCCGAGCCCCACTTCAAAAGCAAGGGATTGACTTCGCTGATTGAAAACGTGTATCTGCTGCAGCCGAAATGAAAGTTTGCAGTCATCAGTATGCAGTTTGCAGTAAAAAACTTGTAGTTGGCAATGACGTGATTAGATTCGCACCACCTGCCAACTGCTAACTTATAATGAGAAGATCTCCCCGGTTAACGAGCTTGGTCAACAGCGTCAGGCATTGGGGGCTCTGCAGCCATGGCTGCAACTGTTGATGTCTATATTGGTGCTCTTCGCTGAGAAGTATGGCCAGATCCAGTGAGTCTTCTGGCAGAGTGAAGCTCTCACCACTGGCAAACAGCAGCAGGGAGTCTGGCAGTCGGGAGAACAGGATTTTTGAAAAGGGGTGGCGTCTCACTTGAATACCCTGCTGCAGCTGCTGCAACAGGGCCGCTTCCGTGATGCTGTTTTCCAATCGCGGCGGGATGAGGTTCTCCTTGGGTTCGCTGCTGAAGCGCCCAAACCATGCTGTGAGTTCTTCATTAGAAAATGAGAGCGCCTGCAGCAACAGCTCCCTGATGTGCGCAATCGCCTGAGGGCTGATTTCTCCGCTGTGCTGCTGCGTCTTGAGATCGGGGTCGGTGTAACGCTGTGGCGGCAGAGTAGAGAGGCGTTCCTCGAGCCAGTGAATGCTTAACTCGGTGAGTGCAGGTCCCTGAAACCCAACAGACCAGGTGATGCACTCTCCTTCGGCAACTCCCCAGTGCGCGACATTGGGCGGCAGGTAAAGTATGTCACCGGGTTCCAGCAGCCACTCCATTTCTGTATCGAAGGTTTTGAGAATTTTGAGATCAAGATCCGGAATCAGATCTTCGTCACCAACCGGGTGCTGATGAATTTTCCAGCGGCGCTTCCCTGAAGCCTGGATCAGGAAGACGTCGTAATCATCCGTATGCGGGCCGACAGATCCCCGGTCGGCGGCATAGCTGATCATGATGTCATCGAGGCGCCATTGCGGAATGGCGCTGAATGCATCCAGCAATGGCCGGATCTCAGGCATGTGCCTGTTCATATCCTGTATCAGCAGCGTCCAGTGCGAGTCGGGAAGATGCTCCAGATCTGTGCGGTCAAAGGGGCCGTGATGCGCTTCCCACGGGGTTTCTCCATGTTCAAGGATCAGGCGTGATTCGACATCTTCACCGCCACAGGCAAGCGTTAACAGCCCTGATTTCGTGACCAGATCGGCCGGCGGTAAGAGCGCCTGGCGCATCAGAAGTGGTTTTTTTTGCCAATAGAGCTGTAAAAAATCGTCATTTATCAGGGAACTAGGGAAAACCCTCATGTTTGCACCGTCAGTTTTTGTTCGCTTGCGTATAGAATACATCATGAAGGAGTAGTAAAATAATGATGTACATTCATTTTTTTTAGTCTATAATTGTTTGGAAGCTGGTTGGCAATTCGTGTATAATGTCACCACTTCAAAAGAAACAATACGTTTTTGTCACAAAAAAACACGGGGATTTACAATGTCACAAGTAAACAAAAAACTGATCGCAATGATGGCGCCACTGAGTCTGGTCGCTGCAGTTGCAATTACACCTCTGTCAGCATCTGCTGCAGAGTATCTTTCCGATTCTCAAGGCGAAGTTGTCGAGAATAACTACCAAGAGTGCTGGGAAGTCTCTTACGGCCTGCCAACATGCCATGAAAAGCACTTCACCTTCAGCGGCAACGGTCTGTTCGATTTTGATAAATCCAGCATCCGTCCTGAACTGGCCGCCAATCTTGACCAGGTTGCTGCAGAAGCCAAGGGCATGAGCTACAACAGCATCAGTGTTGTTGCACATACCGACAGCTGGGGTTCTGATGCCTACAACCAGGCCCTCTCCGAGCGTCGTGCAGCATCGACTGTTGACTATCTGGTAGGCCTGGGCGCTGATCCAAGCAAGATCAGCAGCCGCGGCATGGGTGAAAGCCAGCCGGTTGCAACCAACGAGACTGACGCAGGTCGTCAACTCAACCGTCGCGTAGAGATCCACGTTGAGTGATCTCTGAGCTACGGGTTTTCAGGGCATTGATTTTGTCCTGAATAAAAAAGCCGCGCATTGCGCGGCTTTTTTTGTGGGAGAGGGCCGGGGTGAGGGCGAATTATTCGACAGCCTCCGCCTGTGACACGGCATTGCCAATGTAGGTCATAGGCGTCAGTTTCAACAACTCTGTTTTTGCCTCATCAGGAATCTCCAGTGCACCGATAAAGGCGATGAGCTGCTCTTCGGTGATGCGATGGCCGCGGGTCAGCTCCTTGAGCTTCTCATAGGGCTTGTCGATGCCGTAGCGGCGCATTACTGTCTGAATCGGTTCGGCGAGAACCTCCTGGTTATCCTTCAGGTCATCGGCCAACTTGTGCGCATTGACTTCGAGTTTTCCAATACCTCGCAGTATAGACTGCAGGGCGATCAGTGTATGGCCGAAGCCGACCCCAAGATTCCTTAATACCGTGGAGTCGCTCAAATCACGCTGCCAGCGGGAGACAGGCAGTTTTGCCGCGAGATGGCCAATAATGGCATTGGCAATCCCCAGGTTTCCTTCGCCATTTTCGAAGTCGATCGGATTGACCTTGTGCGGCATGGTGGAGGAACCAACCTCTCCCTCTCTGGTCTTTTGTTTAAAGTAACCCAGCGAGATATAGCCCCACACATCGCGGCAGAAGTCTATCAGGATGGTATTGCTGCGGGCGGTCGCATCGAAGAGTTCAGCAATATAGTCATGTGGTTCGATCTGGGTCGTGTAGGGGTTCCACTGCAGACCCAGCGATTCCACGAAGTGTTGTGCAAACGCCGGCCAATCCTTCTCTGGATAGGCGCACAGGTGGGCATTGTAATTGCCCACGGCGCCGTTGATTTTTCCAAGCAGCGGCACACAGAGCATCTGCTGTTGCTGGCGGCGCAGACGTGCAGCGACATTGGCCATCTCCTTGCCGACGGTCGTCGGTGAGGCCGGCTGACCATGGGTGCGTGACAGCATCGGCTGTGCCGCATGTTCATGCGCCAGGGCGCTGATGGCAGCGATGGTTTTTTCCAGCTCCGGCAGCAGCACCTGGTCGCGGCCATCACGCAGCATTATCGCATGGCACAGGTTGTTGATATCCTCCGAGGTGCAGGCGAAGTGAATGAATTCACTGACAGCCATTAATTCGGGAGTGTCGCTGATCTTCTCCTTGAGAAAATATTCGACAGCCTTGACGTCATGGTTGGTGGTGCGCTCGATCTCCTTGACGCGTCGGGCATCTGCTTCTGAGAAATCGTCATAAATGCTATTGAGTATTTGCCGGGTCTGCTCACTCAGCAGGGGCACTTCAGCGATCTCCTGGTCAGCAGCCAGAGCCTGCAGCCAGCGTACTTCGACAAGTACACGATAACGAATCAGGCCATATTCGCTGAAAATGGCGCGTAATGCCGCGGTTTTTCCGCCGTAGCGGCCATCGACAGGAGAGATGGCAGTAAGCGTAGAGAGTTCCATGAACTGTGCCCGAAATAAAAAGAAAAAATTATAACATTCGTAGAGCAGCTCCTGTTGATTACAGGCAGATCTCTTTGTACTCGCCCGGTTGCAAATCACGCAGTTCCCACTCGCTAATCCGTATGCGGATCAGTCGCAATGTGGGCAGGCCAACTGCTGCAGTCATGCGTCTCACCTGGCGATTTCGGCCCTCCCTGATCTTGATTTCCAGCCAGTTGGTGGGTATGGATTTTCGAAAACGCACCGGTGGGTGACGGGGCCACAGGTTGGCCGGTTCGTCGATCGTGCGTATCTGTGCCGGCAGGGTGGGGCCATCCTTGAGCATGACTCCCTGCTGCAGGCGGGAGACTTGCTCAGCTTGTGGAGCGCCCTCAACCTCCACCAGGTAGGTTTTCCAGATTTTGTAGCGTGGGTTGCTGAGGCGCTGCTGCAACTTGCCGTCATCGGTGAGCAGCAGCAGACCTTCGCTGTCGCGGTCGAGCCTGCCGGCGGCATATACCGCAGGGATATTGATATAGTCCGCCAGGGTTTGGCGTCCTTCGTCGTCGGTAAACTGACTCAGCACCTGGTAGGGCTTGTTGAACAGGATCAATCGGGGCATTGGCGAATGGCGCTAAGTTAAGCCGTCTTTGCTAGCGAAGCGAAGCAATCTAGTACAGTGATGCATAAGTTCGCGTTCAATATCGGCGCGTTGAGATGGTATGCGATACTCGTGCATCACTGTACCAGGACGGGGTTATACCGGGGCAGTCTGGATTGCCGGGTCGTCGCTCCGCTCCTCGCAATGGCAGTGAAATTAGGCATGGGTATGAATATCATTCTAACCAAGCTATTCAGGTCTTATAATGATATTAAACAGCAAAAACAAAAAGCCCGCAATTGCGGGCCTCTTCACTTTCCGGGATTAGAGCTGATCAGATCAGATCTGTGATATTGGTAGCGTGCAATCCCTTGGGGCCGTCAGAAAGTTCAAAATTGACTTTTTGTCCCTCTCTGAGTGTTTTGAAGCCCTCCATCTCGATGGATGAGTAATGGATGAAAACATCCTCCTCCACCTGCTCATCGGGAACGACGAATCCGTATCCCTTTCTGTTGTTGAACCATTTGACTGTACCTGTTGGCATAATTGTACTCCGCTGCTACTTATTGATTATGATTGTCATATGTGACTGTTTTTGTGCTCGCTTCTCTTCACCACACGCGAAAAAGCATGATAAAAAGTGAGCTTACTTCTTGATAACGCACTTGTTTTTCAAAGAGTATAACTGGATCTGCGAAAAGGTCAATTCAGAAATGATGTTTCTCAAGATATGCAGCAGGATGTTAGGATAGCTACGCACAATATTCGATCAGCAACTTGAAAATTCACTCAAAACGCACTATTTATTAAGTTATGTCTCAACAAGACCATTCAGACCAGGGCCTCGCTACGCTGGCGAAAAAGCCAAAGCTGCAAAAACCACCGATGTTCAAGGTGGTGCTTATCAACGATGACTATACGCCAATGGACTTTGTCGTTGAGATATTGCAGCGTTTTTTTCGCCTTGACAGTGATCGCGCAACCCAGATCATGTTGCATGTTCATACGCGTGGAAAGGGGATTTGCGGTGTGTTCACACGTGACGTCGCGGAGACCAAGGTGATGCAGGTGAACAGCTATTCCAGGGAGAGCCATCACCCGTTGATGTGCACCATGGAAGAGGCGTGACAGGCTTCTTGATATCACTCTTACACTCATAGCAGAATAGAGAATTGCATGCTGAATACCGAGCTCGAAAACACTCTAAATCAGGCCTTTAGCTGGGCAAACGATCAGCGTCATGAGTTTATGACGGTAGAGCATCTGCTACTGGCATTGACCGACAACCCTTCCGCCGTTGAAGTGCTGCTCTCCTGTGGTGCGCGTCTTAATGAGCTCCGCTCATCAATCACGAACTTCCTCGGCGAAACAACACCCCTAGTCCCGGAAGAGGAGGAGCGCGACCCGCAGCCGACGCTGGGATTTCAACGCGTACTGCAGCGCGCTGTTTACAGTGTGCAGTCGTCCGGCAAGAAGGAGGTGAGCGGCACCAATGTGCTGGTTGCAATTTTTGGCGAGCACGAGTCGCAAGCTGTCTACCTCCTGGGGCTGCAGGAGATCACTCGCCTCGATGTGGTGAATTATATCTCTCACGGCATTCCCAGGTTGATGGCCGATGAGATCGAACGTGAATTGCTCGAGGATATGCAGGATATCGAGGCTGAAGAGGATGCACAAAAAAAATCCCCGTTGCAGCAGTTTGCTGTCAATCTCAATGAAGAGGCTGCGCAGGGCCGCATTGATCCACTGATCGGGCGTGCGCTCGAGACGGAGCGCGCAATTCAGATTTTGTGCCGCCGCCGCAAGAATAATCCGCTGCTGGTCGGTGAGGCCGGCGTCGGTAAAACAGCGATTGCAGAGGGGTTGGCAAAAAAGATAGTGGACGGGGAGGTTCCCGAAGTACTCGCGGATGCGATTATCTATTCACTGGATCTTGGTTCGCTGGTGGCGGGGACAAAATACCGGGGTGATTTTGAAGAGCGACTCAAGGCGGTGTTGGCTGATTTGAAACAACAGCCTGACACCATGCTTTTTATCGATGAGATTCACACTATCATTGGCGCGGGCTCTGCTTCCGGTGGAACCATGGATGCATCGAACCTGCTCAAACCGGCGCTGGCTTCAGGTGATTTGCGCTGCATCGGCTCCACCACCTACACGGAATTTCGCAACATCTTCGAGAAAGATAGCGCGCTGGCGCGTCGATTCCAGAAGATCGATATCAATGAACCGAGCGTTGAGGAGACCATCGATATCCTGAAGGGCCTCAAGAGCCGTTTTGAAGAGCATCACGGGATCAAATACAGCAATGATGCACTGGTCGCTGCTGCGGAACTCTCTGACAAATATATCAATGAACGTCATCTCCCCGACAAGGCGATTGATGTTATCGACGAGTCAGGCGCCTATACGCAACTGCAGAGCGCCGATGAGAAGCCTGAGATTATCGGGGTTTCGCAGGTCGAGGAGATCGTGGCGAAAATTGCGCGCATCCCGTCGCGCAAGGTCTCTGAGTCGGATTCCGATACCATGCGTCATCTGCAAAGGGATCTGCAAAAAGTTATCTATGGCCAGGATGAGGCAATCGAGAAACTCTCTTCATCCATCATCATGAATCGATCCGGTCTGGGCGAACAGCACAAGCCGGTAGGCTCTTTTCTCTTTACCGGCCCGACCGGCGTAGGCAAGACCGAGGTGACACGCCAACTGGCGCGCATAATGGGTATGGAGATGGTGCGCTTCGATATGTCTGAATATATGGAGCGCCATACCGTCTCGCGCCTGATCGGAGCGCCCCCCGGATATGTGGGTTATGACCAGGGTGGCTTGCTGACTGAAGAGATCAACAAGCATCCGCACTCTGTGTTGTTGCTCGATGAGATCGAGAAAGCGCATCCTGATGTCTTTAACCTGCTGCTGCAGATCATGGATCACGGGACCCTCACCGACAACAACGGCCGCAAGGCGGATTTCCGCAACGTGGTGATGGTCATGACATCCAATGCCGGAGCACAGGAGATGAGCCGCGCATCGATCGGTTTCACAATTCAGGATCACTCCAGTGATGGTATGGAGGCGCTGAAAAAATATTTCACGCCGGAGTTCCGCAACAGGCTCGATGCCGTGGTGCAGTTTGGCGCACTGGATGAAGAGTCTATCAGCAAGGTGGTCGATAAATTCCTGTTTGAAATGGAGCAGCAGCTGGCTGAGAAAAATGTTGATCTGACGATTGGGCAGGAGGTCAGGGAGTGGTTTGCCAAAGAGGGCTATGATCCGAAAATGGGAGCCCGCCCGATGGCGCGGCTGATTCAGGAGAGAATCAGAAAGCCGCTGGCCGAAGAACTGCTGTTTGGCAAGCTCTCTTCAGGAGGCAGTGTAAAAGTCAGCCGTCCAGCCGAGGAACTTGAGTTTGAGATCAAAGGCAGAGAAAACACTGGATGAATCCACTACATCTCATTTCTCGCTTCGCTCGAAATGACAATCGATCAGGACTTCCCTAGCGAGCGCGATAGGTAATACGGCCCTTGCTCAGGTCGTATGGAGTCAGTTGCACAGTGACCTTGTCTCCGGTAAGAATGCGGATGTAGTGCTTACGCATTTTTCCAGAGATATGGGCGGTGACTACGTGACCATTTTCAAGTTCAACACGAAAAGTTGTGTTTGGGAGGGTGTCGGTGACGGTGCCTTCCATTTCGATAAAATCTTCTTTTGCCATCTAAATTTGTTGTTCGATATAAAATAATTCATTATCTTATCACGGTAACGCTGCTTTTGGCGTGATATGTAGTAAAAAAATCGTAACTATTCAGTACACTCGGGATCGTCACTGCTATCGGATATATCTTCCGGAAAATGCCGTGATTGCATGGATGCAAAGGAACGGCCACGCCTCCGACGTTTCCTTCAGATACACCCAATAGCAGTGACTATTTGATAAGGAACGTCTGAATAAGTCCATGGGATGGGGGTTTGGGGGAAGGGCGATTCGGATGCCCATTGTAAACCATTGATAGATGCCCCCTTCCCCCGTAGAAAAACTTGCAGGAATGCTCTGGTCGAGGCGCGGAGCGACTTGATCAGAGCATTCCTAATTTGACAAGATCCTGAATAGTTATAAATAAACAGTACGCTCCGACCTATTTAGCAGGCGGCTCGATCAGCGGACGCGCCTGCTTCAGGTAGACGGCGCGTTTGCCTGTATCCTGCTTGTCGACCTTGAACTCCAGGTCCATGGCAAAATTCTCGTCGCCGTTGAAGATCTTCTTGAAATGCGTCTGCGCCTTGAGACAGAAATAGGCGAGATCGTTTAGTTCATCATCTGTCATCACGTTGGGCAGAGGATTTGCCTTGATATCAGCGTCGGAGAGCACTGACTGGCCATCCTTCGCGACATTTGATTTACGGATAATGTGGATTTTGTATGCTCCCCTCTCCAGCGGCTTGTCGGCATTGTAGGTGACCAGGATCTGTTCGGCCAGTGCGCCCTCCAGTGGATTGGCGACGCTGTATTTATTGCCGCGCTGCGCTTCGATCGATATCGCGGGTCCCATGTTGGCGTCATAGATATCCTTGGTGACGATAACGCCGTCGAGCTCTTCGTTCGGGAAATTCGGGTTGACCTGAATTCCCATGTAGACATCCTCGTGATGAATGCCGAAGTAGGCTCTCTCATCAAAGGCGCGCTGTGTCCAAACGGATGCCCACACGGTTGCCAGCGTCTTTTTCAGCTTCTTGATCTTGTCCTTGCGGTCGCGCTCCTCTCCCTTTTTGTTGTAGGGCTTGTAGGCCTTCGACGTATAGAGACCGGCGCCGTTGAACTGCGGGAGGTCCTCTGAGTTGGTAGAACTGCGCAGTTTCATGGCGCGCTTCTTGCCGGTCGGGTCGACAAAGTTGTCAAATGCATCGATCAGTGATGCCAGGAACTCCTCATCCCACTGGTTGTCTTCAGCAAAAAACATCTCCCGCAGCGCTTCCAACTGCTCCTTGCGGTACTTGCCTGCCTCCATCTCCGTCATTTTTGGATCTTCCAGCAGGCTGCTGATCTTGTTCTTGATCTTTGGATTGCTGTCGATGAACTCCTTGTAGAAGTAGAAGGGGATACCCATTCCGTACCGCACCACGGTGCGCTCGGGAGTGTTTAGCAGGTGCGCCAGTTCGGCGTAGTTTGCCGACTTGGAGCCAACCTCCTGGTAGTTTTTCCAGCTCATCTTCTGGGTTGGAATGACCTTTTTGGTCTCCAGGTTTGCGACCAGCTCGATTTTTGCAGTCTGTTGAGATGATCTTGTGCCGCCGCCTGATCCGCCAAGACAGTTCTGGCGACAAATCTGCATGATCTCATCGCTCAGCTTTGCAGAATCCATCTTTTCGGGATTGATATGCTGGAATACTACAATGGCCGGTTTTTTGCCGAGATTCATGTAGACGCAGTCATTGTTTTTGAAACCCTTGAGAAATTCGTTGTCCCAGTTGCCGTCACCCAGGGGGCTGAGATCGAGGTTTGGCGTTCCACGGTTTTTTGACTTGATCTGGATATGCCCCAGTCTCGGCTGCTTGACAAGGGTGATGGTGCCGGCGACGGTCGTCAGGTCGATGGGCATAATCTCGAAAACCGGGATCTGGTTTCTTGAGAGATTCTCATCATTTTTCTGCTGCATATCCTTGTCTGTCAGAAACGCCAGCTTGCCGCATGTTGAACCGGCATTCAGCACCCTGACCTTGTCCATGACGCCCTGCGCACCGCCCGAAGATGCGGCGGCAGCTTTCGCAGGAGAAGACTTCTCTGCGGCGGCAAGATACTTGTCCATCAGGAAAAAGAGCGCAGAGGCGCCGTCGGAAGATTTGATGGTGTTGTCACTGAAGTATTCGATCTTCTGGCGGGACTCTTTGTCCGGCTGCACTTCAGCCCACAACTCCAGCACACCGCTAAATGATTGGCCAATATTGGTCAGCACGGTTCCCAGCACATCCTTCTCTTCCAGCGCCATCAGCGCCGCATCAAAATCTTTGGCTGATGCGGCTGACTGAATCGCCTCGCTCTTTTCCGCAAGAGTCAACAGACCCTCGGCATAGAGTGAGTTCAGCATCGCCGGGATCATCTCTTTGTGTTTGCCGGCATTCTCTGTTTTGGGCCACACGCCAAGCGCATGGGAACCCATTTTGATGATGGTGAGGATGCGGTATTTCTGACGCGGGTCGATCTTCATGGTCGCGGCATGTTTTCTCAATGCGGCAATACCTTCAGAGAATTTCAACAGCTCTTCAGGTGAGTCCGGATTTTTGATCAGCCTGTTGACCGTGTTCAGCAGCTCTTTCTGACCGGGAAGCGCCTCGACCTGTTTCTTGATTTTTTTGAAAGAGACCTCGAAATAGGAGACCAGTAGGCTTCTGACCGTTAATATGAAAGCTTTTTTACTGGATCCGAACTCCTTCTGGTAGTTCGGGTGAACATCTTTCAGGTAGTGATCGATCATTGGAATCACTGACGGCGTCAGCTGGTTGTGTATATTGTTCCTGATTTTTTTCAGATAGACGACCTTCGGCTGATCCTTGGGTCTGTTTTTATAATAATTTTCAAAATAGCTGAATGTATCACCAATTTTCTTGCGCGCCTTTTCCAGGTCGGACGACTGTACCAGCGGGCTCTTTTTCGCCAGCAGGTAGATTGGCAGATAGTCATTCTCATCCCGCATGAAATTGAGATAGTAGCTAAGAAAATCCCTCGCAAACGGCTCTTCAAACTCTGCGCCAGCGATGCCACGGTAAAAGAAACCATGGGTTATGCCAGCCTCGGGGGAAACTTCCGTATAGTGCTTCTCGATGACCCAGTTTTTGGTCATCAGCCTGGCTGTCGGAAAGGCTTCCGCGCCGACCTTGTAGAGCTTGCCGACTGGCATGTTGTGGTTTTTGTTGCGATCCTTGTAGACAAACTCTCCAATCAGTTCAAACAGGTTGGTGCTGAAGAGGTTGCCGGTATAGAGACCGTAATCGAGCGCCAGCTCTTCAGCGGGTTTGATGCGGAAAGCAGCCTGGAAAACAACGCCGCCTTTCGGCATCTTGCCGCTCTGCACGGTGGTTCGATTGTGTGCTCCCTGCAGGGAATTCAAGCCGAAGGCGCCCTTCTCATCGTTGCTGTTGATCTGCGTGAAAAGTTTCTGTGCGGCTGTGACATCGTCAGGGGAGAGAGCTTTCGCGGTGAGGGCATGGCTTGCCGTCAACAGTAGCAGAGATGTGAAGGTCGCGGTGATCGATTTTGCTAGTTTTATTTTCATTTGTGTCTCGCTAATTGAGCCAGCAGGCTCTCTTTTTCCTTGATGGAAATTGTGATTATCATGCCCGAGTCAAGCGTGTAACACTACCGCAAGAGCTGGATTGAAACAACAAAAATGAACCACGGATGGCTGCCATTGCGAGCGCAGCGAAGCACTAATTTTGCCTGGAGCAAAATTGAACGCGCCTTGCGCGATCCGAAGGGTAAATTACAAGGATGTAATTTATTATCCCGGGAAGATTGTCGTGTCGCCTAAGGGAACTCTGAATGAATCGATGGGATGGGGTTCGGGGGAAGGGCAAATCGAATGCCTGCTGTCACTTACTGAAAGTTAACTCTTCCCCCGTAGGAAAACTTGAAGAGGGAGTTCTGATTGAAGCTTCCGCATCTGCCGTACAGGGACGTACAAATGCCGTGAGCGCAAGGATGCGCAGAAACGGCCTGCTTACGCCCCTCACCTACGTTGTACAGGGATGTACGAGTGTCACGGGAGGGCAAGGAAGCCCGGAGCG
>Ga0209013_10003615_pt1 | contig 13697 bp, 14 predicted proteins | sample Cruoilmetagenom2_FD_187291 | JGI IMG/M metagenome (GOLD analysis project Ga0209013, IMG submission 187291) | Oil polluted marine microbial communities from Coal Oil Point, Santa Barbara, California, USA - Sample 2 (SPAdes) (version 2) | ecosystem: Environmental > Aquatic > Marine > Oil seeps ... | reverse complement strand
CCCGCCACTATACCTCGACGAAAAGCTATCAATATAACAGGAACTAGCACAAAGGTAACAGTACCCCCTTGTGGCATTCCAAATCCAATCATATCTAATATATATCCAAGAGCTGCAAAAATAGCGATTTCTACTAATAACAATACACGTTGATTTTTCATTGTAATCTCCTTTTTTGACCACAAAAAAAACGACCCCGGGATAGACCCAGACATCGCGATTGTCAGTTTCCATCCACATCCCTACGCAAGCATTAACTTACAGGTTCGAAGGGTACAATCTCAGTCGCTTAAGCGACGCCCCTTGTGGTTATGAATTATTTAGTTCGAATTCATTGTAGTCTATTAAAAAAAGTAATGCAACCTCGTAAGCTTAATTGTTATACTAATAGAAATACTATATGCTAATAAGTTTTATGATTATCCTTCACTGAACTTGGCAAAAATACATGCAAGAGAAAGATTTCTATTGTTTTTAGTCGAATGTATTATTAGTTATAATATTAGACAAATATGCATAGAAGAAAGGAGATGAGTTTAATTCATTTTGAAAATAATAAAGTGCTAGCTTCCCTTTCTTATTTTAGTGTATTATTCGCTCCTTTTATTCTTCCAATTATCGTTTATTTTATTTCACAAGATTCTCATGTGAAACAACATGCAAAACGAGCTCTTGTTTCACATATTATTCCTGTCGTATTAATGATTGTATTATTTATTAGTGTTTTCGCAAGTTTTGTTCCATTTTCTATGAATACTACTTATGACGAACCATCTTTATTCATGGCATCTACACCAATGTTATTTGTTCTTGTGTATATGCTAATTTACGCGATTATTTTTATTTGGAACATTATTCAAGGGATTAAAGTGTTAAGATAATGTTTAGGAATTCTTAATACGGGAACATAAGCAGTAATTATTATTTCAATTAGGAGTGATTTATATGAGTCTAAAAAGTTTAGTCAAAACTGCAGTAAAGTTTGCACCAATTGTCATTCCAATAGTTCAAAAAGCGTTAAAAGCTAAAAAGAATGTAAAGAAATGAAAAGAAATGAAAAGAAATGAAAAGAGCAAAATCTTAAGTCCAACATCGACTTAAGATTTTGCTCTTTTTTTATAGATTATATAAACGCTTTAAACTCTGTTAGTGACAAATACTGATCAAAGCCCTCTATTCTTGAAACAGGCTGAGTAGAGTTATCTGATTGTCTATTAATAATTTCTTCAAATGATAAAGGATTTGGAGTAGGCAACTCTAGTGGATATACTTGCACCCAAGAATGATACTGTTTTAAAAATGCATTTGCCATCAATCGATACCCTTCCATTGTTGGATGAACATCGGCTTGGTTGGGTATTAACTCTTTTGCATTTTTCATGAATGATTCTTCTACAGATACATACATTGCACCATTTGCTAATGCTTCTGTTTTTAAAATGGTATGTAATGTAGTTAATTCTTTGCTAATTCCTTGTTTCTGCGTATCTTGAATATGTGGATAAGCAAAATAATAACCCATCACATAAATCTTAGCTTTCGGAGCAGCTATTTTTACTTCTTGAATAATCGAAGTAATATTTTTTCGAACACTATTTAAAGCTAAGTCTGTTGGAATTTGTTGATATGCAATTGATCCATTTGCTGGATTCACTTGAACGAGTTGCAACAGATCATTCGCACCAGCAGAAATTGTAACAACTGTTGCACTTTTCAATAATTCCTTTGCTTCTTTTGTTTGAACAGTACGCAATACTTCGCCTGTTGTATAGCCTGGAAAAGCTAATGCTTTAGAATAAAAACCTAGCTTGCCCAACCGTTGTACTTCCTGTGCGATTAAATCTGTGTAGCCAGTATCAATTTGTCGATAGGGTGTTTGGCCAGCCGCTAAAGAATCTCCTATAGCGATATAAACTTCAGAACCTTTTGCTTCCACAGGAAGGGAAACAAATGATAGGAACAAAACTATGCATGTAACAATACATCTTTTCATGTAAAATCGACTCCTTAGAATGCCCATGTACCTTTTATAAAAATAGGTTCATTTGTGCCATCTTCCAGTTCCCCCATAATATCCATGTCTCCGCTACCAATCATAAAGTCTTCATGCACGATTGACGTATTTATACCGAGGTTTTCCAGTTCACTATGTGATAATCCACGTCCCCCCTCGATACAAGTAGGATACGCTTCACCTATAGCAAAATGATTAGACGCATTTTCATCAAATAATGTATTAAAAAACAATACATTGGATGCCGAGATTGGCGATTCATGTGGAACTAAAGCAATTTCTCCTAGATATTTTGCACCTTCGTCAGTTTGTACTAGATCTTTTAAGAGTTCTTCTCCAGTAGATGCTTGAACTTTCGTTATAGCGCCATTTTCAAATGTTAAGGTAAATCCATCAATAACGTTTCCTTTAAATACGAATGGCTTTGTATTTGTAACATATCCATTCACACCTGTTTTTAGAGGAGCAGTAAATACTTCCTCGGTCGGCATATTCGCTATAAACGAAACCGCTTGAGCATTTTTACTAGATCCACTTTGCCAAATATGACCTTTTGGAAGTTCTACTTGAATATCTGTTCCAGGAGCCTTATAGTGCAGTTTTTTATATTTCTTTTCATTTAAAAGTGCTGCACGACTTTCTAAGTTTTCAATATGCTGCTTCCACTTTTCAACTGCTGTTCCTTCACCAATTCTGACAACATTGAAAATGACGTCCCATAGCGCTTGCATTTGAAATGCTGGGTCAAGATGAGGAAATACCTTTGCCGCCCATTTTTCAGAAGGCATCGCAACTATCGACCATGTGATAACGTCATTCATCACTGCTTTTCTATAGTTCGCTAATGCTTTTCCACTTGCTTTTTGGAAATTAGAAATTCGATCAATGGAAACTCCTTCAAGCATATCTGGATTATCAGCATCAATCCATAAGAGTGCACCTTTGTTTTCAATTAGTTCATCACGTTGTAACGTAGCCCATTTCGGAAACTCATGAAATGCTTCGTCTGGAGCTAAATCATAAAATGCACGCGCATTCACTTCGTCCGAATAATTAACATCTACACGTTTTGCACCAGCTTCATACGCTTTTTTAACGATAAGTCTAGTGAACTCAATTGTATTTGTAGTTGTATTAATAAGTAGAGGTTGGTTTTTTTGAATGTTCAATCCAACTTTAACAACAAGCTCTGCATATTCTTCTAATTTTTCCGAGAAGTTCATGATTTATCTTCCTTTCTTTTCAATCGTTTTAGACGATCCTTCAATTAGTTCTCCGCGATACCAAATTTTTTGTACCGGTTTACTTGGAAGCTCTTTTGTCCATTTTTTATATGTTTTTTCATCTGTATATGTTAACAAAGTTAATACTTCGCCATCTTCTCCTGCGCGCCCTGTCCGTCCAGAACGGTGTAAATATTGTTCAATTGATTGTGGAACATCTACATGAATCACATGTGTCACTCCAGAAATATCTAATCCTCTTGCAGCAACATCCGTTGCGATTAATATATGTGCTTTTCCATTTTTAAAATCGTCTAGTGCTTTCTTACGCTCTTCTTTGTTCAAGTCAGCGTGAAGTGACACAATTGGGGCATTTCGGTAAGATAATTTAGATTCTTTCATAACAAGCTGGTCCAGACTATTAACGAAAGCAAGTCCTCTCATTCCCTCTTGATGAGAAAGTCTACGTAAAAAATCCGTTTTATCGCGTGGTTCTGTTTTGACAAAACTATGAATAACCTCACCTTGTGATGGTAGTTCTTCTGCAGTAACTTGAATGCGTACTGGATTTTTCATCAATTGTTCTACAACTATTTCGATTTCATCTGTTATCGTTGCAGAAGTTACAACTAACTGTCTCTCCTGTGTTCCATCGATTATTCCTTTTACAATACTACGATGCTCTCTGCTTAACAGTTGGTCACCTTCATCTAAAACAATCATCTTCACTTCATGAATTTTGAGCTTTTTCGTTCTGATCAGTTCCTGTAAGCGTCCTGGAGTTCCTACAACAATTTGTGGTTTCTTTTTAAGTTTCTCAATTTGTCTGTTTATATTGGCTCCACCGATTAATTGAGCTACTGAAATATCCGTCCCAGCTGTCCACTCACGAAATACTTCTACAATTTGCATTCCTAGTTCTTGAGAAGGAACCATTACTAAAGCTTGCGTTTGTTTTTTTGTAGTATCCACTTTTTGTAATAATGGAATGACGTATGCAAGTGTTTTACCTGTACCCGTCGGAGATTCTGCTACTATATCTGAACCATCAAGCATATGTGGGATTAGTTGAGATTGAATAGGCATTTCAAATGCAAAGTTAGATTTAGCCCATTTTTCTTGTAATGTTTCGTTTAAATTTTGTAAAAAAGTCAATTTGTTCTCCACCTCATCTGTGTTTGTGTCAAGTGTACCATATTTTTCTTATAGATAATTAGCCATAAGAATAGATTGAAAAAACTATTTTTATTAGTTATAGTGCTAATCTTTATACATAAAAAAAGCGCCACGTTTATGTGGCACTTTCCATTACTGTTGTTCTGTTGTATACTCTTTCATTAGCTCATATAAGTTCAATTCATATAGCTGTTTTCCATCAATTTTAAATACGCCATTTTTTACAAATTCTTCTATTATATTGTCTCTTTTTTGTTCTATTTTAGAATCTGTTTTTACTATCATTTTAGAAAACTCCTTGCTCTTTTTATTCATATATAGTTTAACCCTTTTTATACTGTTATAAACCTCTATCTTTTAGTTTCTTAAAAACTCGAGTGACGAAAGAAAATTTCCTTCTTAACACTAGATACACCAAATATCCTAAAAGTGCACCTAGCGTATTCAACCAAAGATCATCGACATCGCTGCTCCTGTTTTGAGAGAGCTGCATTATTTCGATGAATAATGAGATACAAAATCCAACTATCACAGTAAAAGGGAAAAACTCCATTCTTTTAAAAAGCAATGGCAATAAAAATCCAATAGGCATAAAAAGAATAATATTCCCTAGAAAATTAATATAAAAAGGTTGCCAAAACCCTAAATATCGAATGGCATTATACGTTTCTTTAAGAACACGAAATAACTCTAAATTCACACCTGTTCCATACGTTTGTATCGCTCCAAATTTAGGAATGATTGTTTGAGAAAACAATCCTACTATTACAGAAACGAAGAGTAGCAATCCAATCTCATGCAAACTCTCTTTTAACTCAAAACCTCTCTTCTTCCAACGAAAAAATCTCCAAATAATTACTACAGGTAAAGTCATGCAGATGAAAAAAAACATATCGTCTAAGTATTCAATGATAATCGTCATCTATTCATCTTCTAATAGTTCTTTTAAGAACTTCTCTCGATGATCAAGAAAATATTTTGTTAGTTGATAATGTGCGGTCATTTCATATTCTATCCCTTCAATTTCCCCATCATCAAAACTAAGGATTGTAGCATCCGGATATCCTAAAATAATTGGTGAATGCGTAGCTATTATAAACTGGCAATCCTCTTCTGTTACTAAATCATGCATAACGCGTAAAAAAGCTAACTGTCTTTGCGGAGAAAGTGCAGCTTCTGGCTCATCCAAAAGATAGATTGCTCTTCCATTAAATCGATTTAAAAATAAGGACATAAACGATTCTCCGTGTGATTGTTCGTGGAGTGATATCCCTCCATAACTATCTAAAGCACCTCCGTATTCTCTAGCCTGTTGATCAATATGAGATGCAAATTGATAAAATGATTCTGCACGTAAAAAGAAACCATTCGTCACTTTAGGCATCCAAGAAAGTCGAAGGTATTTACCAAGTGCACTTTCTGCAGCATCAACTTCATACATATTATTTCTATTTCCACCTGCAGTATTGAATCCACAATTTTCTGCAATTCCTTCAAGCAATGTAGACTTCCCTGTCCCATTTTCTCCAACTAAAAATGTTACGTTATGAGTAAACTTTAACTCAGTTAAATTTTTAATCGTCGGTATTGTAAAAGGATATTGTTCCTCTATGTCTGGTTCATTCCTTAGTATCGTTAGTTTTTTTAAAAACATAACCATCACCTCCGAATCATATAAGTTACTATCTAACAAGAAAGGTCGTGGAACTTGGATCTCCCTGTCCAAATTGTCACTAAGCATGTATATCATAATTTTCCTAATGTGAAAATCTATTTTCCTATTGTAACTAGCTTACCTCTACCACCTATACAAAAAAAGATAAATAGGCATATCCTTAAACAGCTTAACACGATTTTAATTGACCAAGGCTTTTACAATAAGAATTTAGTAGAGATGGTTGGCAACTATGAAATTAAAACAAATGAACGAGGTTTCCTTAGTTTATCATTAACCGTCTACTCATTTACAGGTGGAGCACATGGATTGACCATTACAAAATCTTTAACATTTGATATAACGACCGGGAAGCAATACACACTAGAGGATTTGTTTAAACCAACTAGCGATTATGTAAGAGTCCTCTCTGAGATCATTGAAAAGAAGTTTATCGAGTGGGAAGTTCCTTTATTAGATGAGTTTGAAGGTATTCGTCCTGATCAAGATTTTTATGTTGCGGACCATAGCCTAGTTATTTACTTTCAATTATATGAGTTGACACCTTATGTATATGGGTTTCCTTATGTGCCGATTGCCATTAAAGACATCGAAGAGATTATTCTCCCTAATGGAATTCTCGATAAATTACTCTCATTCTAGTAATTTCTTATCATATTAAATTATCAGATAGAATAACCTGTTATGAAGGAGTGATTTCAGTCAGTTTATTTGTTACAAGATCATTGGATGAAGTTCGGTTTTGGTCAAGGATTATGAAAGAACATGCTTTATTTTTAAGTCTTGGTTTTAGTGTTGATGATAAAAAACTCATCCAAGAAGCTCAGAGTTTCATTTCACTGTTTGAAAAAATCGAACAACAGCTTAATAATTATTCTGCTATTTCAGACCCTGAGGAAATTAAAAGATTCAACATTCAAGTGTATCAGGCTGCTGCTTCCATTTGGGCTTATAAAAGAAAAGTGCTAGGACTTATTTTACGTTGTGAAATAGTGTCTAATAACTATGCCCTTTTGGTAGATCATACGAGTAGAGAAGCTGCCTATTTTGTGAATCGTTTAAAAGAGTTAAATGCAGGAAAGCTAGAACCACAAGCTGATGATATTATTAGAGAAAACGTTTTCTTCCTTAAAATTATGGCAGACCACTCAAAATTTATTGGTCATTTATTAGACCCTTCTGAAAGAAAGTTAGTTGATCAAGCACGTGAGTTCAGTCATGACTTTGACCAACTCCTCTTTCAAGCACAAGATTTAGAATCCATGCGACCTCAATCGGAAACTGCACCCATTTTGGATCAGTTTCTTGATCAAAACCGAGTGTCCGTTGTGTCGCTGAGGGACTTTAAAAAAACTGCCAGAGATTTAATAGATGCCTGTCGTATTAAGAGCAATATTCATCCACTTCTCGCTGATCATGTATTCCGTGAAGCAGACCGATTTATTCATATTATTGACATGTATGAAGCTACGCTATTATCAAATAATCCATAAATGCATCTGCTCTAGTGACATCCCCCCTTCATTACGGTAAAGTATTAATTAAGAAATTGAAGGGGGTTTTTATAATGAAAGAAGCTATTTTTTTCGATCTAGATGATACATTGCTATGGGATAACAAAAGTGTAGCTACAGCATTTCAAAAGACATGTACATATGCAAAGGCAAAAGTGAACGTTGACCCAAACGAGTTAGAACAGGCAGTACGTGCTGAAGCTAGCGCTTTGTACGATACATATGAAACACGTCCCTTTACACAAATGATCGGTATTAACCCATTCGAAGGAATGTGGGGAACGTTCGATGATCCTGGAGAAGATTTTCAAAAGATGAAAGAAATTATTGCAAATTACCAAAGAAAAGCTTGGACGCGTGGATTAAGCAAATTGGGCATTGATGATGAAACGCTTGGAACCGAACTTGCACTGTACTTCCCAAAAATGCGTAAAGAAAGTCCTTTTGTTTATGAGGAAACTTTTGAAGTGCTCGATCAATTAAAAGGCAAATATACGCTTCTATTAATGACGAATGGTTCTCCTAGCCTTCAAAATATAAAGCTAGAAATCACGCCTGAAATCGCTCCATATTTCGATCATATTATTATTTCAGGTGCATTCGGTAAAGGAAAACCAGACCCATCTATTTTTGAACATGCACTTGATGTAGTCGGTTTACATGCAGATGAAGTACTGATGGTTGGAGATAATTTAATGACAGACATTCTCGGCTCCTCAAGAGTTGGTATTCAATCTGTTTGGATTAACCGAGAAGAGAAGCCAGTTAGTGAAGAAGTTGTTCCTACTTATACAATTAGTAATTTGCGTGAACTGTTTGATATTATTGAATAGACAAATGCTGCCCAAAGTCACTTTGACTCTGAGCAGCTCTTTTTTTGTAGGTATTGTCATGTTCGCTCGTGGAATTGTCTCATTTAGGATGATTTTTCTTAGAAATTCGCAAGCACCCTTTTTCTAAATGGACTTTTTCGGTTTGCTTTGGGCAAAACTTATTACAACAGAGATGAGGAGCCTCTCTAGTTCCACTCAAATCCTCTCGAATTCCACACAAAACACTCTCTAGTTCCACACAAGCCTCTCAGTTCCACACAAATCCTCTCGAGTTCCACACAAATCCTCTCTAGTTCCACATAAATCCTCTCTAGTTCCACACAAAACACTCTCAGTTCCACACAAAACACTCTCAGTTCCACACAAAACACTCTCAGTTCCACACAAAACACTCTCAGTTCCACACAAAACACTCTCAGTTCCACACAAGCCTCTCAGTTCCACGCAAATCCTCTCAGTTCCACGCAAATCCTCTCTAGTTCCACGCAAATCCTCTAAGTTCCACATAAACACTATGAATTCCACAATCCCCCTCTAAAATTACAAAAAAAGCTGCGAAGAACTTCCTTCGCAGCTTTTAGCTTTATTATGAAGATGCATGATCTGCATCCTGTGTTCCAAGTAGATGAAGTTCTTATACTTCAAAATAAAAGGCCCCCATAAAGGAGGCCTTTCTTCTATTTATAGATCGATTGGAGTTGCGTCGTAAATATCTTCTAGGCCTTTTAAAAGTTCAATGCCTGAATCTTCTACATGCTTGTCAATTGAAAGCATCATAATCGCATCTCCGCCTGCTTCAGAACGTCCAACTTGCATCGCTGCAATATTGATGCCTTCTGTAGCAAGAAGTGTTCCTACGCGACCGATTGCTCCTGGTTGGTCCTTATGACGGATAAACAATAAGTATCCAGTGGGCACAACATCAACGATGAAATCGTCTACGCGTACAATACGTCCACCTAGTCCATTTAATAGCGTACCAGCAACTTTTCTTGTTTCTGTTGCTGTTTTTACTTCAACAATGATTAAGCTTGTAAATCCTTTTGATTTCGTTGTTTTATTTTCATTTACAGTAATACCAAGACGATCTGCAAGGAATTTTGCATTTACATCATTTACAGATTCTCCTAATTTGCTTTTTAGAAGTCCTTTTACTGCATTACGTGACAATGGACGAGTATCTAAATTTGCAAGTTCTCCAGAATACGTGATGTTTATTTCTTCTGGTACTCCGTTTGCTAAATCACTAACGAATGAACCTAATTGTTCTACTAAATTAAAGTATGGTTCAATTTTAGCTAATACATCTTTCGGTACAGATGAAAGGTTAACTGGATTTTTTACTACTCCAGTTTGTAAAAAGCTAACTACATCATAAGAAACATCGATTGCTACAATTTCTTGTGCTTCTACAGTACTAGCACCTAAATGAGGTGTAGCAATAACTTGTGGCAATGTCAGTAATTTGTGTTCAATAAATGGCTCTTCTTCAAATACATCAAGTGCTGCTCCTGCAACTTTACCAGAAACAATTGCATCGTATAGTGCATCTTCATCGATAATACCACCACGTGCACAGTTGACAATTTGAACGCCATCTTTCATTTTTTCAAAAGCTTCTTTATTAATTAAATGACGAGTTTCTTTTAGTAGCGGTGTATGTACAGTGATAAAGTCTGCTGCTTTGATCACGTCTTCAACAGAACCAAATTGAACACCTAATTTTTCAGCTTTTTCTGCCGTTAAGAATGGATCGTATGCAATAACATTCATACGTTGTCCTTTTGCACGAGCTGCAACTTCTTGTCCAATTCGTCCAAACCCAACAACACCAAGTGTTTTGTTCTTAACTTCTACACCAATAAATGTTTTGCGATCCCAAATTTTGTTTTTTAACGCATGGAAAGCTTGAGGAATATTACGAGCAAGGGACATTAACATTGCAATTGTATGCTCTGCAGCAGAGTTTGTATTTCCGTCTGGAGCATTTACAACAATAATTCCGCGTTCTGTTGCAGCAGTTAAATCAATATTATCTACCCCAACTCCTGCACGACCAATAATTTTTAAGTTTGTTCCTTTTTCGATAATTTCGCGCGTTACTTGTGTTTGGCTACGAACTAGCAATGCATCAAATTCTCCAATTTTTTCTCCAAGTTGTTCTGGAGTAAGTGTTGTGTCAATTACGATATTAAATCCTTCTGCTTGTCTTAATGGGAAAATACCATCTTCACTTAGTGGGTCACTGATTAAAATATTGAATGTCATGTTCTATTCTCTCCCTTAGTTAAATAAAAGTTATTTTGTAGCTTTCACTAGTCTAATATACTTGACCGGTAATTGTTTGAACTTAAAGTATATGTATTCTCCTCCTTATTATAAAAAACAAAAAAGCCCTCCACTCCCTACAAATATGTAAGGGGCGAAGAGCTTGTAAATAACTCACGCGGTACCACCCAAATTTACTGTAATCTAACTACAGCCTCTTAGTTTAACTGCTTAACGCGCATCATACGGATGAATCTACTCTTTTTCAACTCATCAATTCAAGAGTGCTACTCTACAATAGAAACCGCTGATTTGCACCATCCATCAGCTCTCTTTGGATTTCAAACTTGTAAAACTTATCTCTATCTCAATTGTTATGTGTTATTTAATTAAACTTATCATACTAACTGTTATTTTAATTGTCAATATAGTTCAATAATTTGTAAACGCTATCATTTTACTTCACTATAGATAAAGCTTGATTTTAAGCAGTTTTCAGAACAAAAAAAAGATTAAATATTTTTATTCATTCGTGTTTTATGGTATATTATCAATATAAACAATTAACATTCGGCTAAATATACTCTCTTCACGAACTTTAATTAGAAATTCAATATCTTTATTCGTGTACTGTATAAAAAAAGATCTATTTCATCACAAATATATTGACGTAGCTCACTAAAGTTTGTACACTGTATAAAATCATTTGTTTTTTCTAGAAATACAAAACCAACTAAATATGTAAGGATATGATGAGATGAAAGTGTGTAAATTCGGAGGTACTTCGGTAGCAAGTGCAGAACAGATCAAAAAAGTTGCTGCAATCATTAAAGCAGATCCATCTAGAAAATTTGTAGTTGTTTCAGCACCTGGGAAACGTTTTGATACAGATACGAAGGTAACTGACTTATTAATAGAATTATCAAATGCAGCTCTACAAAAAAAAGATATAAATGAAAAGCTACAACTTGTGGTAAATCGCTATAAAGAAATTGCAATCGGACTTAATCTAGATGAAAAAATTTGTCATGTAATTGAAGACGATTTGCGCCTTCGTATTTCACAAGACCAAACTGAAGTAGAATTATTCGTAGACAACATTAAAGCTAGTGGTGAAGATAATAATGCAAAACTTATTGCCGCTTACTTTACAAGTATAGGTCTACGCTCACAATATATAGATCCAAAAAGTGCAGGACTAGTTGTTAACGACTTACCTGAACGTGCTCAAGAGTTACCTGAAGCATACGATAATCTAAGTACTCTTAAAAATCTTTCTGAGATTGCTGTATTCCCTGGATTTTTCGGATATACAAAAGAAGGTGTATTGCGAACATTTGACCGTGGTGGATCCGATATTACAGGATCTATTTTAGCTGCAGCTGTTCATGCAGATTTGTATGAAAACTTTACTGATGTGGACTCTGTTTTTACAGCAAATCCAAAAGTTATAAATAGCCCTGTGGAAATTGAAGAAATTACGTATCGTGAAATGCGTGAACTTTCATACGCTGGTTTTTCCGTTTTTCATGATGAAGCATTAAGACCTGTATTCAAACTCGGAATTCCTGTTTGCATTAAAAACACCAATAATCCATCTGCTCCTGGTACAAGAATAGTTGCTGAACGTAAAAAAACAAAACGTCCAGTCACTGGTATTACAGCAGATAGTGGTTTTTCTATTTTATATGTAAGTAAGTATTTGATGAATAGAGAAATTGGATTTGGACGTAAACTACTTCAAATTCTTGAAGAAGAAGATATTTCATATGAGCATACGCCATCAGGACTTGATGATATCTCTGTTATTATGCGAAGTCATCAACTAACACCTGAGAAAGAAGAACGCATTATTAATCGCGTGCTAAATGAATTACACGCCGAGGATGCGCATTTCAGACATGAATTCTCGATGATTGTGATTGTCGGTGAAGGCATGAACAATAGTACAGGCTTAGCAGCGCGTGCTGCAACTGCCATCTCTAGAACAGGTGCTAATATTGAAATGATTAACCAAGGCTCTTCCGAAGTCAGTCTTTCTTTTGGTGTGCATAAAAGCAACGAAAATATGATACTTCGAGAGTTATACAAAGAATTTTTTTCAGCAGTAGCAGTAGGGTAATAACAAAAGCGCTAAAGCGGTTTTTTTACATGGACTTTTGCGGTTCGCTTTGGACAAAACTTATGGTAATAGGATAAACGAGATAGAAGTAGATGAGCTACGTGACTGTGTCACGTAGCTCATCTACTGTTTTCGGTCATCCTATTACGGTTGTTTGTCCGTCGCTCTCCTAAAACATCGAAGGAAAAAGGGCAAATGCTACGGGGAATAAAAGAGGAGATCCTTTTCTACATAAGTTACTAGAAGAAAATAAGACTCTGTCTAGGGGTATCTCTAAAAAAGGTAGCAGCGTTCCTCCAAGTAAGAGCAGTCATGGAAGCCGAAATTGCATCTTCGGCGTCCTCTATTAATAAGGATGTGTCTCCTCTCTTCTTAACCAAAGCTTTCACAAGATGATTGCAATTATTTTTGGAGAGCGGCGGACAGTAATTAGTTACACAATTACTAAAAATAACTATGCTTAAGAAAGTGACGCAGTCGCTTTCTTAAGCATAGTTATTCTTTTAAGTATAAGCGTAAGCTAAAAAAACTGTCCAAAGCGACCTAGAAAAAATAGTACATACTACATCCAAAGAATTATAAGTAATAAACTCCCCACTCTTTACTAATTAGCAGATTTCATCTATCGTTCCGCACTTAGCATCCGTAATTTAAGTATGTATCATAAAGTTATTGTATTGACAACACTTATTTTATATGAGATAATGATATTTGTTGACAATTTGGTAACACATAAATTTAGAAATTTGGCATTCTGCTTTATGTTTTTGATAATACTTATTCACACTGGCGCGACTACAGGGTCGCAAGGACGTAAAAGAAGGTAGGGTTTACGTTGCTTAGGTTAGAAGGCAACCAGTGGAACAATTTAC
>Ga0209013_10003614_pt1 | contig 13698 bp, 9 predicted proteins | sample Cruoilmetagenom2_FD_187291 | JGI IMG/M metagenome (GOLD analysis project Ga0209013, IMG submission 187291) | Oil polluted marine microbial communities from Coal Oil Point, Santa Barbara, California, USA - Sample 2 (SPAdes) (version 2) | ecosystem: Environmental > Aquatic > Marine > Oil seeps ... | reverse complement strand
GTCCGGGTTCGATTCCCGGTCGGCGCATCAGATAGTGATTTTTCTGATTCGGTGGATTCTGTGTGGGGTTTGGCTACAACTGACACGTATGTGCTTAGCGGAGGTGAAATAATCTCCGGTTCAAGATCAACGAATTATATATAAACCGGTCACACTTTATGCACCCTGACCCGACTGCTCCAGAGGAGAAGGCAACGTAAAGCAGATTGTGCATCCAATGCCCTTCTCAGACTCCACCCAGACGCGGCCCCCGTGCACCTCGATTATACGTTCCACGATTGCAAGACCCGCACCAGTCCCCTTGCTTCTGGTATCCACCTTGTGAAACAGCCTGAAGACCTTCTCGTGCTGGCTTTTGTCTATCCCGATCCCGTTATCCTTCACAAAGAAGATGGTCTCACCGTCGTCACAACGATTGCCAATCTCGATTCTCGGATGCGCCTCGCAACCCATATAATTCATGCTGTTCTCAATTAAGTTCGTCAAAACCTCCTCGATTCGCATCCAGTCCACACGAACCACCGGGAAGTCATCGGCAACAGAGATCTCCACATTCTTTGATTTTATGCTGACCGATTCATCGTCCAGTACCTCCTCGACGATCTTGCCAAACGGCACATCCTCGGGCGGGTTTACCACACGACCGATCCGGGATAGCTCCAGAGTGTCGGTTAACAGGTGGTCCATCTTCGCTGTCGCCCGCTCTATATACCCCAGATCGCCTTTTATCATCTCTGTATTATTATCCTCTATATGTTTCCTGAGCATCTCGGAAAAACCCGCAATCGTTGTGAGCGGCGATCTCAGGTCGTGAGAGACCGTGTAAGTGAATCGTTCCATCTCTGCGTTCTTTGCTTCAAGCTCTTTTAAAAGGCGTTCCCGTTCCGAATCAGCGTGTCTGCGGTCGGTGATATCACGAAAAACCAGAACGACGCCTATGATCGCACCATCCTCGTCTTTAATGGGCGCACCGCTGTCATCAATAGGCAGTCTCGTCCCGTCTCTCGCAACAAGGATCGTGTGGTTCGCCAGCCCCACGATTGTACCATCTCGCAAAACCTTTGATACAGGACTCTCAACCGGATCACCAGTCCCCGCGTTTCGGATATCAAAGATCTCCTCCAGTGCCTTTCCGATGGCGTCCTCCTGTGTCCATGCAGTCAGTTTTTCGGCAATGGGGTTCACAAACGTGACGCAACCATCTCTATCAGTAGCAATCACGGCATCACCGATACTCCGCAGGGTTGTTGCAAGCCACTCCTCGCTTTCCTTCAATCTCGCTTCCATTTTGCTCTTGTACAGAGCCATCTCGATTGATGCAAGAAGTTGCCGCTCCCTGAACGGCTTGACGATGTATGCGTACGGTTCGGTGCTTTTGGCTGCATCGATTAACTCAAGATTTGAATACGCAGTCAAAAATAGGACCGGGATTGTAGTTTTCTCTTTTATTTCACGGGAAGCCTCTATACCATTTTTTTCTCCCCGCAGGACGATATCCATCAATATCAGATCGGGCTTCAGTTCGAGCGCCATACTCACAGCATCATCCGCACGGGAAGCGCGTCCCACAACCTCGTACCCGATATCGGTGATCGCCATCTCCAGGTCTTCGGCTACGATGGCTTCATCTTCAACGATCAATATCCTTGGTCTATTCACGTTTACCTCCCCATGTCCTATTATCTATGTCGAATTCTATATTAAATGTCGTCCCCTCGCAACTACTTATCAGTAAGCGTCCCCGCAACTGATCCTCTACGAGGATTTTCACCAGACGCATGCCGAGTGTTCTGGCTGTATTGATATCGAATTCATCAGGCAGCCCGACACCATTATCACTCACAATCAGCCTGCCCTCCCCCTTGTCCGATATGGTGAGGGTAACCTCGATTGTCCCCGCTATTCTCCCGTCAAAGGCGTGTTCCAGCGCGTTTGAGAGCAGCTCATTGATGATCAATCCGACGGGCATTGCAGCCGATATCGGAAACGGATGCTCGTCTATATGAACCGTCTGCGCAATCCTCCTATCGCTGACCGGGTAGCTCCGGAACAACTGATTCAACAGGTCGTCTACAAACTTTTTTATGTTTATTTCTGATAATCTTTTGCTTTCATACAACTGGGCATGTATGAGTGCCATGGCATTCACCCGGTCCCGGGATTCCGAGAGTGCCTCGACTGCGCCGGGGTCTTGGGTAGCCCGTGCCTGCATGCTGAGCAGACTCGAAATTACCTGAAGATTGTTCTTCACGCGATGATGTATCTCCCGCAACAAGACCTCTTTCTCTCGCAATGACTTTATTATACGATCTTCCGATAGTTTTCTCTCGGTTATGTCCTGCAATGTCTCAATCGCGCCGGTGATTCTCCCCTGATTGTCCAGGAGTGGTGCCGCCGTTATAAAGAGCCACTTTCCATCCTCGCCCAAATTTGGAAAGAACCCTTCGGTTTCATAGCCCCCTTCCGCGAGATTCGATCTCTGATGCTCACAATCGTAGTATCTTGCCAGTTCCTTCTCAGCTCTTTCCTCGGGTAGATCATCCACAACGATATCTGCCATGACCTGCCGCTCTTCTGCATAGAAAGCCGACCACGGTCTCGCAGTTCCGACTACATCACCAGCAGTAAGACCGGTCAATGTCTCGCAAGCCATGTTCCAGTGCGTGACCGCGTGCCTTTTGTTAATTACAAACGTCGGAACCGGACTTCCCTCAAGAATCTGCGAAAGCATCTTCTCGCTCCCGGATAGTGCTTTCTCCGAAGCTCTGCGTTCATCTTCCACTTCTACACCATGGAGCGCAAACGCTATGTCAGACGCAACCTCTGTGAAGAGTCCTCGCTCCTTCTCGCCAATATCAGTATCTACTGCAAGCAATACGACGAGCAGCCCGAATAACCTGCCGGCATGCGCGACATGGGTGATTACGACCTTTTTGCCGGCATGCATGCCCTCAAAGTTGCGGTCTGCATACTCTTTGGATATATCCACGATTAGGAGTGCGTCCCTCTGGTCGATTGCGTCCCTGATACATGGTGGACAATTGCCAGCAACCACGCGCTTGCAAAAGCGCGAGACTCCGCCTTCAACAGATCCGGAACCCACAACCGTTGCAAATCCCCCATCACCCCGCAGGAATCCAAGCCACACGGCATCATAGCCACGTGCGTCCACCAGAGTATCGCAGGCTTTCCGGAGGAGTCGGTCTCTGTTTTTTTCGACCACGATTAACTGATTGACGTTCCTGATGGCTTTGAGGACGCTGTTCAAGTGCTTGATGCGTTCCTCGGCGGCTCTGCGCTCGGTTATGTCCTCTGCTGCGCAGATAACGTACTCGACATCTCCGCGGCTATCCAGTCTCGGCGTCCTCGTGATTGTGAGAAGGCAGGAGTCTCCACTGCCGTTTGTTACCCACGACTCGGTATGAGTCTGTTTTCCGGTTTTAAAGACCTTAATGTTTTCGGCGATGCCAATATTCGATTCTTCGTTTCCGACCAGGTCACATAAATCCTGGTCGTCCAGATCTTCCATCGCAACCCCCAAGAATTGTGCACGGGATCTGTTCACCGCGCCACAGGTCGTAGCATCAGTCAGGTACCAGATCTGGGTCTCGATGTTGTCGAGCAGCAGTCTCTGCTCTTCAGACTTCCTGCGCTCCAGTTGAACCAGAAACGTCTGCGCGACGATCCGGATCAGACCACCCTCCTTCTCCAGTTCGTTGCATATTCTGGTTACCTCTTCCCCGGTGTAGCTTGACCCATCTTCCAGTGCTGCGGCGTTTATCTTTTTATCGATGAGTTCTCCGGACGCATCTATGCCTATACTCTGAGCATAAGTGTTTACCAGCTCACTCTTCTTTATCTTCATCGCATCATCCCATCTCTGCCGTATACTTCCGCACCGGTATCATCTACCGTCATTCTCTGCCTGGCAGAAGCAAAACAACGGCTGTTGTGTTGTGAAATCCGCTGAACTTACCGGGCTCCAGCCGGATCTCGCCGTAGGTCTCCCATCCTATGAGTGGAACCTGGGGCAAGACGCTCTTGAATCCGTCTACAGCCTCAGAGAACCGTTCCCCAAGCATCAATTTCCTGACTGCACAATCGAAGACTATGATTCCGGCAAATTCGGAGTGACCCGCACTCTCCGCGGATTTCCTCGCCATCTGTGCAGCATCCCTTGCAGCATTGATATGATCTGTGAGGCTGCTTCCGTCCATGATCCTGAAGACCGAACCCTCCGCGATGCCGCATGTGAAATTGAGAGATCCGTCGTCATTTATGCCAACGGGCCACCTGATCTTGTACTGATCCGGATCCTCTGTCGCCAGACCGAGTATGTAGTTTGTGAAGAACTGTGCAATTTCGTCAGGGTCAATGAGTGTCTCCACGTCTATGCCCCTTTTTCGGGCAGCATCTCTCGTCTCGCGCTTCCAGACATCCCACGCGGGACTCCCGTTAATCTCGTAAAGCACGTTGCCCCTTGATCGGGTCACCTTCAGCGGTTCGCTCAGAGGGGTGTGTCCGTGCTTAATTCCGGTAAAGAGAGGCATCTTCGAGGCAAAGAGGCAGACACCGAGCGCATCGCTGCATACGCCGTAATCAACGAAGACGTGGGTCTCTTCCATTCTGAAATTGTCGGCAGCCATGCCACCAACGATACTGAGTCCATTATCGAGGAGATATGATGCAAGCAGCGTAATCTCCTCACCCACACCTGATAAGCCGTCGATCAGGATGATTGCGGTCAGGTAGGGGTGGCCATCCACGCTGGCGGGCAGCTTTGCTGCAATCTCCTTTATTGCGGCTTCCGGATCCTTTTTAACACCTTTCGCAATGGCAGTGAAGACCTTGATCTCGTCTGAGGCGAGTAGACCCACAGCCACGCTCCCGCTCTCGACGCTCTCCTCAGTAAACTCCCCGGCAGAGGAAGCTCCGATCAAAGGCGCATTTCCAGTGGCTTCCCTTACCGCAGCCACCACCTCGCCGTGATCGTACTTGCTTGAGGAATATACTATGGAAAGATCGACCCGATCAGTTCCCAATTTCACTTTTGCCTGCCTGACAGCGTCTCTGGCTGTTTCTGCGGCACTGTCGCCACTTTTACTTAAACCAGTTGCTAATATTGTTGACATACCCCTTTCTCACCGCCACCCTTCTGTTTTAATGTTGGGGGCTACAATTACTTAAAGATTTTGACCCGATCCGACCCCCAGCGTCCTTTGTGACCTCCTGGCCGTCATCCACAGTTCTAAATTACACATGTGGAGCAGTATAAAACCACGAGATTACACAAGATTAACGCAGAAATCTTGTGGAGATAGCTTCGCAGACTGTGCGATCTCGTGGTTTTTGCCAACCAACCACAAGATTGCACAATTTTGTAATTACGTAGATTACGCCGCTCAGATATTCTTCCGGACGTAGTCGACGCGTCCCTTCTGCCAGTCGTCCCAGCCGGGCGCGCACTCGCTCAGCGTCCCGGTGATCTCCTCGAGTAGTTCTGCGGGTATTCCGACCACGAGCTCATCATCTGCAAGCCCTGCGTTCTTTGCCGCGCCATCACACCCGATCGAGACGTTCGCGTTACCAGAGATGTATGGATACGCCGTAGCATCCGCGCACGTAGATTGTATGCCCGCAAAGTTCGCATTGAACCGTCCGCCATGCCGATATATCACTGCCTGAACGATCCGTCTCGCTGCGATCACTCCAGCCATGACCACGACTACATCCGGTACTGCGCCATCCGGGTCGGTCGGTGCTTTGTCGAGCGGCGCGGTGATCGTTGCGATCGTCGATTTGGGGGCGGGTCGTGGCATATTGTCAACGACGCGCTTGGCAACGCCGAGCGTGACCTCTTTGTTCAGCTTGTAGTGGTAGAGTGCACCGGTCTTGAGATTCGGACCGTAATCGATCAGCCCGATTGCTGCTGCACCGCCCTTACACGCGTGTGTGTCTGCGGTTGCAAGGCTCACAGTACCCTCGAATCTGGCATCCTGGAGCATCTGACAGTACCGCCTGGGCTTCTCAATCTCCGACAGGCTCTCCGGGATGTCCTCTGTTCTCTTTATGAGTGAAACCGCTATCGGTTTTCCATTTAGTCCTAACAAGTTTACGAGTTTATCTGACATTTCTGCATAATCCATGCCGAAGCCTCCTTTATGGATAGATGTGAATTCCAATCTCTTTCCGGATATAAATGTTGCTGAAGATTGTGCGATACCTGCGGTACCCGGGTCTAATCCGGTATGAGCCCCTCTCCGCTGAAGACCTTCGTCGCCTCTGAAAGCGTGAGGTCCTCGGGCGGGACGATCAGATCGGACTCCACAATGGTCTCGGGGTCAAGAGACGTCCCGTTATCCCGTATCATCGACACAAACTCGCTCAACACGTCTCTGAACCCTGTTTCGTCGCCGGATTCGAGCAAACTCACGATTTCGTTGTCGAGTTTGTTCAGATCGTCCAGCAGATCATCGTTCACCTCGTACTGACCCTCATTTATGACTCTTATGATCATTTTCCCATCTCCGCTCTGAGTTTTTCGAGTTCGGTGTCCACTCCTGTTGTGGTCTGCATCTTCCTGAGTTCCCGTTCGATCTCATCCTCGCCGCCGATCTCATCAAGCGCTCCGAGTTCAACCATCTCGTCCAGAGCAGCCGACTTCGCACGCATAGTCTCAGTCTTCTCCTCAGCACGCCCGATCGCAAAGCCCACATCAGCCATCTCCTCCGAGATTCCGGTGACTGCCTCCTTCACCTTCACCTGCGCTTCAGCAGCGGTGTACTGTGCCTTTATCGTCTCTTTCTTCGTTCTGAACGCTTCAATCTTCGCTGAGAGTTTCTTTTCCGTTTGGATGAGCTTCTGCTGCTCTATCTCCTGCTCTTCGATCTGCGTGGTGAGATTCTCAATCTCAATCTCGTTCGCCTTCTTCCGTTCGAGCACGAGACGTGCAAGATCCTCCCGCTCAGCACTGATTGCGTCTCTTGCCTGTAAATCGAGTTTCTGCATATTCTGCTGCAACTTCGCCCTCTGGAGTTCGAGCCGCTTCTTGGTCGTGACGACTGTGGCTGTACTGCGTTTCACCTGCTGGAGCAGTTCCAGTTGCTTTTGGTACGAGTAGTCAAGTGTCTCTCTCGGATCTTCGAATCGGTCGAGGAGTTTGCTTGTCTTGGATTTTACCACTATCTCCATCCGTTTGAATAGTCCCATGCTTCCACCATAGCGATCCGATCATATAAATATGTCGTCAGATGATCGCTTTGAGAATTTTGTAGATGATGTATATCGCGATTACAAGGATTATCGCCTTTGCCATTCCGATCAGGAAGACAAGTGATCTGTAGATCACCATGACTACAATCACCGCGAACACAATCCTGAGGATATCGCCCAGTCTTATGTCGAAAGGATTCGCCATGTGGTTACTGGTGGTTGCGGCGGTTAAGAACTTTTCTGATGATTAATCGAAACGTATACCATGAAATTTAAATATATAAAATATTAAGAACAAACCCGACGTCCAATAATTTTGTAACTCTATTCCATGGAAAGCTTTTTGTTCTATGAGCGTAAGGTCCAGATGGTTGTCGGCTGCAGAAGGCGATAATCAGATAGAGCATATTACAGACTACAGACAGACACAGACTGTGGATATGAGGCACAAAACCATGATGAAAAGAAGAACTATTGCCGTGATCGCAGCAATCTTGGCTGTTACACTGGTATTTTATGCAGCTGCATCGACTGAAACTAACAGGTTGACCGACCAATCATTCGAAGCAACGATATCAAAATTGATCGCCGAACAGTATCCAGCGGAGTGGCAGAATAGCATCCAAGCGCACGGGTCAAAGGATTCGAGCGTTGGGGCTGAACTGACAAAAAAGATAGAAGAGAGCAAGTCAGGTGAGACTATAGACGTGATAGTACTGTTAAAATCCAAACCGCGTGTCTCGCCACTCGCGAGCCAGAAAAGCGTTGTTGGCGCGCTTCGAGACAGTAATATAAGGATAAAGCATCAATATCATATTATTAACGGCATGACGGCAGAAATACCTGCCGAATCAATCAAAGAGGTCGCAGATCTTCCGGATGTTGAATGTGTGTACCTCGACCGTGAGATTCATCTGATAGAGCCGATGGAGGCTGAAGAGCCCGCGCAGGCGGGATTTGTGGGATCATTAGGATCGGCAGAATTAGCGGCAGAGCGCGAAGAAGGAACCAAAGAAAGAGTGTGGGATGAGGGGATCGATGGAAGCGGCATAGTTGTAGCAATAATCGACACAGGGATCGATAAGAATCACCCCGATCTCTATGGCAAGATCATAGCCGAGAAGAACTTTGTGGATGACGGGATGACCGCAGATGACCAGAACGGGCACGGAACGCATTGCGCGGGCATAATCGCCGGAACCGGGGAAGCCTCGAGCGGGAGGTATAGAGGAGTTGCTCCCGGAGCCCTGCTCATGAATGCACGAGTTCTGAATAGCGAAGGGAGTGGAGAACTGTCCGGTGTGATTGCCGGTATCGAATGGGCGGTTGATAACGGGGCAGACGTGATCAGCATAAGTATAGGTCGTTTCAATCCTGGCGATGTCCAGTCCAAGCCAGAGTGCATGACTGTTGATGCGGCAATGGATGCGGGAGTTGTTGTCTGCATTGCAGCAGGGAACTCGGAGTGATCACGATGGGAGCAAACAAACTGGTCTTAATCGGTCTTCTGGCGGCGATTTTGAGTTTAACATCCGGTTGCATCGATTCCGGCATCAGTTCACCCGGTGATGCAGTCAAACCGATAACGGTCGGCGCGTCAGATCAATACGGACGCGTAGCCGAGTTCAGCAGTTCAGGTCCCACCAGTGATGGAAGGACGAAACCAACGCTCGTAGCACCCGGCGTGGACATTATATCGTGCAGGGCATGGAATACTGAGATGAGCGAGCCAGTGGATGAGTACTACGTCACGGCGAGCGGCACAAGCATGTCGGCACCATACACCGCAGGCGCAGCCGCACTGCTGCTCCAGGCAAACCCGGATTTGACGCCGGCAGGGGTGAAAGCTGCCCTGACAACAACCGCGGTCAAATTGGACAACACAAAAGGGCATGAATACGAGGAGTTCTATCAGGGGACTGGAGAAATCGATGTGTATCAAGCGTATCTTGCAGTCAACAATGATCCGCTGGCGGGGATTGTTCCTGACAGGTGGATCGCTGGTGTGTGGGCATACACCGGGCTTGCGTACGGAGCAGACCGACCCACCAAGAAAGTATACGCAGTTTCGCCAGGCTGCGAAGACGTTGCAAAGTTTGTCTTTGCAACAGACCAGGAATTATCAGGGGTGACGATCAGTACCAGCGGCACTGCCGGATACTGGATAACCGCCCAGCCACTTCCCGACTCAATCCCGGCAAACGGGCAGGAGACGTGTTATGCCACGCTGACTGTGCCTGACGGAGTTGATTCCGGAACGTATACCGGAAATATAACGATAAGCGGAGATGAGGGGGCTGTTCTAACGGTGCCGGTGACTGTTAATATCGCCCAGTCCGTGGAGATGGCGGGTGGAATCGGGGCGTTCAATGGTTCACTGGACGATTGTGAGTGGGAATACTTCTATTTTGATGTCCCGGCGAGTACAGAGCGGCTTGAAGTGGCTCTGAAGGATTATACTGGTGGTTCCGATCTCATTCTCTTTACCCCGCGACACGAATGTATAGACCGCAATCAACGTGGCAGGACTGATACTGATACTGAGATTATAAAGGATCCTTCTGCAGGCAGATGGATGGCGATCGTTTATGGTAACGACATCTCGGAAACCACCACGTTCAATGGCACGGTCGCAATCTACACAGTGACGTGCACGCCACCCCGGTGGAATCCCGGAGTCCTGAAACCGGATGACATAACGTCTCAGTCATTCACTGTCGCAAACGACGGTATCGGACTCTCGAACGCATCGCTTGACGCAATCATACTCAACATCACCGAAGCCCACCGATTCAAAGGCTCGGTTATGGAACAAGGAAATGTTTCTGAGTACTTTGATGTCCCTTCCGGTCCGGATCAATTTGAATTGGCTGTGACATGTGACGACGTGGATTGTAAGTTATATCTTGAGTTACGCAGTCCGGATGGGAATTACGCAGGTTACTCATACACGAATTCAGGTGTTGCAAGGATCCGCGTGACCGAACCCACTCAAGGGAGATGGCAAGTCACGATATACTGTGGGTATCTGCCCTCGTATACTGAGTTCGCATCATTCAGAGGGGCGGTTGACTTGTACCGGCACGAATCATGTGATTGGATCGGTTTCGACAACGATACCATCGGCAGACTGCCATCCGGAAGCGATCTCAATTTCACCGCAACGATGAGCGTGCCAGACTCTGTTGAACCGGGAGATTACGCAGCAGCAATAGAGATCTCCTCGGATCAGGAGACGTTCGATATCCCTGTAAGTTTCGTTGTCCAGACGCCACTCTTCAGTGAAATCGGTCCGGATCACGGGCGCGATACCGATGGCGACGAATTGTACGACTACCTCACAGTGAATGTCAGCCTGAATTCCGGAATTTCGGGAGAATACCAGTTGAGAGGGCGGCTGGAAGATGGGGCTGGCAACTACCTCTGGGCAGACACCACCATAGAGGCAACCGGTGCAGACGACCAGACGGTTCAGATCGATTTCGAAGGCACAGGTATCTGGAAGAACAGAATCAACGACACATACAGCATATATCTCTATATGTATAACCGTAGAGGGGATCTGCTCGATCGCAGTAACTATACAACGGCTCATCATAATTACACGGAGTTTCAGCCACTGCCAGCGATATTTACCGATGTTTACTTTGACAATGGGGTGGATACTGATGGCGACGGATTGTATGACTATCTGGTAATCGATGTCGGCGTGGACGTGACCGATGCTGGCAACTATGAGGTACGCGCCACATTGTGCGAGCACGGCAGCATGTCCGCGTGGGTGGATAGCGACAGCAACAGCACCCACCTGAATTCCGGGAATCAGACCGTCCAATTAAGGTTCTACGGACCGGCCCTCAGACAGAACGGCTACGATGGACGATATGATCTGCGAGACCTCTGTCTATACGATACAACGCATCCAGACTCGTATCCGATGCCGCCCATACCGATACCGACACCCATATCCGTACCGGAAGAACCGGTTAAGCCAGAAAATGCAACGGCGCTGTACGAAGAGGTGGATCACCGGGAAATCGCATACACTACCGCGTATTACAACCACACAGATTTCCAGAGACCACCAGCAGAGTTCACTGGTAATTTCAGTGATTACGGACTGGACACGGACAATGACACATTGTACGACTACCTTGTGGTAGAAGTGGAGGTCAACGTCACAAAGGCGGGAATGTTCGAATGGTATGGCGGTCTGGAATATAACAATGAAGCAAGCGGTCAGCATGGGTGGCTTGGTGATGACTGGAACATGACATACCTCGATTCCGGCATCCGGAATATCACTATGCGGTTTGACGGGGTCGAAATCTACCTTGAAGCGTATAATGGAAGCTTTGAGACGTGGTTATACTTAATAGAGTCCGGAGAAGGATACATGCTCGATGAAATGTGGACATCCACAAGCGACTACGACTACACCGATTTCCAGAGACCACCAGCAGAGTTCACTGGCAATTTCAGTGATTACGGGCTGGACACGGACAATGACACATTGTATGACTACCTTGTAATCGATGTAGAGGTCAACGTCACAAAGGCAGGAATGTTTGAATTGGGGGGCGGTCTGGAATATCACAACGAAGCGAGCGGTCAGCATGGGGGGCTCGGCAGTGACCGGAACATGACATACCTCGATTCCGGCATCCGGAATATCACTCTGCGGTTTGACGGAGTCGAGATATACCGTGAAGGGTATAATGGACGCTTTGAAACGCGGTTAAACCTGCAGGAGTCCGGCAAAGGATACCTGCTCGATGATATGAGGGTATCCACAAGCAACTACAACTACACCGATTTCCAGAGACCACCAGCAGAGTTCACTGGCAATTTCAGTGATTACGGGCTGGACACGGACAATGACACATTGTACAACTACCTCGTGATCGAAGCGGAGGTCAACGTCACAAAGGCAGGGAACTACACATTGCATGGCGCTCTGGACTATTGTGGCGACGGATCAGGTCAGTGGGGGTGGATCAATGGCGACGGGGATGGAACACACCTCGATTCCGGCATCCGGAATATCACTATGCGGTTTGACGGAGTCGAGATCTACAATACCGGATGCAATGGAAGCTTTGAAACGCTGTTAATCCTCGATGGGGATGGAGAAAGACATTCAATGGATTACATGAGCTATTCTACCAATGATTACGTCTACACTAATTTCCAGAGACCACCAGCGGAGTTCACTGGCAATTTCGTTGATTATGGGCTGGACACGGACAATGACACATTGTACGACTACCTTGTAATCGAAGCGGAGGTCAACGTCACAAAGTCAGGGGAATATAAATTATATGGCGCTCTGGACTATTGTGGCGACGGACCAGGTCATTGGGGGTGGATCAATGGCGACGGAAATAAAACACACCTCGATTCCGGCATCCGGAATATCACTATGCGGTTTGACGGAGTTGAGATCTACAATACCGGATACAATGGAAGCTTTGAAACGCGGTTAACCCTCCTTGAGGCTGAAGAAAAGTATCCGATAGATGGAAGGGGGTACGCTACCAGTGACTACAACTACTCCGATTTCCAGAGACCACCCGCGGAGTTTACTGGCAATTTTATTGATTACGGGCTGGACACGGACAATGACACATTGTACGACTACCTTATGATCAAAGCGGAGGTTAACGTCCTAAAGGCAGGCGAGTTTGAATTGCGCGGGTATCTGGAATGCTGTGACGAAGAGAGAGGTTATTGGGCGTGTATCGGTGGTGCTGGAAATACAACATACCTCAATTCCGGCATTCGGAATATCACTATGCGGTTTGACGGAGTCAAGATATATGGTACAAAGTATACTGGAAGCTTTGAAGCGTGGTTAACCCTATGCGAGGCTGAAGAAATGCATCCGGTAGATGAAACAGGGTACTCTACTGGCAAGTACGACTACACCGATTTCCAGAGACCACCGTCCGGTGAGGACCCGCCAATTATCGCCATCGCGGACGCCGCAATCGCACTCAAGCTCGCAGCCAGTGGTGGATGGGATCCAGACGCGGACGTGAACAATGACGGACGGGTCACATCGGTAGATGCGCTAATAATCCTCGAGGCTGCGGCAAGGGGATAGAATTATGATACATGTTTAGCTGAGGCGAAAAACCACGAGATTGACGCAAGAAAATTAGTCTTTCTCGTGGAAATCTGTGTAATCTTGTGGTTAGCTGAACACATACGGATTATGAATTGTTGTTGCGCGCGAATCAATACCATGCCACCACCATCAGAATTGTGATCGTCTTCGCAATCATGCTGGAGAGATAGCTGATCGCCGTAATCCTGAACCCGAACCTGCCGAATAGCGAGATGTACATCGAAAAACTGTATTTCACATAGATCATGGTTATGACGACCGCACTCCCGATCAAAAGCGTTAAAATCGCCTGTTTTTCGGTGATTGCCCCGTCCAGCAGCATCGTGTGTACTGCCGCATACCCTGCTGAGAAATGG
>Ga0209013_10003613_pt1 | contig 13698 bp, 11 predicted proteins | sample Cruoilmetagenom2_FD_187291 | JGI IMG/M metagenome (GOLD analysis project Ga0209013, IMG submission 187291) | Oil polluted marine microbial communities from Coal Oil Point, Santa Barbara, California, USA - Sample 2 (SPAdes) (version 2) | ecosystem: Environmental > Aquatic > Marine > Oil seeps ... | reverse complement strand
CGCACGAGCGGTAAAAGATAAAACAGGTGAACTTCTGGCAAAAACAAAAAAGAAAAGTGCCAAGGTTATTGACGATGCCGACCTTTCAGCCATTTTTGGCATTGACATGGACAACAAACCGAACTTTGCAAAAAAATTAACCAAGCCCATTGATCTGTCACAAAAGCGGAAAAATAAACAAAAGACTCAGAAAACCGCCACAGGTATTGTTGCTAAATTAATCGTTGCCGATAACGCAGGCTCTACTATAACAAAATTAGTTGAGAAGACCGGCTATTCAAAGCCAAAGCTTTACGGCATAGTGCATAGATTGAAACAGCAGGGGAAAATTAAGAATAAGGCCCATGGGGTTTATGTCAAAGCATGATAATGACATGTCCTTACCCTATGAATTGCGTAACTGTTCAGCAGTGCTTACATTCTTTCTACTTCCATGTCTCAGGAGTATATCCTTTTGGCAGATGCGCTGTTCCCTTAACGCACGGAAGACCGGACTCCCTGTTGACACGTTCAATGATTTTATCAAGATTTTCACAAAAGCCTCCGTTTGAAGAGTCCCAGCCGGTGTCCGTCTTTGTTGCAAAAGCGCATGTACAGAAATGAATAGCTTCGGCCCCTTTTGATTTGAGTATCTTGGCCAGATTTACTGCATTATCGCCGGGGCATCGACAGGTAAAGACTCCTGCCGGCATACAGTCGTCATATTCAGCAAACCCTTCTTTTGTCTCAATAAGGTTTTTGAAGCACATTGTTAACGGACATCTCTCTTCATTTTTTTCACAACGGATAATTGCAACTTTTGTCATTTTTTCCTCCAGTAGTTTGATTTTTTTTCAATTACCTTTTCAGAGCAAGCTTAGGTGGACCAGCCGGTAAGGCAATCTTCATCTCAAGTGACAGTTTCTCACCGCGCTGCACAGCCCGGCTCACGGCAGATTGGGTTAAGCCGATTTTTCTCCCAACCTCGCACGCAGTCATCCCCAGTTCTCGAACTGACCAGAAGCATAACAGACTACGCCCATTGACGCGTAACGGTTGTTTTCCCGGTCGCAAAAGATCCTCCGACTCCAAGCCAAACTGTTGGGCCGCCTGCTTGTGCAGGTCCTCGAAGGTAACACCCTGATGCAGATAGTCTGCTCATGATTGTGGCAATCGGGGCCTGCCCGGTTCGTAACAACAAATGGAAATGATTGGGAATCAGCGCCCAGGTCAGGCACTCGGTAGAGATTTCATTGCAAAGGGTCGCCAAACGGCTGACGAAATCATCCCGATCTGTATCGTCTTTGAAAATTGGGCGACGTTCAATACCACGACAGATAATGTGATGGAGACAGCCGGGGACATCGATGCGAGCTTGACGGGGCATGCGATGAAGTATGCCGGAATGTGCCAATAATAGCAACGCATAATTTCATGCGTCCCCTCCTTCCGTATGACTCACTTCCTTGCTCATAACCCAGAGCTATTAAATGAGAATATGGGATGACGACGGGGGAGACTGGAGACGATAAAAAAGGAGAAACCCGGAAAACTTATTTTTCCATTTCTCTCAAAAAACCCTTAAAAAAGGGCCGCAACCTCCATCGGGGGCGGCCCTTTTAAGCAGCATTTCTCTCGCCAAGGTCATCGCCGGATGATAAACGACAATTAAAATTCCCAACTCCATTTAGCCATTCTGTGATTGCGATTTTTGTCACGCCCTTCAGCAACTGAGCAATATTCGTTCTTCAAATTCCAGTTCAAATTCCGCTGACATCGTACATAATTAACAACTGATCAATACCAAGAAGCTGAGAAGATAACGTTGGTGATGAATAATTTGAACACTCATACACCGGGAGCGTTTTACGAAACATTCTGTCCAGACAGGGCAAAGGCACTGTGGGATCGCTTCGAATTTGTATACACGCCCAAGCATGGGAGTTGGCTCAATATGGCGGAAATCGTATTGAATGTTCTCGTTGGTCAATGCCTGGGTCGTAGGATCGATAATATTGAGGATGTTGAGCGGGAGGTATCTGCTTGGCAGAAGTAAACAAGAAAAAAGGGGTTACAGTTAGACCTGTAACCCCTTTTCCTATCAACAGTTTGTTCTAAAAAACAGCTTGCCTATCTTCAGGCTGTTTGAAAAAAATTAATATGTCAGCTTTATGGGCATTGATGGGCCGGTAATTTTGGACCACCATGATTGCCAGGAGCGTCAGGCCCGTGACAAGCACAACAATCAAGTGTATATGTAATCTCACAAGGGTATTCCGGGTCTATGGGGTCTTGGATGAATATCCTTGGTCCTGTATAACCATCAGCGAGAAAACATTCCACGTCTTCACCACACAAATCGCATATCTGAACCGGATTCTCTTTATAGTAAGCCCAATCTGATTGGGCCATCGCCATACTAACCACAAGCATCAACATTCCTCCAAGTCCCAATAATACTGCAAGTTTCTTCATAGTCTAAGCTCCTCCTTTTTTGTGTATTGCTGATAATCCATACTGAATTCACGCCAAATGCGTAGGTGGGTGGTAAGAATTTGCTTTCTTAGGCCACACTAAAAAAATAGGGCAGCGTCACAAAATTACTAACTTCTTCAATCTTTTTCAATTTATTCTTTTCACAATATTTTAAAATGCTGCCATTGTCTATTGTACCAAGGTACTATTTTTGGAAAAAATTTGGTGAGGTGGGTTATAATGATAATGAACATGGAGGAGAAAAGAGGTCGGGTCTACTCTTGGCTTTACCTGGTCAAGGTAATAATCTATATCTCACTAAACCCAGCGTTGTCCGGTTAGGATTTTGCATCCCATTTTTCAATATCCTATGGATTTTTCGCCCCCTCACCCGGCCTCCGCAATGATTATAGGGAGTTAGGCCGGTTATGGATCCCCGTTTTCACGGGGATGAGGACTTTTAACGAGACTATCAGTCTTCGGCATCGACGAAAAAATCTTCAATCGGAGCACGTTCGTCACTTGACATATCTTTTGCCATGCCGATCACCCGGTCAGCCCGAAATATTTTTCTCTCGTTCTTGACCGTGCAGTAGCCGCTTATATACAGTATTCCCTCCTCTTCATAGGCACTGATTACTTCAACTGTCCTCTGTTGTTTTTTCCCGAGCAATCCTTTGTACTCAAAAGAGAGGTGTCCCTGGGTGACAGGGTTCTTTTCAGTCCGGCCGTAATATATATCTACAGCCTCCCCTTCGTTTTTCTTCTTCTTTCTTGTTACATAGACCATGAAAACTATGTACACCAAAAGCAGGACAAGACCTGAAACAATCCAGATCATGATTTCCCTTGTCTTCTCTTCCTCAATTGACTGGGATTGGGCACTTTCTCCGGGCTGAACACCGACCATATTGGAGATGGAGATAAAATCCTCTTTCTTTATAAAGCCCGGGAGATCATTTTTAGTTGTGTATTCAACATATTCATCAGTAAACTTGTAGTTTTTGACAAGTATCGTCGAGCCGTCACTGGCAGTTATGATGTAATATTCTTCCGCGTGGGCGCCATATATCATAATAACGAAAATCGCTGCAATAAGCATGACGACCGTTTTCCCTTTCATTGTTACACTCTCCTCCATACCCTGTGATCAGTTACCTTTTTACAGGAGCGTATCCGAAAAATTATTAAACAATTTTACAGCAAGGTGACATTTTTCGTCACATTGTCCCTTCATTCAGTCCACCGATTAACGATATTGTCTGATCCATGTATTTTTGACATTTAGTTTTCAACTATAACTCTACAATATACGACAGAAATTACCAAAATTCTCTTGCCGGATCATTATAATGAAAAGATGGCGCAACTTTTGCATAAAACAAGATAAACCCGGACACCTTTAAGGACTTCTTTTTGTCATCATATAAGGCAAAACAATTAAAGATATAGGGTATGCACAATGCCGCAGCTCAAAACAACCAATGCAACATTCTCATTGTTTTTCCTCTTTCTTGTTGCTTTTGTTGTGGCGGATTTTAACATCCTGATCGACTTTTTCCTACGGCACATCCATCTTTCAGATACACTTCATCTTATCGTAGGCGCTGTCACCGTCATCCTGACCCTGCTTCTCATTTTCTCGCTATTGTCCCGCTGCCGAATCCTGGAGAAAAGAATTAAAAAAGAATGGGAACAGACCATTAACACGATGACCGATTATGTCTCTGTCCATGATAAACAATTCAAAATACTGAAAGTCAACAATGCTCTTTGTGATTTCTTACATAAAAAGCCGGAAGAAATTATAGGCAAATACTGTTATCAGGTCTTCCATAATACAGAAAAACCAATAGCCGGTTGTCCCCATGAAAAATCTATCAAGACCAATCATGCCGTGACAATGGAGATTAACGACTCCGGCATCGGTGTTCCCCTGCAGGTGACCTGTTCACCTTTTTATAACGAAAAAAATGAATTTCAGGGATCGTTCCACATAGCAAGAAGCATAACAGGCAGGAGTACGAAACAAATCAAAAGTCCGCCGGACAAGCCTCTTGTTTCAATATGCGCTTCATGCAAAAATATCCGTAATCAAGACAACATCTGGGAGAGAGTGGAAGAATATTTCCAAAAGCATTGCAGGGTAACATTTACCCATTGCATCTGTAAAAAATGTCAGAAAAATCTCTATCCGGAATTCATTGAAAAGTAATTATTCTCGCCTGTACATACCGCTTCAATCAATCCCGGAATCCTCCTGCAAGACTAAATATCCTCTCTGTTTTATTATTATATACTTCTTGGACAGCTTGAACTTTTATAAGAATATACTTTATAATAACAGAAATACGTTGCGCTGGATGGAAGCGTTCATTACAGACTGACCATAATCGAACACTATCAGGAAGGGGACAGCTATGTGCTTTAAAAGATTAACATTCGCCATACTCATAATCACCCTCTGTGTCGCAACCCTGCCGGGTCAGGTGCCGGCAGAAACTCCCGTCCAGTTCTCCTGGGCAGTCCTTACCGACACGGATAAAGGGTTAAGACCGATTGATTTCAGCACCCCTCCCACCCTGGCAAACGGAACGACGATACAATTTTACATCGCACAAAAACCGGGTACCTATATATATATCTACCTCATTGATTCAGCTGACAATCTAGAATTTCTTTTCCCCGGAGAAATAAATTATTATAATTCTGTTGTCCCGGCTGAGCGGATCTTCAGGATTCCGGCTGACACTGATCGCTTTGAACTGACCCCGCCGGGCGGCCAGGAAAAACTGTATCTTCTCGCCTCATCAATCAGGCTTGTACGGCTCGAAAAGCTGACGGCCGCTTTTCTCGAAAATCCCAAGGACCCCGTACGCAAAGCCTCTGTCATAAACGAATTAAAGAAAATCAGGCGCCGGCATTCCAAACTTGCCCAATCAACAGAGACCAGTGTTCCGGTAGCGGGCACGATACGTTCTCGAGGGGTGCTCTTTGACTCGTTTGAGGCTACCAAGGTTGATGCTCCTGACTTTTACAGCAGAATCCTGCGGATAAATCATGAATAAGAGCCCCTTGTTCAGGTACGGCTCTGTTATTCTTCTCTGTTTTTGTTTTTTCAAGATTGCCTGGTGGGTTTTTCCCGGCATTTTTCCTGTCTGGGAGCTGCAGGTTGGTGACCAGCTCATGCGGCTTGCCTATAAATGGCAGGGAACCCGGCCTGTCAATCCGGATATTGTCTATGTTGATCTTGATGACAAGTCTGTATCTTCTCTCAAATTTTCTGTTGATGATCATCGTCTTTATACCGAATTAATACGTATCCTTAAAGCATCAGGGGTCAGGGCCGTTCTGGTGGACATGATATTTCCCAATTGCCGCCAGGAGAACAACTGCACTCCTTTTACAGAAGAAGTCCGGAGGGCCGGCAACGTCCATCTGCCTGTCATTCTTTCCGTTGCGGGAGGCAGCTCTTTCCCGCCTGAGACTGTGCATGTCTCTTCTCAAAAAGTTTCATGGGACCTTGATATACCCGATACCTTTAACCTGGACACGAAACAGATCGTCATTGCCAACTTCAAGGAACTCAATGAAGCGGCTGCCGGGCTGGGTCACATTAATTGTCTACCTGATCGAGACGGTGTCTATCGACGGTTTTCACTATTAATACGAAGTGGTGAAGGAGTAATTCCCTCGCTTGCCCTCAAAACAATATGCACCTTCCTTGGGATACCCCCGGACCATATTCATCTTACCCGTCAGGGAACTGTTACTCTTTCAGACGTTTTCCTGCCGGATGGCAGAACCATGGATGTTCACATACCGGTTAATACCAAAGTACAAAACAGAATAAATTTCAGCGGACCCTGGAGCGACACATTTGCCCATTATTCATTTGAAACCGTTCTCAACCTGGGAGCAACTTCCGACGGTCTGATGGAACTCACCGATGAACTGGAAGGCACACTGGTTGTTGTTTCCGATGTTTCGACAGGCGGCCGTGATTTTGGTCCGGTTCCCATGTCCTCATATTTCCCCCTGAGCGGTCTGTATGGGCAGTTTATCAACTCTATCCTGCAGAGGGATTTTCTTATTGAAACAAAGCCCTGGCATGGCCTGCTCATTGATGTTCTTTTGTTGTTCTGTTTGACAATCACAGCCGTATATTTCAAAGGGTTCCGCTTCACTCTGATTGCTTCGGCTCTTTTTGGCAGCATGGTCCTGCTTGGCTTTTACCTGTTTCTTTCACATCGAATTCTTATTCCGGCAGTCAGGCCTGCCATGACTTTTGCACTTGCGGTTTCCTCCGTCATGCTCATTCAATTTCTCCAGGTTCAACAGGAAAAAAAAGTGATGCGGGCCAGGTTGACCCACTATTTTGCCCCCTCCCTGATGGAAAAAATACTGAACGAGCCGGAACGGCTTGAGGGGGTTGATAAAAAGGAACTGACAATTCTGTTCAGCGATATAGTCGGGTTCACATCCTGGTCCTCAACCAGGGACGCACAGGAAATTCACCGTACCCTGAATAAATACTTCGAAGAAATGGCCAAAATTGTTTTTTCATACGAGGGGACAATAGACAAGTACATCGGAGACGGACTGATGGTTTTCTTTGGCGATCCTGTTCACTATCCGGACCATGCCCTGCGGGCCGTCAAAGCGGGAATAGATATGCAGCGGCGCACAAAACACCTCAGGGATGAATGGAAAAAAACCGGCGGCATGCCCATCGAGATCAGGATAGGTATACATACCGGTGAGGTTGTGGTCGGGAATATGGGCTCAAAGTCGAGAATGGATTATACCGTCATTGGATCAAATGTGAACCTTGCCCAACGGCTTGAAAGCAACTGCCCACCGGGTGGGGTCCTGCTCTCGCAACAGGTACGGGAACAAATTGGCGACGCCATTCCGGTTCGGCCTGTTGAATCGATACAAGCTAAAGGTTATCGTACAAGGATCCCTGTGTACCTGATTGATCCGTCGGAACAAACCCGGGAAAGGAACGAATAGATTTTTTTGCGTGTCTCTTTATCTTGCCGCTTTTGGTTCTGCCGATGACCTCCTGGAGCGTGGCCATGTATTTATTCTGCCCGGAACGTCCAAGAATCTTACAGAGCCAGGCCATTGCATCAACATGATACTTGTCCCTGATTTTTACATTATACCCCTTGAGCAGCTCTTTGTTGACGGCCACAAGTACGTCATTCTCATACGGGTAGGTCTTGTACAGGAGTTTTGCCGCCTTTCGTTTATCAATGGAGTTTGTACTCTCAAGTTTGCACAGTAGATGCTCCTGAAGTTCCGGCTTTGATGTTGACATTTGAGCAGGATCCTGAACCGATTTTTTTCGGACCGATGCTGTCACTCTGGGCCCGAGAGCCTCAGGCTCCGGCAGCACCTCTTCTATTTTGACATCTTCTTGAACCGGCTGAGGTGTGATGCGGACTGTCGTTTTTTCCGGAGTGGCTGCACTTTCCTTTTTTACCGGTCTCACCTTGATTTCAACGTCAACCGGCCCCTCGGGCAAAATAAAAATAAAGTCTCCCTGGTCAAGCTGCGGATCTCTTATTTTCCCGTACTGTGGATGCTGAGAAGGGTTATACATTGTTACTTTACTTTTAAGAAACCAGCCCAGCTCTTCCCCGGTAAGCACTCCGTCCTGAACGGGTTCTTCTTCCTTTCCTTCCAGCATATTCACAAAGGATTCCTTAAAATAGCTCCGGTCCGGCACAGCCTCGTTTGCCCTCCCGGCTGTAATAAACTGCCGTACCGGCTCGGCAGCATACTTTGACATGCTCCTTGGTTTTCTGACGAGCGCCCTGGTGTTCAAAATCGAACCACTGAAACAACTGTCAAACAGAAAAAGGACATGTTTGGATTTGATGAGCCGGGCCTGGGTTATCAGGCTCTGCATATCAACACTTTTGATGGAAAAACCGACAGGATCAGTATCCGGCAAAGGTGCATCAATCATGACAAGATATCCTAACTCTTCACCCGTCGCCATGGGTTCGGTATGTCCGTGACCTGCATAATAAAAGAGTAGACGGTTGTCCCGGTCCTGGCCTTTATTCAGGACAAATTCGGTGAATGCCCTTTCAAACTGATCCCGGTCTAAATTTTCATATATGGTCACCTCAAAACCATGCCGCTGCAGTACCCGTGCCACGTCCTGAACATCCTCAACAGCACCATACAGGGGTTCCCATCCGGCCGTATAGCGTCCGTTGCCAAGAACAAAAGCATAAGAGTTCTTGTAGAGATACGGTTGTGTTTCCGTACCGTCTTCCGTAACAGCCCGAAAACCGCGGTCCACCGCAGATACGTTCTGCGCAACACTGCAGAAAAAAAGAAACAAACAAAATGTACAAATTATTTTCTTCATAATTCATTAAATCATACTATTCTCTATTTTTTCAAGAAACATCAGTTTTTCGATCAATAAGATGGACTGTATCTCTATTTATTTACTCACATGAGAATAGACACTATCCCAATTTTCAGGAGGAGGATGAACAAGGAACTCCCGGCACCGTTTTGCATACAGAGTGTACGGATAATAATCTGACAGACTCTCGACAAGGGTTTCAATCAAACCAAGAGAAGCCTGAAAGTCCCTGTTTCTGTATAGATGCAAGGCTTCTGTCCATTTCTTTAATTCATCCGGGCCAATTTCTTTGTTCCGTCTGTATGAAAAAAGCTGAACAGGCTTTTCCTTCCCCTTGACCGTAACCTTGTCAAGTTCCTGCAGGCTGTATCCATCAATTGATACCTCTGCGAGAGCATCACTGACCACAAGAGGAACCCCGTAATATTTGGTTAAACCTTCCAGGCGGGAAGTCAGGTTAACACTATCCCCGATAATGGTGTAATCAAAAAGATCTTCCGTGCCCATATTGCCTACACTGACGGTACCGGCATGAAGACCTATGCCTATTTTCAAGGTCAAACCATAATCGGCCTGAAAAGTTCTATTTAAAACCTTTAACGCATCAAGCATTGCCAACCCTGCTGTAACGGCATGTTTTCGGTGATCCTTCACGTCAAGGGGTGCGTTCCAGAAGGCCATCACGGCATCGCCGATAAATTTATCCAGCGTTCCCTGGTTATCGACAATCACCTTGGTCATGGGAGTAAGAAAGCTCTGGAGCAGAGAAGTGATCTGGGCAGGGGTAAGTCTTTCAGATAAACTGGTAAAGCCTCTTATATCTGAAAAGAGGATACTCACCTCCTTCTCCTCCCCCTCAAGACTGAGCAGTTCCGGCGATTCTACAATTCTGTCCGCGACTGACTTGGAAACATATTTGGAAAAGGCCTGACGGAGAAATCGTTTCTGCTGGTCGGTCCGAAGAAATTTCAAAAAACTGAGCAGCGAAAAATTGACACCGGTTGAAAGAACAGGAAAAAGAGGCGAGAAGAAGAACTGGTACTGAGCAAAGGACCATAGACTGCCGTACAAACATATTCCAACAAACACTAGTATAACCGGCAGAATATACCAGGCACTGAGCCAGCAAACTAGAATGGTTGTCACAAGTCCGGCCATAAGGGTGAGGCACAATTCCATGCCGGGCAGCCAGTCAGGCACGGTGATAAAATCACCCGTCAAAATAGTATCAATTAATGTTGCATGTGCTTCAACGCCTGGAAATTCAGAATCAAACGGCGTGGTCCTTAAATCATGCAGACCGGCAGCCGAGGTCCCGATCAGAATAATCTTGCCGCGCAGTTGGTCGGAGCGGACAGTCCCGTCAAGGATGTCCCCTGCGGAAATATACGGGAAGGTCTGCCTCGGGCCGCGATAATGAAGCCAGAAACGACCATGCTTGTCAAGGGGCACGACTGTCTTGCCAAACCGAATGGATTCAACCCCGTCAGATGACATTTTGACGACACATTGCGGCCGTCCCATAGCCGTCAACAAAACACTGAAGCCGAGGTTGGCATACACTTTATCCTGATACGACATGAGTAGAGGCGTTTTTCGCAAAATCCCGTCCCGGTCCCTGATCGTGTTGATAAAACCGGTAGCAGGAACTGCATCACAAAGCGTCTTTAACGGAGATAGAACAGCCGGCGCTGAAATCAAAAAATGCTCCGGAACCAAATCCTTGTCACTGCTCACCACTGCCGGATTGATATCCTGAAGATGTGCATCTCCTTCCGGTGTCCCGGCCTGTTCAAAATCAAAGAAGAAACCAAGAACAAACGGGCCTTTTGCCAGGGTCTGAGCAAATATCCGGTCATTATCGCTTAATGCCTCGGGCAACCCTGAAAACCCGAGATCAATATCAAGATCTTTTTTCAACTCATGTTTCAGGACACAAGGAGAGCTCCGGTCCGCTTCGGCAAAAAGCACATCCATGCCGACAGCCCTGACGCCTGCCTGTCGCAGATTTTCCAGGAGCAGCGCCATTCTATACCTGGGCCAGGGCCACTGACCGTAACGCCGCAGGCTATCTTCATCCAAATCGACAATGGCTACAGCACCGCTGATCTCCTCTGTATGCCCCTGCTGCAGAACTATGTCGTAAATTTTATGATTCAGGATCCATAACCATCCCGGCTGGTACACATACAAAACGACAACCACTAAAGTCATTCCAACACCGGAAACAGGAACAAACAAGGTGCTGAAATTTTTCATTAGGTTTTTCATCATTTTCTATGGTAAATTAAAATTATATATACATATAGTACGTGAAATCTTCCTTCGGAGTCAACTATGAGTTTCCGTCATTTTTGCCCCTTTCTTTTTTTCAGTCTTTTGCTTGTTGCATCTCAGGGTTTTGCCGGTACAATCCAGGAGCTGCTCCCCGGCCTGCTTGAATCCCATGAACGAATCAAATCTGCCCAGGATAAAATCCAAGCTGCCGAGTTCCTGCATAAGCAGAGCAGGGCCGGATATTTTCCAACCCTCGATTTCATATCGGAGACAGGATACGAAGATATTTACAAGGAAAACGGTCCAGACACTGACTACGGAGATAAAACGTACAATAGACTGCGTGCAGCGCAGCTCCTGTATGATTTCGGAGCAACATCGGGGTCAGTGGACAAGTCGGACAATTTCCTGCAACAGACTACCTTTGAAGGAGATGCGATACGCCAGGAGGTGCTGCTGGAAGGAATTCTGGCATGTGTCGCCATTATTCGCGAACGCGACCGTTTAAGCTACGCGAAACGTTCCGAAGAAAACATCAAAAAGCAAACAGGTATTGAAGAAACCCTGGTTGACAAAGGAGCCGGCCTGCAATCGGATGTCCTTCAGGCAAAATCACAGCTGGCCGCAGCCATGGCCCTCAAAACAGAAATCATTGGCGAACTGGGGATCGCCAAAAACCGTTTTCAAACTGTTTTTGCCAGAACAATCTCTGAAAGTGCAATAACCGGCCTGGAGCTCACAGCGAAATACAGGGCTCTTGTACCGGACTCCCTGGATAATTCGATCGCCATGGCGCTCGAAAAAAACCCTATGCTCAAGGCAGAGGCGTTAAACCGGAATATTGCAGACAGTGAAATTTCCTCCCGTAAAGCTGCGTATTATCCCCGTTTTGAACTGGTCGGCCAAGGTAAATACCGTAATAATGATGATGGACTGCCAGGTGAGCGGACCGACTTTTTCTTCGGTCTTGGCGTAACCTACAATTTCTACCGTGGTGGAGGCGACCAGGCTGCTGTCGAAGCTGCTGTCTCAAATCGGCAATCCTTTTCTCAACTGTATGAGGAATCTATAAAACTTGTTCTCGAAGAAGTAAGAAACAGCTGGGTGGTTCTCGAAACGGCGGAAGCAAAACAGCAGATATTAAGCAACCAGGCCATGATAGCTGTCCAGTTTCTGGAACTGGCCCGTAAAGAGCGAAAACTCGGGAACCGTTCTCTCCTGGAAGTGTTAAGCGCCGAGGTTGAGTATTACCGTGCCATGAGCAATGCTGTTGCGGCACAGGCCGAGGCCAATGGCGCCATTTTTACCCTGCTGAAAGCAATTGGAATACTGGAAATAGACGTCCTGGAACAGATCAGCAGGTCCTGAACCGGAGGAAGGCATGGCGACTGAAGCAGGAAAAGTAGTTGTTGTTACTGGAGAGGTTACGGCAGAGTCAACAGGCGGCACCAGGACTCTGACTACAGAGAGCCCTGTTTTCCAGGATGACATCCTAGTAACGGACCAGGGAGAGCGCGTTGAGGTACTCTTTAACGACGGCACCCGCCTTTCCCAGGGAGAAAACAGCCGCCTCAATATCGATTCCTATGTTTACGATCCAGCTGACGCCGACAGTTCGGACATCCTGCTTAATGCCGTCCAGGGAACGTTTCGTACCATAACAGGCAAGATTGCCGAAGAAAACCCGGAAAATTTTACCATCAAAACACCGCTTGCCACCCTGGGTATTCGTGGGACAACAGTGCTTTCACACATAACTCCAGAGCACGAAATACACGGCCCGGAGTATATAGAGGAAGGAAAGGCCTTTGTCCTCACCGATAATTTCGGCAATATACGATTTATTACGGATTACAAACCAATCAAGGTTATTGACATTTACAAGGATGAACCGGCCGGGTTTCAACGAATTCTGACTGAAGACGAATTCCTTTTCTTCGAACAGCAGGTCCCCATGACTCCCGAGGAACAGGACGACTCGTCAGAGACAGGAGTTGAAGGTGCAGGTCCGGCGGCAAAAGACGTATCACCGTTCGGACCGGATAGCTCAGAACCGGAAACAGAGAGTTACCTTGCCAGGACACCACAACTCTTTGGCCCGGAAGGCCTGCCGCCAACAGGAATAGGTGCAGGGGCACAGGTTTCTCCTCTTGCCCTTGTGGCTTTTGATCCACTGGCAGTACCGATTGATGATAAACCCCGGGCTTTAATTGATAATGACGATTTACTTAATGGTATAATCGAGGATTCATCCAATACCAACCAGCCGCCACGGGCCGACGATATGTTTGCCAGTGTGAATGAAGACCACACGTTAAATGGGGTTTTGAGTGCATCCGATCCTGATGGAGACGCGCTATCATTTATTGCCTTGGGACAACCACAGCATGGCTCAGTCGTCGTCAATCCGGATGGAAGCTACCAGTATCAGCCCAATCCCAATTTTTTCGGTGATGACAGCTTTTCCTTTCAGGTGGAAGACGAATATGGCGACACCAGTACAGCTGTTGTCAGTATAGAGGTCAACCCGGTCAATGACCCTCCGGTCGCTGACGATGACACCTTCAATACAG
>Ga0209013_10003612_pt1 | contig 13699 bp, 10 predicted proteins | sample Cruoilmetagenom2_FD_187291 | JGI IMG/M metagenome (GOLD analysis project Ga0209013, IMG submission 187291) | Oil polluted marine microbial communities from Coal Oil Point, Santa Barbara, California, USA - Sample 2 (SPAdes) (version 2) | ecosystem: Environmental > Aquatic > Marine > Oil seeps ... | reverse complement strand
CTTGAGAGGCGCCAAGCCTCGTTGTTATCCGGCGCGGAGCGCGGAAAGTGCCCTATTTCTGTCATTCCGACCGAGCGAGCGGAGCGAGTGAGCAGAGGAATCGTGTGCCGGGCATGACCGGCAGCTTGGAGGTGAGAGTCCTCTTCCCAACCTGGTGGAGGTGAAGGGATAGCGAAGCGCAAGGGCGCCATCGCGAGGTGGGGTCTGAAGGAAGCGTGGAGCAAACGCATGCACCGAGGAACACGAACCGGATATGAGGCGTGAGCGTCGGACAAGTGGCCGATTCACCACGAAGTCCATATCCACCAAGGGCGCGGAGCGTAGATTCGGCGGTGGGTGCGGAAGGCTGTTGGTCTTACCCCGGGAGGTCTGCGCCGTGTCGCGGGAGCGACTGAGACGGTCGAGAGGTCGTCTGACCGCGGCGCAGAAGTCAGCAGAGGGCATAGTACCGGTGGAAGCCGGGAAGGCCCGAACGGACAGGGAGCGAGTAGGAGGCGGGCCTCATGGTCGCTAAGCGGCAGAAAAGCCAGATGGAACTGGCCTTCGATCCTGGGAGTAGGGGTGAAGCCCCGAGGACCGGCGATGAAGGGACCGAAGCGACGATGGCGAAGAGTCGTACCGAAAGCTCGGCGTCAACGGCGGAGCTGATGGAGGAGGTGTGTGAGCGCGAAAACATGAAGGCAGCGTTACGCAGGGTGGAAGGAAATAGGGGAGGCCCGGGGATCGACGGGATGACCGTCGAGGAGCTCCGAGACCACCTGAAGGAGAACTGGCCGGAGATCCGAGAGGCACTTCTGAGCGGGACGTACAAGCCGCAACCGGTGAAGAGGGTAGAGATCCCGAAACCGGGCGGAGGAGTGCGCAAGCTTGGGGTGCCGACGGTGATGGACCGGCTGATCCAGCAGGGGGTGCTGCAGGTGCTGCAACCTCTCTGGGACCCAACGTTTTCCGAATTCAGCTTTGGATTTCGGCCGGGGCGATCGGCGCACAACGCGGTCGCACAGGCGCAGGAGTACGTGGCGGAGGGCTGTCGCTGGGTCGTCGATATCGACCTGGAGAAGTTCTTCGACCGGGTCAACCACGACATGCTGATGGGCCGAGTGGCCAAGCGAGTGGAGGACAAGCGACTGCTGCGTCTGATCCGGAGCTTCCTGAACGCCGGTGTGATGGCGAACGGGCTGGTGAGCCCGACGGAAGAAGGCACCCCGCAAGGGGGGCCTTTGTCACCGCTGCTGTCGAACCTGGTGCTTGATGACCTGGACCGAGAGCTTGAGAAGCGAGGTCACCGATTCGCACGCTACGCGGATGATTGCAACATCTACGTCAAGAGCGAACGAGCGGGCCATCGCGTGATGGAGGGCGTCAGTCGTTACATCACGAAGAAGCTCAAGCTGAAGGTGAACAGGGAGAAGAGCAAGGTGCGGCGGGTGCAGCAGGGACAATTCCTGGGATTCGGTTTCATTTTTGGGAAGAACGGGACGGTCAAGAGAAAGATCGCTCCGCACGCCATCAAACGGATGAAGCAACGAGTCCGGAAGCTAACACGCCGGACGAAAGGGAGGAGCCTCGAGCAGGTCATCGAAGCCCTCGCCCGGTACTTAATCGGGTGGCGAGGGTACTTCGGATTCTGTGAGACGCCCTCGGTGCTCAAACACCTCGACGCCTGGATACGACGCCGATTGCGCGCCTACCTGTGGAAACAGTGGAAGCGTAGCAAGGTGAGGTATCGACGGCTACGAGCTTTGGGCTTGGGTCACGAGCTCGCCTGGATGACGGCGGGTAGTAACCGTGGTCCCTGGGCGATGAGCCGGAACAAAGGCATGAACATCGCGCTGCGCATCGCCTACTTCGACGCACTCGGACTTCCTCGTCTGAAGCCGCAATGACACGCTTACCTGTCCGAACCGCCGTGTACGTGACCCGTACGCACGGTGGTGTGGGAGGAGGGGCGTCGTGAGGCGCCCTCCTATCCCGATCCCTGAAGCCCGAGAGTGTTCCAGTGGCAACCGGTTTACATCCCGCCCCCTCCCGCCGCCCACCCATCCTCAGAAACCCGCGCTGTCGTGCGCTGGCGCGCACTTCCATCGCGTGTTTCTGAGAGGAGAGGGTGTTTTTTTGACCTGGCGCCAGGGTTTCTCAAGCTTTTCCGGGACAGAGGTCAAGTGGTCTCTTTATGAGCCCCTTGGCACCTTGGTGGTGAACTGGGTGGGTGGGTCCTGCTCCCTGCACCCTGAACCCGGGTAGGTGGGCAGGAACTCAAAACTCAAAACTCAAAACTCAACACTGATATGCGTGGGCGTGAGAGAAGATCCTGCTTCTCATTATCGATTTCGATTCTGCAACCAGCGAGGCGGGTCAGCGCCTTGCGGGGAGAGGGCTAAATTATTCAGTAGCCTGAAGTAATCTTTCCTGTTAATGGGGGTTATCAAAACCCGATGTGATGGGTTATGATCCGATTCTGGAGGGTGTTTGCACGATGATGGCGCTCGACACGGTAGACGTGAAACGCAGGGCACGGGTGATCCTGATCGACGGCGGTCACCGCGTGCGGGCCCACCTCAACACCCTCGGCATCCACATTGGTGACTGGTTGACGGTCGTGGAGAGGGCTCCGTTCCGGGGGCCTGTGCTGGTTGAGGTCAACGGTTCCCGCCTCGCCCTCGGCCGTGGCATCGCATCCAAGATCAAGGTCGAGATCGAGGGCAGCATCGAGAGCCTCTCCACACCATCCAGGGAGGCTGAGGCCGAGCAGCGATGAAGTTCGTCCTTGCCGGACAGCCGAACTCCGGTAAGAGCACCATCTTCAACTCCGTGGCCGGATACCGTTCCGCCACCGCCAACTTCCCCGGGTCGTCGGTCAGCTTCACCATCACCCGCGCCCTGATCCTCGGTCGCGAGGTCGAGGTTGTGGACCTGCCCGGCATCTACTCCCTGACCTCCTCCCGCGAGGTGGCCGGTGAGGCTGAGAGCTACCTTCTCGACGAAGACTACGACCTTATCATCAACGTGATGGATGCCAGCCGATTGGGGCGTTCGCTCGAGCTGACGCTGCAGCTGCTCGAGCTGGAACGGCCGATGATCGTCGCTCTCAACATGATGGACGAGGCGGTGCGCAGCGGCATCGAGGTAGATGCTGAGGACCTGGCGCAGGAGTTGGGCGTGCCGGTCGTGCCCACCGTGGGCCGGCGAGGGAGCGGTCTGCGGGACCTGTTCCGGGGCGCCCTGCGGCAGGCGCACTGCGGCGAAGCGAGTCGCTCCCTCGAGCTCGACCGCAAGGTCGAGGAGGCGGTGGGGCGGGTGAGGGAGCTGCTCGCCGAGAGCGAATTCGAGAACACCGTACCCCCTCGTTTCGTCGCCGAGAAGCTGATCGAGCGCGATCCTCATTTCGAGCGACATGTCTACTCGGCGAGGCCCGACCTCGAGGCGCAGGTCTTGGGAGTGGCGGAGGGTCTGCAAGAAGTCCACGGTTGGAGCTCGGACCAGGTGGTTTCGGGCAGCCGCCACGCGGTCGCCCACCGCATCGAGGAGAAGGTTGTGACTATGCACCCGCCGCGGGTCGGCTGGCGGGAATGGGCGGACCGGCTCCTTCTCCATCCTCTGACCGGTGGACCGCTGATGGTGCTTATTCTCGGGGCGCTGTTCTGGTTTGTATTTCGGGTGGGCCAGCGTCTCGAGGTGCCGCTTCTGGCGATCACCGACAGGCTCGCCCTCGCCCTTGCCGCCCAGTTTCCTCCCGATACCTTTGTGGGTGCGATTGCCGGCGGGGCGCTCACCGGGGTTGCCGGTGGGGTGGCCCTCGTGCTGCCCTATCTCGTTCCGTTTCTGATCGGATTGGCGGTTCTCGAGGACACGGGATACCTGCCGCGCATGGCCTACATCCTCGATAACTTCATGCACCGCATCGGGCTCCACGGCAAGTCCGTGCTGCCCTTGATTCTCGGTTACGGATGCTCGGTCCCTGCGATCATGTCGACGCGCATCCTCGAGTCCCGGCGGGACAGGCGGATCACCGCGGTGCTGGCGTCGTTCATCCCCTGTTCGGCGCGCACCATTGTGATATTCGGGCTGGTGGCCGCCTACATGGGTCCCGTGTGGGCCCTGTTTATCTACCTCTTCAACCTGATCCTGGTCGTGATTCTCGGCAACGTCCTCGCGCGAACCATGAAGGGCGCTTCACCAGGGTTGATCCTCGAGATACCCGAGATCAGGCTGCCTCATCCCAAGACCATGGTGGCCAAGACGTGGTTGACCCTCAAGGAGTTCATCACCATCGCCTGGCCCCTCCTGGTCGCCTCGTCGGTGGTGCTGGGCCTTCTCGAGTGGGCGCATGCGGCGAACGCGGTCAACGGCTTGCTTTCGCCGCTCACGGTGACGATACTCGGGCTGCCGGCCGCGGTGGGGATGACTCTGATCTTCGGCATTCTGCGCAAAGAGCTCACGTTGGTGATGCTGGTCCAGGCACTGGGAACTACCCAGTTGAACACGTTGATGACGAACGGGCAGATGCTGACATTCACGCTTTTCGTGGTCTTCTACGTGCCGTGTGTCGCGACAATAGCCGTGATGGGGAGGGAGCTGGGTTGGAAGGACACGGCCTGGGTCACCGCATTTTCGATCCTGGTGGCGGTCGTCGTTGGCGTCGCTGGCCGGTTAGGGTACGCCCTCTTCGTATAAGATAGGTCACTCGTTCTTCTCCCGCTCTTCTTCGAGCGCTTTTCTTTCGGCCTCCTCGGCGAGCCTGCGGGCCTCCTCGGACAATCTCCGGGCATCCTCCATCGCCTTCCGATTCACCTCGCGAGCCTGGCGCCGGAGCTCATCCCTCTGAGCAGCCGAACGCTCGGCGCGCTCCGCGGCTCGTGCGGAGAGCTCCTGCGCCCTCTCGGCGGAGAATCGAGCGCGGTCTTCGGACGTCCGTGCCATTTCGCGCGCTCTGGCCTCGACCACCGTGCGCCGTTCGTCCACCTGACGCCTCAGCTCTTCGTGCCTCTCCTCTACTAAGCGGCTGCGCTCCTCTGCCCGGGCTGCAAGCCGGCAAGCCCTCTCCTCGTACTCTCGTGTGCGCTCTTCGGCTTGCCTCATTCTCTGGAGAGCGCATTCTTCTGCCGCCGCCCGCTCTCTCTCGAACATCCGTCGGTGATCTTCCGCTTCCCGTCGCGCCCGCTCGCGTTCGCCGGCAGCAGAGGTTTCGGGGTTGGCTTCCGGTTCGTCGGGCACACGCGGATAGGTCGGGGCAGCGGCAGGGGATGGCGGCGTTGCATCTCCGTGCGGGGCAGCCGAACCGGCAGGCGTGGGCGCCTCGGCTGGGGCAGAAGTCGATGGAGCTGTCGACGGCGTGTCATTCGCGGGAGCGGCTTCCGGTGCCGGCAAGGCAAGCGGCGCGAGTACTGGTTTGGGGGTCGCTGGCAACGGTTGCGGAGCAGGAGCTACCGCATCCGGCGGCGCAGGTTGATCCGGTGGCGCAGGTGTTTCCGCGGGGGCGTCCTCGGCATCGGACCAGGTCTTCGTGGTTGCCGGGTCGGATGGGGCGGGGACCGACGCCACCACGGGCAGAGTCAGCGCCGCCGCGGCCAATAGGCAGGCCACGAGAGGAGCAGCCCAGACCGGTGTCACCTTCGCAGCCGTTCTGTCGTTGAGCAGCCGCCCCACCCGTCGGCCGAGACGAGGACCCGAAGCGAGAGCCGTGGCAGGTACCCCCAGTCGAGATGACGTACCCCAGTGTGCGATCACTACCAGACACCGGGCCAGACCGAGACGATCTCCGGTGCAGGCGACGGCGCGCTCGTCCGTCAGGAGCTCCGCGATTTCCTCGAGTCGGTGCCGCACCAGGCGGTTGAGCGGTTGCAGGAAGAGCATGGCCTCGCCGAGGCGGTAGAGCAGCTGCCACGCGGGATCGCGGCGGGCGAGGTGGGCGAGCTCGTGCGCGAAAAGCCCCGTCTGGTGTTCGATGGCAAGTTCACAGACTCGCTCGGGACAGCAGATCTCCGGTTTTCTGATACCCGTTGCAAAGGGTACCGCGATGGCTTTCGAGGTGCTGAGAACAACCCGCCGGCCCAGACCCATGGCGGTCGCCAGACGCTCGACCAGCCGGCCCGCGGGTCGGAAGCAACGGGTCTGCAGCAGGCGTCGGAGGTCGAGCGCCGATCGGCTGAGCGTGAGGAGTGCGAGCAACGAACCCGCCGCCCAGAGCGTGAGCAGCGCGGTCGCCCATACGTTTCCGGCGTACCAACGAGCGCGCGCGTGAGTGGGGGAGGCAACGTCGGGGGCGCCGGCGGAAACGGCGAGACCGTTCAAGGTGGTGGACACGGTGCCGGCAGCCCGGTGCTGTTCAACGGCATTTATGTTCAACGCGCCGGCCAACGGCTCGACGCCGAGCCCCACTTGCAGGCTGGCGGTGAGGATGCCCCCCATCAGGGCCATCCGCAGAGTGGTTTCCTGAAACGCGAGTCGGTGTTCACCCAACAGGCGGGAAACCAGCCAGGCGACGCCGAGGAGGACGGTGCTGTGGATGAGATAGGTGAGGAGCCAGGATGCGATCGTGGTCGTGCTCATCGTTGCTCGTCCTTTCCTCTCTCGGCGGCGTCCAGGAGGGCGCGGAGCCGTTCGATCTCCACATCGTCGATGTCGTGGTCGGCAACCAGGTGTGCGACCAGTGCCGCCGGGTCCCCTGCGAAGAGCCGATCGAGAATCTCGCCCAGCATCGATGACCGCACCATTTCCTCGCTGACCGTTGGTCGGTAGACGAAGTGTCGGCCCTCGACGCGGTGGCTGACCACGCCCTTGTCCTCCATTTTACGGAGCATGGTGGCGATGGTTGTGGGCGCGAGACCGCGGTCCGGGTGCAGCGCCCCGTGTACCTCCGCCACCGTGGCCTCGTCACGTTCCCACAGCACCTGCATGATCGCGTGCTGGAGCTCTCCGAGTGTGTGCTTGCCCATTGGACCCCCTCGTCGGTTATCGACTACCAAGGTAATACTACCAGGGTAGTTTGTCAAGGGGAGGAGGCTATGGGGTATGAGAGCAGGCTTCAGGTCTCAGGCTACACAGGCTTCAGGTCCCAGGTCCCAGGTCTCAGGGATCAAGTCACAGGTCTCAGGTCTCAGGCTTAAGGTTTCAGGGTTCAGGTAGCATTGAAAAATTCATGAAATTTGTCGAAAAGGCCCGACATCGAAGGGATTCAATCGATCGTCTTGGTGACCTGCGACTTGCGACTTGCGATGTGCGATGTGCGTCCTGAGACCTGAGACCTGAGACCTGCGCCCAATACCCTTCGCAGCCGGCTATCGAGAAGCGTAGACCGCCGGATCCGTTACTCCCGCTTCCTCGAACCCGCGCCGGCGCAGGATGCACGAGTCGCACCGACCGCACGCGAGTCCTTCGAGCGTGGGGTCGTAACACGACCAGGTGAGTCCGTAGTCGACACCGAGAGCGGTTCCACGGAGGATGATCTCGGCCTTCGAGAGTTCGAGCAGCGGGGCTCGCACGCGGTAGCGGACTCCCCGCTCGGCTCCGGCAACTGTGGCGACCGCGGCGAGGGCCTCGAAGGCCTGGAGGAAGGGGGGTCGGCAGTCCGGGTAGCCCGAAAAATCGACAGCGTTGGCGCCGATGAAGAGTTGATCGGCTTCAACAACCTCGGCTAACCCGAGGAGAAGGGCGAGCAGAACGGTGTTCCGTGCAGGCACATAGGTGATGGGCACCTCGGTGGCGTCGGGATCACCGTCTTTCGGAACATCAATGTCATCGGTGAGCGCCGAGCCGCCGATGGTCCTCAGGTCGAGAGCGATAACCCGGTGCGACGTGGCCCCGAGGGATTCTACGACCCTGCGCGCGGCCTCGATCTCCACCCGGTGCCGCTGACCGTAGTCCACCGTCAGGCAGTGACACTCGAGGCCTTCGGCCTTCGCGATCGCCAACACGGTCGCAGAGTCCAGGCCACCGGAGAGGAGGATGACGGCAGGAGCGCGCGTTGTCATCGGTACATTGTGCCAAGAGAATTCGGAATTCGGAATTCGGAATTCGGAATTGTCGACGCGGGTAGGCAATGCGGGTTACTGAATCGTATTGCCCGCGCATGGGCGGGCTGACCGGCCGCGGGCAATCCGTGCCAATGCCAAAGTCGATTCCTCGCGCCGTTCATTCCTAATTCCGAATTCCTAATTCCGAATTCGCCGCGAAGCGGCGCTACTGCGCCGCTTCGCGGCGCGCATGCTCCCACAGTTGGGCGACAGTCATATCGTCGGGGGCCGGCACGGCGGCGCCGCGCTGGCAGAGATCGCGGCGTAGGGTCCCCATGCGGGCGGCCATCTCGAGCAGTCGGCTGCCAAGGCCGGAGTCGGCGGCCGAGAGCTCGGTGAGGTGAGTGGATATGTCCTCGAGCCGGTTGAAGGCATTGCACACGAGCACGCCGTGGTTGCGTGCGCGCAGGGCGGCGTCGACCCGCTCAGGGAGATCCCCCCAGCCCTCGAGGGCGCCCATTTCGAGGTCGTCCGAGAGAACCACCGGCGCTCCCGGCAACGCCGCCGCCCGCTCCACAACGGCGCGGGAAAGGGAGGCCGGCCGCTCCGCGTCGCCGAGGCCGGGCACCACGACATGTCCTACCATGACGACGGGGATCTCGGATGCGAGGGCCTCGAAGACGCCGAGGTGGCGGTTGAGCTCTTCCTCGCCGGGGTCGAGTATCGGCAGCTCTTCGTGAGTATCGGTCGGCACCGCGCCGAGACCGGGAAAATGCTTGCAGCACCCGGTCACGCCCCACTCGGCTAGGCCCTCGGTGAAGATGCGGGCGAGGACGGCGACCCGCTCCGGGTCGTCGCTGAAGCAGCGACCCTGCCGGTCGAGGAGTCCATTGGGGTGTTTGAGGTCCACGACCGGCGCCAGGTCGAGGTGGATGCCGAGGCTGCAGCAGGCGGCGCCTGCCGCCTCGCCGAGGGCACGGACTGCGCGACGACCGGCGGCACCGGCCTCCGCCGCCGTGGGGAGATCGCCCCACAGGCCCTCGAGCCGATTGACGACGCCTCCCTCGAGGTCCACAGCGACGAAGGGTCGTGGTTCCAACTCCTGCAGGCTTGCGACCAACTCCCGCGTCTGCTCCGGCGAGTCGATGTTGCGGGCGAAGAGAATCACCCCGGTGGGCTGGACCCGCTCCAATACCCTCCGTTCTTCGGCACCGAGCCTGACCGAAGGCAAACCAACCACGAGCGGCATCGACTCAGTTTTCATCATCCACCTTGGCCCGCAGCTCGGCGAGCAGGTTGAGGGCCTCCAACGGGGTCATGCCGTTTAGCTCGAGGCGCCGCAAGCGGTCGGCCACCTCGTCCATCGGCGAGCGAAAGAGGTCGAGCTGGTTGATACGATCGGCTGTTGCGCTGGGGGGAGTCTGGATCACTGGGTCGCCGGTCACATTGAGCTCATGGCGCTCGAGGTTGGTCAACACCTGCTCGGCGCGGCTGCACACCTCCTCGGGGACTCCCGCCAGACGGGCGACGTGGATGCCGTACGAGTGGTCTGCGGGGCCGTCAACTACCCGGTGGAGAAAGAGGATGGAGCCGCGCCACTCCTTCACCGCCATGGACCGGTTCACCAACCGCGGCAGCATGCGGGCAAGGTCGGTGAGCTCGTGGTAGTGGGTGGCGAAGAGGACGAGAGCCGCGTGGTCCTCGCGGTCGTGGAGGTGCTCGACGATCGACCAGGCCAGGGACAGGCCGTCGAAGGTTGCGGTCCCACGACCGACCTCGTCGAGGATGACCAGGGAGCGGGGGGTCGCGTGGTGGAGGATGTTGGCGGCCTCGGTCATTTCCACCATGAACGTGGACTCTCCCCGAGCCAGCATGTCGGAGGCGCCGACCCTGGTGAAAATTCGGTCGGTGAGCCCGATCACCGCTTCCGCGGCTGGTACGAAAGAGCCGGCGTGCGCCATCAAGGTGATGAGTGCGTTCTGCCGCAGGTAGGTGGATTTCCCGCCCATATTGGGTCCGGTGAGAAGCACGATTTGGGATGACTCCGGTTCGAGTTGGCAATCGTTGGGGATGAACGGCGGGTCCCGCTGCACCTCCTCGAGTACGGCATGACGCCCTTCGCTGATGTTGATTCCCGTTTCTTCCGCCATGATCGGGCGGCAGTAACCCCAGCGTCGCGCGCGATCGGCGAACGCGGCCAGTACGTCGAGGCGGGCGACGGTCGCCGCAGCGGCCGCGATCCTCTGCGCATGGACCGAGAGATCGTCCACCAGCTCCTGATACAGCTGCCGTTCGCGGGTGATCGCGCGCTCCTCGGCGGACAGAATTCGAGCTTCCAGCTCCTTGAGCTCGGGGGTGACGAAGCGCTCGGCGTTGGTCAGGGTCTGGCGGCGGTCGTAGTCCTCGGGGACCTTGTCTAGCTTGGATTTGCTGATCTCGATGTAGTAACCGAAGACCTTGTTGTAGCGCACCTTGAGCGATGAGATTCCGGTGCGTTCGCGCTCGCCGGCCTCGATGCCGGCGAGCAGCTCCTTGCCGCCGCGAGCGAGGTTCCGCTGCTCGTCGAGCTCTTCGTCCCACCCGCCTGCGATCGCGCCGGATCCGACCACTTGAGGCGGTTCTGCTGCGAGACGTCGGTGAAGGGTCTCGGTCAGATCGGTCATTGGATCGAGGCCATCTGTGAGCTGGCGTAGTCGGGAGCAGGTTGCGTTCTCGGTGGCCCGCCGAACCCCCGGGAGGAGGTCGAGCCCGGAGCGAAGGCCGTGCAGCTCACGAGGGGTCGCGAGGCCGAGCCCGACCCGGGCCGCCAGGCGCTCCAGATCCGGCAGGTGTTCCAACGCCGTTCTCAGGCTCTCCAGGAGATCGGGATCGTCCACCAGCTCGGCCACAGCCCGGTGACGTTCTGCTATCTCCTCGAGATCGATGCTGGGTCGCACCACGCGGTCTCGTATCAGTCGCGAGCCCATGCGGGTCCGAGTTTGGTCGAGAATGCCCACCAACGAGCCCTTGCGCGTCCCGTCAGCCGCGCGTTCCACCTCGAGGTTGTGCAAGGTAGCGCGGTCGATGACCAGGGAGTCGCCGATCTCCCGGCACACGAAGGCGCCAAGGTGGTGAAGGGCGCCCTTCTGGGTGCTCTCGAGATAGCCAAGGAGGGCGCCTGCCATACCGACCAGGGGCTCCCCGGAATCCAGTCCGAAGCCGCGCAGTGAACCGACACCGAGGACCCGACGCAGGCGCTGCTCGCCGGCGCTCGGGGAGAAGGCCTCCGACGGGACCGGTGTCACGGTGGGCGCGGGAAGCTCGGGGGGCCAGACATTCTGCCAGCCGGCCCAGTCCTCAGAAACCAGAATCTCACGGGGGTGCAGGCGGGCGAGCTGCTCTGCGAGAGATTGGGAATCGGCGCAGCGAATACCTTCGAATGTGCCTGTGCTGATCTCGATCCAGGCCATGGCGGCGGCCTCGTCGTCTCCGCCAAAAGCGGCGAGGTAACAATGCTCGGAGCCGTCAAGGAGCTCGGTGTCCGAGATCGTGCCCGGGGTGTGGGTGCGGATGATCTCGCGGCGGACCAGGCCCTTGGCCTTGGCGGGGTCCTCCACCTGCTCGGCGACCGCTACACGGAACCCGGCGTCGAGGAGCTTGCCGAGATAGCCGTCGAAGGCGTGGTAGGGGACGCCGCACATGGGCGCCTCCACCGAGTCGTTCTGACGGCGGCGGGTGAGGGTGATGCCGAGCACGGGAGCAGCCTGCTGCGCATCCTCGAAGAAGAGCTCATAGAAGTCTCCCATGCGGTAGAGCAGGAGAGCGGATCCAGCCTGCTCCTTGAGCGCGAGGTACTGCCGGAGCATGGGAGTCATCTTCACCGAATCATCCTCCAAGCTCACCCGGTCAAGGGAGGGAACTCGGCCAGCACCCGCCACACAGACTTTTTCAGTATTTTCGCCGGTTCGATGGTACTCAACTTGATCTCCGAAATCTGTCCTGACCACAGGATCTGCGAGGTGAGGGGGTCGAGCATCTTGATGATGAGCGTGCCGCTCTGGTGTGCACTGGCGGAGTAAGGCCTTGGCATGGGGTCGGCACCACCGCCTTCGGGCACGACCTGCGGCGCTTTATCCCCACGGAAGATGAGGTCGAAAGCAACTCTGAAGTCCGGGGTGCCGTCCTCGATACGAGTGTAGCCGCGAGCGGTGAGTTCCTCCTCGAGTGCGGTGCGGACCATTTTCTCGGCCGGGAGATAGCGGGTGTAGTCGGAGTCCTTGCTGTCACTTGCAAAACGGAAGGTCTTCCACTCGAGGAACGGAGTTGTTTTTGTGTACTCGACACGCACGGGCAACTCGGATGTCGAGCTGCAGGCGCCGGCCAGAAGAACTGCGGCGACCGCGATTGGGATCGAGAGTCTGACCATCACTACCCTCCCCGTCGTCTCGGGCCGTTGCCCGCGGAACGAATCTCCCAGTGGATCTAGCCCGCACTTCTCACCAGGTGTCTACTGCGGGCGGCGATTCCAACCATCTGTCGTGCTTTTCGCAAATCGTGCTCCTCAACGTAGTGTAACTACGCCTGCGTCGCCCGATCCGCGAAAAACCCAACATCTGACTACCCTTCGCCGCCCTCGTCACGAAACTGGTGAGAAGTGCGGGCTAGCCGAGAATTTGAGAATCGACGATTCCGGCCCGTGAGTCAAGAGGAGGCGGAACCTACGTTGAAACGCCGGGGCTACTTGCCGCCGCGAACCCACCAGTCCGAGTCGCGATCGAACCACCACGAGGCCGAGCTTTGTTCGAGAATACGTCGCGCGAGAGTCTTCGCCACTTCGGTGCGGAGGCGGCGTTCGACGAACGGTGTCCACTCGGCGGCGGCCGGAATGCCTCCGTCGAGATGCTCTTTGAGCTGCAGCAGCATCTCGATCTGGTCGGCGTCATGGGCAAGGATGGATTCGGGTGAGCTCCCTGTGCGGTATTCTGCGAGCAGCTCGCGCAGCTCGTCGCCAAAGGGAAGATCGCTTGTCATGTCCTCGGCGGCGCGTGCCTCGTCCGCTTGGACGTACTTCTGGTGCACGTAATTGAGGTCCCCGGTGCGGGCCTCGGGAAGGTCGTGAACCAGCGCGAGGCGCAGCACCCGGTCGGCATCGACGGATCCGTCCATGCGCGAAAGAACGAATGCAATCATCGTGGTGCGGAAGACGTGTTCGGCAACGCTCTCGGAGCCCGCGCCGAGGAACTGCCAGCCGCTGCGCGGCGTGCGTTTGAGCATCCCCACCTCGAACAGGAAGTCGACGATTCGATCCACGGTCCCTCCTCCAACGCCAGTGTATCCCGTCTCCGTGCCCGTGCCCGAGCCCGTGCCCGATGTCCGGGTGGGCGCGTCCGATTTCAGCGCGACCTTCTTTCATCGCGCTCCCCGAGAGGATGCCAGGCACGCCGCCATGACGTTGAGGACAACGTCATGCCGGGATGCCAGGCACCTCCAAGGCAGCGCGCCCAAGCGCGGGCACGGCTCTTGAGGAACCTGGTCGTTCCCCGCGCCGAAATTCCGAATTCCGAATTCCGAATTCCGAATTCGGTCAGTGCCCGTGCCCGATGTCCGGGTGGGCGCGTCCGATTTCAGCGCGACCTTCTTTCATCGCGCTCCCCGAGAGAGCCCCCCTTGACAATATTTGGGACTCAACGAGATGGTCACCGCGGCGGCCACGTCCCAAAATTGTCAAGGACGGCACGTCCGAAGTAGCGCGGGATCCGTTGCTCCGG
>Ga0209013_10003611_pt1 | contig 13703 bp, 11 predicted proteins | sample Cruoilmetagenom2_FD_187291 | JGI IMG/M metagenome (GOLD analysis project Ga0209013, IMG submission 187291) | Oil polluted marine microbial communities from Coal Oil Point, Santa Barbara, California, USA - Sample 2 (SPAdes) (version 2) | ecosystem: Environmental > Aquatic > Marine > Oil seeps ... | reverse complement strand
GTTAATAATATCTGATAGAATTGAATCGTTAATATTATCTGATAGAAATGTAGTTATAAACCTGAAAAGCAATTCAACTCATTTTTGTAAATAGTTGGAGATAGCCAGATGGAATTACCAGTAATACATTTACCTGATGTACAGGCAAACAGACCAGATATTCCAATAACACTCTCAAGAGTTGGAGTAACTGACGTTAAGAAATTGGTTGAGGTTTCCAGGGCAGAGAAGCGGCCTATAATATTAATATCAAAATTTGATATATTCGTAGACCTTCCTTCAGATCGTAAAGGTGCAAATCTGTCACGGAATTTCGAAGCCATTGATGAGGTACTTGAAGAAGCGCTCACCTCACCAGTATGCGAAATTGAAGAACTCTGCGGGGAAGTTGCCAGGAGATTACTTAACCGGCACGAATACGCCACCAGGGCAGAGGTAATAATGCAGAGCGAGTACATAATCAAGCGCATTACGCCCATTAATAAATTGAAGTGCCAGCAAGTGGTTGATATTTTTGCAGAGGCTACGGCATTGCGTGAGGATGACAATAAAGTCTCTGTAAAAAAGATGGTCGGTGCCGAGGTCATTGGTATTACGGCCTGTCCATGTGCCCAGGAGATCATACGGGAAAAGGCAGAAAATGAATTGAAAAGATTAAATGTAGACAGCAAGACGATCTATGAATTCTTTAATAATATCCCTATGGCAACGCATAACCAGAGAGGGCGAGGTATAATATCCATTGAGGTATCCGGCGGTCACAAGGTGTCTATTAACAAGATCATCCAGATCATAGAAAAATCAATGAGTTCCAACATATATGAATTACTCAAACGCAATGATGAGGCAATGCTTGTGGAAACAGCCCATAAGAACCCCAAGTTCGTTGAGGACTGTGTCAGGACAATGGCTAAAAAGATCGTAGATGAGTTCATTGACCTGCCGGATGAGGCGGTTATAACCATTAAACAGATCAATGAAGAAAGTATCCACACCCATAATGCTTTTGCAGAACGTATTGCTTACCTTGGTGAACTAAAGAGAGAATTGAATGTAAAATAGGTGTATAAAATAAGTGATTTAGCCGGAACCATGCCAACATTGTTCTAAAATCGTATCCACTTCAAATCTAAAGGTAATTTAAAAATTATTAGACAGGATTTGCAGGATCGACAGGATAAACCACAACGTAAATATCCTGTAAATCCTGTAAATCCAGTCAAAATACAATGCTTTTAGAAGCAGATACCTAAAATCCAGATATTCCGGCATTTATTCGATACACATATACCCAGTAATATATTTCAGCAGCATAATTGTAACAGGAGTCATCAAAATGCCAGTAATCACGTTATACTACGAAGATATTGAAACACTCATCGGGACGGACAAAGACACATTTATCGACCGGGTTCCCATGATCGGTGCAGATATCGAACGTATCGAAGATGACCACATAGATATAGAATTCTTCCCTGACAGACCTGACCTGTACAGTCCCGAAGGTGTTGCCAGGGCAATGAGGGGTTTTCTTGATATACATACCGGTCTACCTGAATATAATGTAAATAATTCTGGTATCACGATCACTCTGGACGATGGGATTAAGAATATACGGCCTTACCTGGGCTGTGCAGTGGTGAGGGGGCTTGAGTTCAATGATTACAGCATTGAGAGCTTAATGGCACTTCAGGAAGACCTGCACTGGGGCCTGGGCAGGGACCGCAAGAAAGTGTCTATTGGCATACATGATATAAGCGATATTGAACCACCATTCAGGTATGTGGCTGCAAATCCGGATTTTAGTTTTGTGCCCCTGGATTTCGAAGAATCCATGACCATGCAGGAGATCCTTGAACGCCATCCGAAGGGAGTAAAATACGCCCATCTTATGGAAGGGTTCGACAAATACCCCTTGATACTTGATGCTAAAGATCAGGTACTTTCATTCCCGCCTATAATCAACGGACAACTTACCAGGGTCAGCCATGAAACCCGTAACCTGTTCATTGATGTGACTGGCCTGGACCGGAATGTATATACAGCACTTAATATTGTGGTAACTTCCCTGGCCGAGCGAGGCGGTAACATCGAGACGGTTACTATTGAAAATAGTATAGAAGATTATATTGAAAATAGTAATAGTATTAAGAACATTATAGATAATAATAGCGGGAATGGTATCAAAAATAACATCATTACGCCTGAACTGACACCTGGACAGTGGAGTCTTAGAGCAGATGAAGTACAATCATTAATAGGTATTGACCTTACGCCCCTGCAGATCGTAGAGCAACTTCACCGCATGAGGTTCGGGGCATCCACAAACGAAGATGGATCCATTGAAGTAAGTTCCCCTGCATACAGGGCAGATATCCTGCATACCTGGGATATCCTGGAGGATATTTCAATCGGGTATGGGTATGATAACATACCTCTTGTAATCCCAAAGACTGTAACAGTGGGTAAACAGCACCCAATATCCATCGGGCGCAATGAGATATTGCAGATAATGCCGGGGTTAGGATATAACCAGGTAATGCCTTTTACCCTTACAAGCGAAAAGGTACATTACAATAACATGCTGCGCAGTCCGGACCAAAAGGCCACTCCTATCAAGCATCCTATCAGTGAGGACCAGACCATGGTCAGGACAACGATCCTGCCTAACCTGATGGAGATACTGTCATTGAACCAGCACCGTGAACTGCCCCAGCGTATCTTTGAGATTGGGGATGTGGTAGTGGATGGTATTACCACACAAAACTTAGCAGCAGTAAGTATCCATCCCGCATCTAATTTTACTGAAGTTAGAGGTGTGGTCGATGCTGTTATGCGTGAGAGGAGCATAGAATACTCAATTACCGGGACCGACGATCCTGCATTTTTAAAAGGCAGGCGCGCAGCGCTCATTGTTGATGGAAACGAGATCGGTACACTTGGTGAGATACACCCGGATGTCCTTACGAATTTTGGACTTCAGCAGCCTACTGTCGGTTTTGAGCTGATGGTATGAAGATAATTGACATCTCCAGGACCATCCAGGCGGATATGGAGATGTACCTGGGGGACGCAGGCCCCAAGATCACAAAGGTATCAGGACTTGATGATGGTGACTCCTACAATATATCACGTATAACTCTTGGAACCCATACCGGCACACATGTGGACCCGCCCTTGCACCTCATTCATGACGGGGCCGGAATTGACATGTTGCCTATGAACACGCTTGTAGGTAGTGCAAGGGTACTGGACTTATCATCCATTAACAGACCCATAGAAGCCAGTGATATCGGTCCACTGGAAGCAGGGGATATTATCTTATTGAAAGGCGTTTCAAGTGACAGGGGTGACGAGTTTGACCCCCTGCTCCTTGGAACCGCACCATTGTGTGACCCAGGTGGTTCCGGTTGCCAGGCCCCATCCTGCGGGGCATGTCTTACGGCGGCATGTGCCAGATACCTCGTAGATACCGGAATTAAGACTATTGGTACCGATGCTATTTCCATAGGCGCTCCGGATGAGGAATATGAGGTCCATCACACCTTACTGGATGCAGGTATCGTAGTGATCGAAGGGCTTGAAATGGCAGATGTAAAAGCAGGGGATTATTTTTTGGTATGCCTGCCACTAAAGATCGCTAACGGTGACGGTGGGCCTGCCAGGGCAGTACTGATAAAAGAAAAAGAGTAGTATCCGGGATTACCCGAATACTAACAGTGAGTTTGTAGTGCCAAGGGCCATTTTACTGGCATCCGGGGTCATGTCGAGGCATACGAAAAACATCCCGTATTGACTTTCAAGACGGTAGGTTGCCCGTTCATCACCCTCCAGGTTATACATTCTCAGGTCCCGGTCCTCACTGATAACCACATATTTCGAGTCATCTGATATGCCGATAACCCCTACGTCAGATCCCATCTGTTTCATCCATTTCACATTGCCATTCTGGTCAAACAGATAGACCTTGTTCTTAAATGAAAATGTATCGTCTGCATTGTAGGGTTTTGTAAGGATATAACTCCCGTCTGGGCTGATCTCTATCTCAACAGTGTTTATATCAATTTCCTTTTCCCAGTTCTTAATAGCATATTTATCAAAGGAATGTATCTTGTTATCATCTGTCAGGACGTACAGCCTCTCACCGTCATCTGATATCTTTACATCTTCAACTTCACCGGATACGTCCTTGGACCAGATGTACATATTTTTAGCCTCACTGTCAATGTAGTATACCATGTCATCCCTGGTACCTACCAGCAGGTTCCGGCCGCCGGTTGAATAATCAAAAGCTAGGACCTTTGCATTGGATATGCCAATTTCCCAGTTCCATACTTCAATACCCTTGGTACCCACTGCAGATAACTGTGGTGACTTTTCACCGCCCTGTATTAAATTGCCGTTATCCAGGACACCAATCTGGTTAATAGTGCCACCTGTATTATAGGAATGCAGTTTTTCTCCGGTGTTATCATATAATTCGACAAAATCATCATCAGCTATGCCTATATATTCTCCTGAACCCGATACTGAGATAAACTGGGCATTGGGCCAGTTAATATTTGTGAGCAGGTTTTTTGTAGGTGTTTTTATAATAGCCTTCTGACTAGACACACCTCCCACATAGTTACCATCATCTGAAATGGATACGTCCTTTATCCGTACCCTGCTGCTCCATTCATCTGAAGGGGCGCTGAGAAGCTGGATCGGGTCTACCGTTTGTGTAGCTGTGGGGGTAACAGTAGTAGTACTGGTCTCTTGTGGTGCAGGTGTGATTTCGGGAGGCTCAGTAACCTCGTATTCAGATACACACCCTGAGAAGATAATGACTGCCGATACAAGAAGTACACAGATCAGGACAACTGGTTTTTTCATAATTATCACCTTTTTATATTTATCATGAGATGGATTTATAGTTTTTGTTTCCCTTACATAAAATTTGTGTATGGGTCGAAACAAACGTTTTCATAAGCTATTACCGTAATGAATATATGGAACCACAACATGAAGAATAACTCTCATTAATAATGACTATTACCTGCTAAATGAAGTTCAGATAAAAGGCGGCTTAATGAAATATTTTGGAGGACGTCTGAGATGCTTAAAGTTAAAAACCTTGTAAAAGACTACGTGATGGAAGATGCCACAGTTAGGGCAATTGATGGTATTAATTTTGAAGTGAATGATGGCAAGATTGTTGGGATAATGGGCAGAAGCGGTAGCGGTAAGACAACCTTGATGATGGTGTTAAGAGGTATAGAGCACTTTAACGAAGGTGAAATACAACTGGATAACCTTACCCTTACCCCTGACTCCCCGTACGAAGACATGCTGGCAATGAAGGGAATGACTGCCATCCATTTGCAGAGGAATTTCGGTATCTGGCCTGGATCTGCCATAGAGAACATTATCAGGCGCCTGTATTCATTACGTGTTGGCCATGAAGCACTTCCATCCAAGGAACATCCCGATTATGATGATCTGTATGCCCGGAGTATGGAATTCCTCAAACTCGTAGGTCTTGACCATAAAGCTGAACATTACACACCTGTTCTGAGCGGAGGCGAGAAACAGAGGTTATTGATCGCACGCCAGATCGCAGCTAATCCCAAGTTGCTGTTGCTGGATGAACCCGCTACCATGACCTGTCCTGCTACTAAACAGGAGGTCCTTGATACGATCAAGAGGGTCCAGGAGAAGACCGGGATCATTACCATAATTGTCTCTCATTTGCCTGAAATACACAGTTATCTTGCTGATAAGGTGATATGGCTGGAAGAAGGCAAGATCGTAGCAGAGGGGAAACCGGATGACCTTATTGAAGATTTCCTTAAAGGTATGAAACCTGAAGTGCCACTGCCTGAATTGAAAGAAGACAAGACCGTAATAAGGGTAGAGGATCTTTGCCAGCGTTATTTCCTTGTACGTCAGGGAGAAGTACTGGATATCGAGGATATGAATGTGGAATTCAAAAAAGGCGAGATCACTGCACTTATCGGACCAAGTGGTGCGGGTAAGACCACGCTGTTACATGCAATGGACGGGCTTATTTATCCTGATGAGGGCGAGATAAATTTCCTGCTTGATGGTAAATGGGTGGATACCACTATTTACTCTCCTGATAGAATGGAACTGCGAAGGCGGACCAGCATTATGTATCAGGAATTCGCCCTCTACCCAAATACGCCAATTAAACACCAACTGGCCTATAAACTTGGTGTCAAAGGTATGCATGTATTAGAGTCTGCAAGGGAAAAAGCAAAAGAATTGAGTATTCCTGATGAAGACCTGGATGCAATATACAGGTTAACAGATGTCGGAGGGGAAAGTGCTCAGGAAGAACTGGAAAGGATGGGGTATTCACTGGATATTGTCAGCGTGCTCTTCCCGAGAAGTCCTTTGGATGAGGTCATAAAGCATGCCGGGCCGATATTCGGAGCAATGAAACTTCCCATGTCAGTCCTGGATTCCAAACCATACCAGTTGAGCGGTGGGGAGAATGTACGTGCGGCACTGGCACTTGCCATGATAACAAATCCTGATTATCTGCTACTGGATGAACCTTTTGGCGACCTGGACCCAATTACCCTGCGGGAAGTAGCCAATTCCCTGAAAGTAGTCAGTGAAAAGTTCGGGACAACCATTATATTGATCAGCCATCACATGGATTTCGTGAATGAAGTTGCTCACCGGGCCATATTGATCGAGAGTGGTGATGTAACCATGGATGGGGATCCGCTTGCTGTTACAAGTAAATTGATCGAGATAGGACATGCTACCTATATGGAACATGCTATAGTAGACTATAAGATCGAAAACATGAAATAATGGTTTGTCCGCTGTGGAATACGGAAGGCCATGGTAGTTTTACTACAGTGGTCTTACCCTTATGGTTTTATTTTAGTATTTAAATGATTGACTGCCACATGGTCATACCTACTATTTTATGGTATCCCAGTAAAATATATATTCCCGAAATATTATGTTCCAGCAAGATGAAAACTCGGACCAGGGTGATATGTCAGTCAATGAGGGACATATGAGGGGAACTGTGCTTACCAGCCAAATTGATACCGGACCGTTAGGTTCTTCTGAGGTTCCGGTTCCAAAACCCCGGAAAAAGGGTTCAAGAATAGGACGCATTTTTATATATCTGCTGGTGATTGCGGGACTATTGATCATAATAAGCGGGAGCTTTTACATCATTTTTGGAGATATCGATACCTTGCACATGGATTCCAGTAAGGTTGCTGTGATATATGTCCAAGGTATAATGATAACAGGCAATCTACCAGGAGGGTTAGGGTATGCAACATCAGAAGAGATCAGCAAGAGCATACAGGATGCTGCCGATGATAAGAATGTGAAGGCCATAGTGCTACGTATTAATAGCCTGGGTGGTACACCTGCTGCGGCCCAGGAGATCGTGTCTGAGATAAAAAAAGCACAGGAACATAAGCCGGTTGTGGTATCAATGGGTGATGTGGCAGCCAGTGCAGCCTATTATATCTCTGCACCAGCAGACCACATTATCGCCAATCCGGATACAATGACAGGCAGTATTGGAGTTATCTGGGTGTTTGAGAACAAGTCCGAGTATTTTGATGAGGAGGGAATAGAATTTTACGTGGCAAAGAGCGGAGATTTCAAGGATATGGGTGCCAACTGGAGAGGGCTGAACGATGCTGAAATGCAATATTCAGATGAGGTGGTCATGGAAGCTTTCGACAGGTTCGTTGATGAAATTGCCAGTGGAAGGGGCATGAACAGGTCTGAAGTAAAGGATATGGCAGACGGCAGGATATATACGGGAAGCAGGGCTGTAGAACTGGGACTTGTGGATGAGACCGGGAACCTGTATGATGCTATTGATGTTGCGGCAAAACTGGGTGGTATCGAAGGTGAGCCGGTTGTGAGTTATAAAAATAAGCCTTCATTGTCAAGAATCCTGTTCGGCAGTACAGAAAGTACTGATCTCCAGTCTGGGTTCCTGGTGAAATATCTTTTTGAGAGTCCTTTCGGATGGTTCCAGGCTTAGACTATTATATTAAATAAGCCACAACTCATTTAAATTCTTTGCCAAGTTTTATATAAAAATCCAGTATCAGTTTTGTGGTCTTGTTATCCATGTTCAATTTGAATGTACGAATCTGTTTACCAAGGCGTTTTTCAATAACAACATCGGCTTTTAGCAATGGGTCGATTACTCTTGCCACACTTGAATGGGACAGTCCGGTCTCTTCTGCGATTCCTGAAAGGTAGGTGGATTCATTCTGGTGTTTAATTAGATTTTCAAGGACTGTCATTTGAGCAGTCCGTCCGAATATTTTTTCAAGTGCAGTCATTACTATACAATATCAGTTTATCAGTAATAAGGCTTACTATATATTTATGAAATGGGATAATCGATAGAAAGGTTTACGTATACTTTGATAAATCTTAAGTATAATGACTTCATTTGATATATTTAATAGTTTCCCTGTTAATTTGGTGGTTATATGAATCCGGACGAGATAGATCAAAAGATAATAAATATTATTAAAAAAGACCCTGAAATGCCTTATTCCCGCATTGCTGAATTACTTCAAATCAGCGAAGAAGAAGTAAAAGAAAAACTTGAGATGCTGTCGGATACAAGGCAAATGATACTGATAGTGGACGATGAACTTGATACCCTGATACCCCTTAAGATGGCACTGGAAGCTGAAGATTACCTAGTGATTGAAGCATCCAGCGGCATGGAAGCAATTGAAAAGACAAGATCGAATCATCCGGATTTAATACTGCTGGACCTTATGATGCCGGGCATGGACGGGTTTGAGGTGTGCAATGTGTTAAAGGATGATACATTAACTGGTAACATCCCGATAATAATGCTAACAGCCAAAGGTGAGATCGATGATAAGATAGAAGGGATAGAGACCGGTGCTGATGATTATGTTACCAAACCGTTCGACCTGGGTGAGTTAAAGGCCAGGATAAAGATGATACTTCGTAGAACCGGCGTTTGATCAGGTCAAGGACCCGGATATATTTATTTCATTCAAATGGTATCGAAACTAATATTCAAGGATCATAAGTATAATCTGCTGACAATCCTGGCTATTTGTATTTTTGCCATTGCCCTTATTATATTTCTTGGATCCAGGAGTAATGAAGAGGTACAGAATATAGTACAGGAACAGTTCAATGAACAACAGCTGTTACTTGCAAGGCAGTCTACGGATGGAATAGAGGAATTCTTAAACCAGAAGACCACAATAATTGAGATACTGGCCAATGAGATATCGGATAAACCACCTGATGAAGTGGTAACTTCTTTTGTTAATGTCTATAATGAAACAACAGACATACATGTAATTGAGTTCGTAAACGAAAGCGGTATAGTGACTCTTGGATATCCGGAAAAAAATAGTCCACTTGGTTATGACATTTATGAAAATAACCAGGAAGGGGCTTTTGAACGAGCCAGGGACAACAAGGAGACATACATTTCTAGCCCTATATTCTTATTAGAGGGGGGAATGGGGGTTTTTATCTGGACACCAGTGTATAGAGCTGACGAGTTCAAAGGCGTCGTACTAGTAATTATAAGGATATCGGATATTTCAGAACGATTCCTGAAAAGTTGTGAATCCCCACATGAGATTTATATGATCGATAGGCGAGGGACAATATTGTATGACAGTTCCAATAGATACCTATGGGGACGGAATTACCTGGAAAAACTGGGCGATGAAAGCCCGTATCTGCAGCAGATACTTCATCACCAGATGAATGGTTCTGAAGGCACAGGTTATTATTTAGAGATGAATGGTTCTGAAAAGAAATTAATAGCTTATTCTCCTATCCACTGGCGTAACCAGCTATGGTCTGTTGCAGTGACATCACCGGTATCAGAAGTGGACACAATGATAAATTCTGTTTTTGTGAAACAAGGCGTGTTCATCGGCGTATCCGGTATTTTCCTTTTGCTGAGCAGTTTTTCAATTATCCTGTTACTAACAAGATGGAATAAATCACTGGAACTTGAGGTGGCCAGCAAGACCAGTGAGATAACTAAATCCAATGAACTCTTAAAGCGGGCAAATAAAAAACTAATGGAACTGGACAAGCTGAAATCTGATTTTGTTTCAATGGTCTCGCATGAATTAAAGACTCCGTTGACTCCTATGAAGACTTCAGCGGAATTCCTGTTACAGGATGACCCGGACCCGGAAACGAGAAGAGAGATGCTCGAATTGATTGTCAGGAATATCGACCGCCAGACAAGAATGGTAAATGATATGCTGGATATTTCAAGGATCGAATCAGGCAATATGAGATTCAGGAAGGAATTGCTGGATATTGTTGAGATCATTAATTCTGCAATTGAAACAATGAGAAAGCAATCAGAAGAAAAGAAAATAAACATTAATACTGACATTCCCCCTGGCCTGACAAAGATCAATGCTGATAAAGATAAACTGATCCAGGTGTTTGTTAACCTATTAAGTAATGCATTGAAATTCACGCCCAATGGTGGGAATGTGGAGATAAAAGCTTTCGAATCAGGGAAATATATAGAAGTATATGTGAAAGACGACGGGATAGGCATCCCTCCCGACAAGATCAATAAAATATTTAACAAATTCTACCAGATCGATAATACTTATGCCCGCCCCTATAGTGGTTCAGGACTTGGGCTGGCTATCACAAAAAGTATAATGGAAGGGCATGGTGGGACGATAAGGGTGGAAAGTACACTGGGTGAGGGGAGTGTATTTATATTAGCATTTTTAAAATAGCGGCTATATATTATATCAAACCCGCAAGATAGGTATTTTAAAGTCACTGGGTTTCACTAATTGGAATGTCCTGTTGTTGTTAATAATTGGAACCGGCATATTTGCTGCCGATGCATTGGGTTTTATAGCCGGATACCTGTCACAGGGGCAGACTTCGGTCTTAGGTGCCTTATCTCTTATTTTCACAGGTGTGGGCTCAAGTATGAAGAGGATGAAGTATTCGGGTGCGTCGGACCCTACGAAATGATTGCATACATGCTTGTGACAGTTGCAACATTCAACCACGCATTGCACTAACAGAAGAAATGCACGGCCTGAAAGATATCCAACGCATCAGTCCAGTTCCACGGCTATCATTGAAACAATGGGCTGGAATTGGGCTTGCAATTGCATTAATACTCCTTACCGGGCAGCATGAAACGGATATGATTATTGTATATTAACCATGAAGTAAGTGGCGATTTTGGAATCATGTGAATGTTTAAACTTGTAACAATATTAAAAACACATATCAATAATGTATAAACTTGACTATTTATAGAAAAGCTTAAATACCTAGCAATTGTATTCGATAATCAAGTTTTGTCATAATAGATTAACCCGATAATAATAGATTTATTTGTAAAGGAGGATTAACATGAAAAAACAGCAACCATTCAACCTTTACGAACGCAAAGAACTTGACAAATTGGAATTATCAAAAGAAGTTGTAATTACACTAATGGGCATAGGGACAATAGCTTTTTTTGTGTTTGGATTTTTTTTCAATGAACTATCTACACAATTTACCGGGAATGTTGGCTTTAACTCCACGGACACAATTTTTATTCCAATAGCTCTCTTTTTTGGTACACTGGTACTGCACGAACTCATCCATGGTGTATTTATATCAATATATGGTGGCAAGCCGCGTTATGGTGCTGGCATTGCGTATTTCATCTTCCCCTATTTTTACACTACTACAAATACAATTTTTCTACGCAACAAGTTCATAGTGATCCTAATTGCACCGTTGATACTTATCTCCCTGGTTGCAATCGGTTTAATGGTTGCTTTCACATCATTTGCGCACTGGATCTTCTTACCGTTTCTAATAAATGCTTTAGGAGCAGTGGGCGATTTGTGGATGATACGCGAGTTACTGAGATATCCAGAACATGTATTGCTGGAAGATCGAAAAACCGGGACTATAATTTATGGAAAAGAAACTGATAAATCCGTGAATATCTCGACATCTGGATTTGGCTCAAGAATATTTGTAGTATTCACACTCTGTTTTTTTGCTGTGGGGTTGGTATTGAATATTGCGTCAATACCTCTGCATTTTTTTGGACTGGAATCTTTTTCAATTGGACCTATAAATATTCATTACACAATTTTTGGATATCACAGCTTTGAGGGAGGTTTCGGTTTCACTTTCTTCCTCATGCCAACATTAGCCATAAGTGCGATTACCGGGTTGGTTTACGCGATTATCAAGACATGTAAGCCGAGAAATGATGCTATAACGGAATAGTGATATGATGAACTATTCAAAGGAAACTATTGGGATCACAACAAAAACTCTATCATCCGGGGTACTGGTTCTGCTAATATTATTTACCATTTTCACAATGACTGGCAGTGGCCTACCTGATAATGGGAGTTCAGGACAATTAAACCCAGACTCCGCAGCCGTGTATGTGTTAGATGCAGGCCACCACCACCTGGGCGATGGTGTAAAACCTGAATTGACGCCTAACGATGCGGAAGGTACGTTTTACACAAAAACATTTGTTCCGGACAGGATCGATGGTGACACCGCCAGTATAACACTGACCACAAAAAGTGTTGTTCCCACCGATAATGCCGGTATCGGACTGTTCTATGACCAGGTGTGTGTGAATGGAAATAAAGTAGGAAAGCTGAATGATTATATCGAAGCCAAAGAACAGGACAACCTGCCCAGAAGTGTGACCATCTATTTCAGCACAAAACTACTGCATACCGGCGAAAATAACATTACAATTTCATCTGGATGTAATGCTGATCGCTCCGATTATGATGACTTTGAATTCTATGATCTCAGGCTGGAAATCATCCCTGAAAGTAAGTATCAGTATAGTGAGAATGTGCGCCCTTCTTTAAGGCAAATCTGGTCATCTTCCATCGAGGCATACAGAAACCCACTTCTACCCGTGGTATCACAATCAGGCGATGTAATATTTTATCCATCAACTCAAGCCGACCCGGGCACATCATGGAAAAAACCAAAGATCAATGCCATAGATGCACGAAATGGCGAACTCATCTGGAGCTATGAAACAGGCGGAGTAAAACCAATCCATGATCATCTGGCATGTGCAAAAGGTCTGGTGTTTGCATCGGATTATAAGAATATCTATGCTTTCGGAGACGATGGTTTAAGGTGGAAGTTCAACCACAAACAATACCATGATGAAAATAATTCAGCACCTGATGTGCGTCCGGAGGTGTACAGCGGAACCGTTTATACTACAATGAATAATGCCGGAAAAGTCCTTGCCATTGATGCTAAAACCGGAGTATTGGAGTGGATCTATTCATTTGAGCCCTGGCAAGAACATCTGGATAAAGAATACAGGATCAGTTATGATTCGACTTTTCCGGCTGTAAGCAAGGGTACTGTTGTATTAATTGCACAGGTCAAATACAGGGAAAAGGTCCTGCCAATTGTTATTGAAGATGGGACGGAAGGTCTGTTTGTACCCACACCTGACAAAAGGACTTTTACCCGGATATTTGCTTTAAATGCATCAAATGGTGAGGAAATCTGGAACTATTCAATTAATAGCGTTTCAGAGATTGTCGGAAAAGTACCTGAAAAGCGCCTAAATTGAAACTTCCAGAAATATTATTAAAACTAAATCACTATGCTGCGCCCAGTCAAGTTTAGAC
>Ga0209013_10003610_pt1 | contig 13703 bp, 11 predicted proteins | sample Cruoilmetagenom2_FD_187291 | JGI IMG/M metagenome (GOLD analysis project Ga0209013, IMG submission 187291) | Oil polluted marine microbial communities from Coal Oil Point, Santa Barbara, California, USA - Sample 2 (SPAdes) (version 2) | ecosystem: Environmental > Aquatic > Marine > Oil seeps ... | reverse complement strand
TGTTGCGTGATCGATCACTGACTCGTGGGCAATTTGCTCGTATGGTTGCAGCGGCTGATGGTCTTGACTTGACGGAACCCTATGCTGTTCAGTACTTTTATTCACAAAAATTGTCAAACGGCTCTACTGGAAAACTAACTTTCAATGACTTTAAGCCAAACAGTATATTAAATCGTGCTGAAGCAGCCGTGTTCCTTAATCGTCTAGCAAAACGAGGAACTTTTACCATAAAAGGTCTCGCATCCTCTCCTACCGGTAAAGATGATGATACTATCACTCTGCCAGTCGACTTTATCAATTCAGGAACGATTGTATTTCCTACTCCAGCGGATAAAGTACCAGATAAGGATATGACATCTACGTTTGATTCTCGCTTAGCCGGTATTGACATCGAAAAAGGTGACTTAATTTCAAACGGAGTAGATTCGGCATTTCTAACGCTAGTACTCAAAGATTGCTATGGAAACCCAATTTCCTACGACGATTCCTTAACATTTACAGTATCGTCGAACAAAGGAGCTTCCATTTCAGGTGACAAAGGCATGTGGAGCAATACGTTTACTACCGATGGCCATGACATGACGGTCCAAGTAGCTGCACCAAAGTCGACAACAACATTAAAAGATACTCTTTCCTTCAAAATCAGTGAACATGATAAATCAAATATTAATATGTCCTGCTATGAAAAGCCTGTGGAAGTGGACATGACTTATACTCCTCAAGCGGAACTTCGTATAAGTTTGGACACGGGGTACGATAAACCGAATGACCAACAATCAATCACCGCTACGATTGTCCGCCCTGGTGGTCAAATAATAACTGATTACCAAGGAAAAGTTCGCTTCAAAACAGCTTCGATGACACAGGACGTATTCTTTGTTAACGGTGTTGCTAGAATCGATTCTTACGATAACACCGGACTGATGGATGTGTCAGCGGAAATTATTCAAGAAGATTCACGCTATGAGCGTGAAGTTGCTTCTATATTAAATAAAATTCATCGTAAAGACGTATTTATTGATCCGTATTTACAGCTAAGCTGTCCCAGAAAGGATGTAGAAATTGCTTTTATCCTTGATTCCTCTGGGAGTATGACACGTAATGATCCCGATCGATACCGGGTAGACAAAACCCAACAATTCATCTCGACATTTAATGCAACAAAAAACATTGCGTCTCATTTCAACTCAAAAGGTGAATTATTAGGAACTGGAAGTGCTTCTTCAGTTTATTGGACCATCAATCATGTCAAACAAACAGGTGGAACAAATATCGGTGCTGGTTTAGAGGCGGCGTTTACTAAATTTACAAATCCCAATCCGAAAGTGGCCATACTCGTAACTGACGGAAAGTCCAGTGAAAGCAAAATTCTTGACATGCTACAAGAAGCACTTGATGAAAAAATCAGCGTTTATACAATTGGGCTAGGTGATAAAAACCAATTAAACGAAGAGCTTTTACAAAAAATTGCTCATGAAACAGGTGGACAATACTTCCATGTAAATGAAAAAGTACAATTACATGAAGCCTATCAATCTATCCTTACGGAAATCACTTGTGATATACCTGCTCCAAGCTGCCCGAATGCAAGTTCAGTATTCTCTTCAGCAACAATCGAAAAATCAAGTTCAGACATGTATATGAACACGTATATTAACGAAGGCTGTAGCGAGATCAATCGAGTCATCGTTCGATTCAAATCATTGAACGGTGAAATCGACTATGAGCTCATCCATCGGGGCCAAAATTATTTTGCCATCAAAAAAGGTGAATACGAGATTGTTAATCTCTCACTTTACACCGAAGCCACCTTCCTGGCTTATGACAGTTCCGGATCTTTAACCGGTTCCAAAACTGTCCCCATAACAAACAGATAACGAAAAAACCGTTTCAGCTAAATCCTGAAACGGTTTTATTGTTATATTCTTAATTCATTAAAATTCGTAGTTTTCCACCAGATAATAATTAACTGAAACGAATAAGCGTTTTGTTGGCTTTGAACTTTCCGTTTTCAAAATGCGGGATGACGTCGTTAAAGTCGATGATTGAAGATATATAATCCTCGGTCACCTCGCCATTACTCATACGGTCAATGACGAAGTTAAAGTCCTCTTTTGTCGCATTGCGACTGCCATACAGAGTTAATTCCTTTGCGTGAAAATCAGGATCAAAAAAACTGATCGTTTCTTTCACTAGACCAACATATACCAGCTTCCCACCATGAGCAGCATAGTCAAAAGCCTTCATCATGGATTGTCGATTACCTGTTGCATCATACACAATGGTCGGCAAGGAACCAGTTAAATCTAACATTTCCTTTTCTACATGGTCAGATGCCTGCAAGATAAAATCACAATTAGTCCACTGCTTGGCAAACTCCAATCGCTCTGGACTAATATCGAGCATGATCGTTTGAGCACCACGAAGCTTCGCGAATTTCGCAACTCCTAGCCCAATCGGACCCGCTCCTATTATCAATACTGTTTCACCTGCTTGGACATTCGACCTTCTAACAGCATGTGCACCGATACTCAATGGCTCAACCATTGCGGCCATTTCTAGTGAAAGTTGATTCACTGGTAGTACATGTGTAGCAGGAACCACAATCGCTTCAGCCATGCCCCCGTCAATATGTACACCCAAAACGGTCATTTTTGTGCAGCAATTTGTTTTTCCTTGTTGGCAAGACACGCACTCCCCACAATGCATATACGGAATCACGGTGACCAAATCACCAATGTGAATATCTAAAACTTCATCACCAACCGCTTCGACGATGCCGGACAATTCATGACCGAGCACTCGTGGATAGGAGAAAAACGGTTGATTCCCTCCAAATGCATGGATATCTGTTCCACAAATACCTACACGTTTAATCGAAATTTTAACGTCTGCTGGATTTACGAGTACCGGGAATTCTCTTTCCTCAATTTCTAGACCTTGAGGATTTGAACATACAATCGTTTTCAATTGTTTTCCTCATTTCCATTTGGATGCCAATGCTTCTCTCATCCCTACTTTTTGAATCAACATTACGTCGTCTGTAACAGCTTGTACAATCTTACTAATCTCTACTTTTTCCAATTGCCACTCACTTAACATTTCTGTTTCAATAAAGTCCTTCAACACTTCTTGATTCATGCCATCATGTTGATGAACTTGATTAAAAGCAAGTAAAACTTTTTCATCGTCCTTAATTTCACAAGCTTGATATAAGGTAATCAATGCCGCTAATGAGAACACTAATTTTTCACTTTTTTTTACTCCACCCGTTTCAATCAAAGGTCGTACTCTTACTTGAAACTTAGCAAAACTATTGAGACTAATATCTTGCAAGCGATGTTCCAAAAATGGATTTGAGAAACGATCCAAAACGTCATCGATATATGAAACTGCTTGAAGTTGTTTATCCTCAGGGAATACCGAGACAATTTCATCCTTCATGACCGTTCGAATAAACTTGCCTAATAAAGGATCTTCCATCGCTTCTTTCACCGTTTCAATTCCAAGCTGTAAGCCAATGACAGCCATCATTGTATGAGGCGCGTTTAATAGCTTTACTTTCATGTCCCGACTAGTTGCAACCGGTTCAAAACGAACATTCAGTCCTGCCTCCACAAACGGAATTCTATCACTCAAGTTAGAAGGACCATCAATCACGAATAAATGATAAGGTTCAGCAATCGTCAATAATTCATCGGTATACCTTAGTTTTTCAAACCATTTGTCTGCCTCATCATTCGGATAACCGGGTACAATGCGATCGACTAGCGTATTACAAAATGCACATGACTCGTTCAACCATTCACTAAATGAACGTGGCAAATGCCAATCTTCGATAATTTGGTTACAAATTCCTCGTAACACAATGCCGTTATTTTCAACAAGTTCACAAGGAAGGATCGTCCACCCCTTATCACTCGCCCCATCAAAATGCTTGAACCGATGGTAAAGTAATGCGACGACCTTGCCAGGAAAGGAAAGTGGTGACTTTCCTTCCATATACTCTTCTTTTTCATAGGCAAGTCCAGCTTCAGTGGTATTTGAAAACAGAAACTCGATATGTTCCGATGTTGCCACTTCCAGTATATCTTGCCAATCTGTGTAAGGGTTGATTCCTCTTGAAATCGAGTCAATCATATCCTCCCGCTGCACAGGCTCGCCATTCTCTACCCCTCTACGAATGAGCGTGTACAGCCCATTTTGACGATTCAATTTCGGAACAACTTTCCCTCTAGGGGTTGGTTGAATGGCAACGACTCTTCCTTTGAAATTGGTGTTGTTATTCAACATGAATATCATCCAATCGATAAATCCCCGCATGAAGTTCCCTTCACCTATTTGTAAAATTCGCTCAGGATACTGCGCAATCTTTTCTCTTCTACCTTCATCTCGAACATGATCAACAGTTAATGGAGCAATGGAATTCATGATTCAACCTCCCATGGTGAAATTTGCTAGAATAGTAGATTTGGTAATAACATCGATATACCTGGAATGAATGCGATTAATATTGCGGCGATAATCAGCAAAATCATAAATGGAATACTATGTTTGATAAAATCTTCAATCTTCGTTCCTGTTATCGCACATGTCGTAAACATAATCGTTCCAAGCGGTGGAGTCATTGTTCCAATACTTAAGCAAATGATAAAGAAAATACCAAAATGAACAGGATCGATTCCATATGTGAACAACATCGGCATAAACAGAGGTGTTAATATAATTAACGCAACATTTCCTTCAATAAACATTCCAATAACCAGTAAGAACACTAGGATAACAATAAAGAAAAGCCATGGTGAGGTAATCAGATTCGTCATATATTCGGTCATTTTCTGTGGAACTTGTTCGAGTGTAAGAACCCACGCAAATGCAGATCCAGCTGCAATAATAATGAGAATAGATGCAGCCGTATGAACCGTTTCAACCAATGCAGAGATTAGCTGTTTCACGTTCATTTCTCTATAGATAACCATCCCTAACACCAAGGCATATAAAACGGCAATCGCCCCTGCTTCAGTGGCACTAAAAACGCCAAAACGGATTCCACCGATAATAATAACCGGCAGCAAAAGGGCTAAAATGGCATCTTTTAAAGCCATGAAGAATTCTTTTGCCGTTATTTTCTTTTTATTAGTCGTTTCCAAGTTATTTTTTTTAGCATAAAAGTACACGTAAATCATCAAGATGACACAAAGTGTTAGTCCAGGTAGTACACCTGCTAGAAATAATTTCCCAATCGAAACGTTCCCAATATAACCATACATAATTAACGCAATACCCGGTGGAATAATTGGGGTGATTAATGATGATGTAGCTGTAAGAGCGGTTGCGAATCCTTTGTCATAGCCTCTTTTGACCATTTCAGGTACAAGAATTTTCGATTGCATCGCTGCATCCGCAATATTCGATCCTGACAATCCACCCATTAAGGTACTTAATACTACGTTCACTTGTGCAAGTCCACCAGGAAGTGGGCGTGTAATAATCTCCGCAAAAGTCAACATGCGCATCGTAATACCTGTATAGTTCATCAGGATTCCAGCGGTAATGAAAAAGACAATTGCAAGTAGCGGAACGGAATTGATTCCACCAATCATACGTTGAATAATAACTGTACTTGAAAAACTATCTTGGAATAAAAAATAGGTAATCGAGCTAATGATGAGACCAAAAGCAATCGGAACGTTTAGAAAAAATAAAACTAATAAAACAGCCAGGACAATGAAGATTTCCATTTAGACACTCTCCTTCTGTGCTGGATTTTGTCTGAAGGATTTTATCAATTGTCGCGAAAAATGATACGCAGTTAACAATCCTCCTAGTGGAACAGCCAGGTCAATCCACTGATAGCTGATTCCTAGGACCGGTGTCACTTTACTGGCTGCCTGCGACATTAAATCATATCCGAGATAGATAAACCCGAAAATCAACACGAAATAAATGGCAGCTGCACGAATTCCAATAGCCACGAGTTTCAGTGGTCTCGGTAATTTCTCAACAAAATAGTCAATTCCGATATGACCACCTCGTTTTATCGCAGAACTAACACCAATGAAAACGAGCCAAACAAACAGACCAAGCGTTACTTCCTCTGCCCAAGCAAAAGGATTTTCTAGTACGAATCGATAGAACACGCTCACGATCGTAATAAATAATATCCCTGTCAAAGCAATTGTAGCAACGACATCATCGATTTGATTAAACCATTTTTTAACCATATGACACCTCCGAATTGAAGCCCTTTATAAAAGAACCTGAGTCCTTTTTATAATTTTTCTTCGATTAACGTTACTATTCTTTATAAACTGACCTCTACTCGGAAATCACTTTTATTACGGTATGACTTACCTTCTGCAACAAACGTATTCGTCAGTTCACCCAACTTCTCAATCTCGACAGTCACTTGATCACCTGGCTGCAAAAACACGCGTTGATCTTCAGGCAATCCAAGAACAACACCTTCTGGGGTACCGGTTAAAATCACATCTCCCGGGCTCAATGTCATATGTTGTGATATATAACTAACAATTTCGTCACAGTGGAAAATCATATCCGATGTATTCGAGTTCTGGCGTATTTCTCCATTAACAGTTGTTTTTAAACTTAATTGATTAGGATTTCCTACTTCATCAGCCGTTACAAGGTACGGACCTAATGGACTGAAATCATCACATGTCTTCCCGAGTAACCACTGTTGCGTTGTAAACTGCAGATCTCTCGCTGATAAATCATTCGCAGTGCAATAGCCAAAGACGTAGTCCAACGCTTCCTCTTTTGAAATGTTTTTAGCGGTCTTCCCAATCACAATGCCTAATTCCACTTCATAATCCAACTGTTCCGTTACGTTTGGCACTTCGATATCGCGTAAATGACCCGTCAACGTATTGTTGAATTTATTAAATAAAATGGGTGTTTTGGGATACGGTGAATTTGTTTCTTCCGCATGCTTTCGATAATTCAACCCAACACAAATGATCTTGCTCGGACGCGTGACACAAGGTCCAAAGTCCAATTCTTTTTCATCCAGCAAAAACGGCGAATCGGAACTGACGTCCAGATTGGATACATAACTCTTCAATAAAGATAAACTTTCTTCCCCTGCATCAATTAAATCCATGACTTCTGTTGGGACGTTAACCTTCTGCACATCAGTGAGTGCTACTGCAACGTCAATAACTCCATTTTCAACTTTCACACCTAATGCTGGACGATTTTCTTTCATAAATGTAACGAATTTCATTGTGATTTCCCTCCAATTAGTAATCTAGTAAACTCTTCATTTTAAATTCACGTTGTTTCCGCTAAGCGCCAAATGCTGAATTCTTGATTATTGTATTTTTCGGAAGCTGTTATTTCACCATTTGCTACGTCCAATACTTTTGCATAAATCTCTTCACCAATTTGGTCAATCGAATATTTTTGATCAATGATCTTCCCTGCGTTGACGTCAATATGTTCCGGCATGTTTTCATATAGTTTAGGATTTGTTCCAATTTTGATTACTGGACAAATGGGAGATCCCGTTGGAGAGCCTTTTCCAGTGGAAAATAAAACAATTTGTGCGCCTCCTGCTACAAGTCCAACTACGGACTCCACGTCGTATCCCGGTGTATCCATAAATACAAAGCCTTTTTCAGCTGGCGCATGGGCATAATCAATGACTTCCCTCAATGGGGAATTTCCGCCTTTTTTAATGCAACCTAACGACTTTTCTTCCAGTGTAGTTAAACCACCTGTTTTGTTACCTGGTGAAGGATTGGCCGCTTTAATGTCTTCGCCTACTGCTTTGGCTCTTGCTTCATACCTTTTCACGATTTCCAAAAATCTGTTGCCTACTTCAGGAGTAATCGCTCGATTTGCCAAAATGTGTTCGGCACCAACTGCCTCCGTTGTCTCAGCCAAAATGCTCGTTCCGCCATCTTTTACAATGGAGTCTGAGAATGAGCCAATCGCTGGGTTTGCAGTGATACCTGACCATGCATCTGAACCACCACACTCTAGTCCAATGATGAGTTCGGAAACATGAGCCTGTTCTGTTTTTTCTTGCTTACTTCTTGTCAAGGCATTTTCAAGCCATGACTTCCCTTCTTTCAGGGCTTCCGTAATCGACTTATCTTTGTCGAATGTAATCGAGTGGACATTATGTCCGTCACGTTTTAATGTCTCTACAATTCCTTCGGCAGGGTCTTCTGTTCCCATCCCTAAAAATAAGGCTGCACTGACATTTGCATGACCAGCGATTCCGGTCAGTGTTTTAATCGTCTGTTTACTATCTTCTTCGTATTGAGATTGTCCGGCTTGGTGGACGACTGGAATCACACCAGGAACTAGGTTAGCCATTTTTTTTGTAAGCCCTGCCAGTTCACCGATTGTGTTGATGACAATGACATGATTCCTAACCCCGATCGTTCCATTCGGTCTTCGATACCCATTAAACGTTTTCATAGCTTACCTCCTCCTTTTGGACTCGTTTATCCCCATCGGTTAACCCACGAACATTCGATACATGAACATGGTCACCCTGCGCGATATCCTCTGTTGCAATGCCCATAACCTCTCCATATTTAATGACCATGTCGTCCTTAGGGATTGGCGTAAGAGCTATTTTGTGTCCATAAGGTATGTTTCTCAAAACGGCGATTTCTTCATTTCCTTCAACATATAAAATGTCTCCCACCGTTAAATTCTCAAGCGCTACCGCAACATTATCCTTCTTGTCTATCTTCAGTGCGTTGATTTTTTGACTCATCGGTATCCCTCCATTTTTTAATAGGTAGTTCCTAAGTGTGGTATGGAAAATTCACCTAACTCTAATTTTTCAAGTTGCGTTTCTTTTCCTGAACATACTTCGAGTAATAGATCGATGATTTTTTCACTTTGTTCGGATGGATGACTGCCTGTAATTGAATAATCAATGAGTTCGTCAAATGATTTTTGATCACTTAGAGGTGTTAGCGTCATACAAGGCAAAGCAATTGAACCAGTTAACACACCTCTACTACTTACAATCAACACAATGTTGCAGCCACTTGCAGCCATTTTGGATAATGATTCCACGATATTACTGGAAACCTTGATCATATGGAGACCATTCTCACGTGGGATTTCACCGTAATCTAGAACACTCTTGATTGGAGAAGTTCCCGTCATGGTTAATTCAAGATTCGCCAGTTTTGTTTGCTCTTCTGTAAAGTGATGATTCGCAGGGGATTCTAGCGTTGGATTTTCCCAACGTAGACGGTGTAGACCCTCACTTAATTTTATGACCTTTTCTTTTTCTAGCGTATTCGCAATGCGTTGTGACAGCATTTTCCCTGCTGGTTCAAGTGTTTTAGAAAGTCCCATTACGACCTTTGCATTCTTTTCTATTAATCTATTCACAACTTCCCCTATTACGGGACTAGTTTTCACTAATGTATCCTGGTCCATCTCAACATTTAATATCCCGACGGTTAAAGATGATAAAGACTGTGTCGTTCGTTTTTGATCCTTCGCTTCCTTGGCCCATTCTTCAGAAATCGATATTCCTTTTTGAATCGTATTTTCTCCACCGGCAAGTTGTTGGATGCCGATTCCTTTTATCGGTTTAATGCGTGGCATAAGCTTCAATAAACCACTTACTTGATTCGTTTCGCAGCCTAAGCCCACAAACAAAGCAGATTGAAGATTAGGATTTGAAGAAACACCAACGAGCATATTTTTCGTTAACTTGAAATCATCTCCAAGTTGAGCACAGCCATTTGCATGTACAATGGGGATGGACCCCTTAACCTTTTCGGAAATTTCTCGTACGACCGCACTCGAACATATAACAGAAGAAACAATCCCCACATAGTTTCTCGTTCCTACGGTTCCATCAGATCTTGTATACCCTTCAAATGTATCGTTCATTATAAAAACGCCTCCCAGTTCTTATTCAAGAATGTTTATTTCCCATTGACCGCCCCGCCATCAATATAGAACGGCGTGCCCATCATAAACTTTGACTCGTCCGAGGCTAAATACAAAGCCGCATATGCGACATCTGTTGGTTTTCCAAGCTCATCACTTAACTGACGCTTTTTAATGGTGGCGATTGTTGCGTCAGGGTTTTCGGACTCTGAGACATATTTTTCAACGAAAGGCGTGTAAATCGTACCAGGCAATAAAGCATTGACCCGTATATTATATTTGGCATAATCAACCTGCATGGATTTTGTTAATGATAAAACTGCTCCTTTTGATGCTGCATAGGAAGCACGATCTGCCAACCCGATTTCTGCTATGCACGATGACATATTAATAATGGACCCTGATTGTTGTTCCATCATATGGGGAACCACGTATTTTGAAACGAGATAGACCCCAAACACATTGACTTTCATGACTTTTTCCCACGCTTCTGGCTCTACCTGATGAAGTTGACCAATTCCACTAATGCCTGCGTTATTGAAAAGCACATCAATCTTTCCGAATCTTTCAATCGTCTCTTCAACCAAGTACGCTACATCTTTTTGTTCTGTGACATTCCCTTGGATAAAAGTGGCCTTTCCATTAGTTAAGTGAATCTCTTCCACTGTTTGTTGGCCAGATTGCTCGTTCAAATCATTCACAACGATGGTAGCACCCTCTTTGGCGAAAAGTAGGGCTGTTTCTTTCCCAATTCCTGATCCCGCTCCGGTAATCATGACCACTTTGTCTTTTAATCTCATATTTAATTCTCCTTTGTAAAGAGTGTTAGGGTTCCAAGGCTAGGGGGAATGAACGATCATGCTTAAACTAGTAAGAGTAGAAGTATTTGAAAACTAGAGGTACGTGCTACATAAGGTGAAAGTTGATTTGTGACTATCTGATTATATTGATGTGTTTTGAAAGTTATAACTTACTAGTTTTAATCATTATGTAAGGCATGCCTTCAAGTAAATAGACATGCCTCCATTTCTTTTACTTCATTGAATTATTGTTCTTCTAACAAGTCCTGAATGGTTTGATAGAGACCAGGTGTCCATTCTGGAAATGCTTCATATACGCTTTGGACACTTTCTTTAAATGGTGCAGTATCCACTTCATAAATTTCTACACCTTCTGATTTGAACTCTTCCATAACACTCTCAGTTTCTTCATCCAAAACTCCTCTTGCATACTCAGCAGCTTCATCGCCTGTTTCAGTCAATATTTTAGCTAAGTCTTCGGGAATCGAATCGATAAATTCAGTTCCACCAACCCATGCGGTGATGAATTTTTGGTGTCCTGTTAGAGATAGATGTTTCGATACCTCTTGTGCTTTCACACCTTGTAATACTGGAAGCGGATTTTCTGCCCCATCTACAAGACCTTGTTGAAGTGAAGTGTATAGATCCCCTAGTGGCGTTGGAGTTGCAGCAGCACCCATCGCTTCAAAGGTTTTGATAGACATTTGGTTATTTGGTACGCGAATTTTCAATCCTTTTAGATCCTCAGGTGTTGTTACTTTTTCATTCGTCATGAGGTGGCGTTCCCCGTAAACGGTCTGAGATGCAACAATTTCAATTTTCTGCTCGCGTAAATCTCCTCTAAGCCCTTCATACCAATCAGTAGTAGTTAAATATAATAAATCATCAATCTCATCGACTACGTAAGGTGCAGTTAAAATGCCCGCATCCGGAACGTAATCCATTAGAAAATCGTAACCGGCCAAAACGACCACATTATTCCCCATAATGGCCTGCTCAACAACATCCTTCTCCGAACCTAATTGTGAACTTGGATAAAGTTTCAATTCCAATTGGTTCCCACTTTTTTCTTCAGCAAGTTCTTTCCATTTTTCAGCTAGCTTACCAATAGGTTCATCAGGTTGATTTCCATAAGCAATATTAATTGAATATTTTTCTTTTGAATCTGCCTCTTTACTAACAGGAACAGTTTCGGTCTCACCTGAAGTGTCAGCAGAACACGCAGCAGTAAAAGCAAGTAATAGTGTGGCCAAACTAAGTTTCAACGTATTAAATTTCCTCATTTTCATTTCCCCTTTACCTTTTAGTAAGAATTTTCTGAACAAACTTGCTAGTCCACCCCCTCTAAGTTAATGGAATAAAAGATTATGAAGCACTTCCTAAACATCTCAGAAAATCAAATGTAGAAGTGTTAGGAACAATACAATACTACTAACTATTCATCGATAGGTTATTTGCCAATGACAGAATTTCTTTTTTACAAAGTGCACTTTTTTGTGCCCAACTATCACTGTCCATCGCAAAACTAACCGCAGCCATTATTTCATTTCGTTCATTCCAGACCGGTGCTGCTATGCAGAAGAAACCTTTTACTGCCTCCTGCTTCTCGATAAAGTAGCCTTTATTCTTCATTCCGTCAATTTGAGCAAACAGATTTTCTACACTATCAACGGTCTTATCGGTTATTTTTTCTAAGTTACTCACTTTAAATAGTGTAGTAAGTTCGTCTTTTGTGAATGTAGACAACATGGCTTTACCCATTGCTGTGGCGTGAGCAGGGAATCTCATTCCGGGTTCTGATGCGAGCCGTACTCTTGAAGGTCCTTCTTTTTTTGCAATATAGATGATTTCACTTCCTTCAAGAATGGAGAGCTGTGCCGTTTCCTCAATTATCCTCATCGACTTTTCTGCTTCCCGATTAAAACTTCTTGTTAAATCAAATTGTTGAATATACTGAGCACTTAAAAATCCGAGCTTAGCTCCTAGTGAATACGTCTGATCGATTTCTTTATAAACCCAGCCCAATTCCTCTAGCGTATTCAGCAGTGAAAAAAGAGAACTTTTGTTAATGTCACTTTTTTCGGCTATTTCCATCATCTTTAGTTTTCGCGGTTCTTTCGAAATAATCGTCAGAATCGTGTTTGTTTTTTCAATCGCAGGAACCCAATATTTTTTATTCATATGTCATCCCTCTTCGGTTTATTATAATAAACCTAGTTTTGAAAGCGCTATCAAAAGTAATATAACATAAAATACCATAGAGTACAATGTAATATCAGAATATTCTTTTTTATTTTTAGAGCTTAATTATGGTTCTATTCGTTGTTTCATGGAGGAACTTATACCTTACCATCCTTTTGCTACTTCACTTCTGAAGTGGCATGTTGTAGTTTGTTAGCCGCTGCAATTTGGGCATCCAACAAAGCTTGTATTGTTTCAAGATCATCAGATAAGGCTGATTTTGCTGTAGCATCAATTTTTCACGTCAGTTTTCAACGCCGTATTTGCTGAATTTGCAAATAGAAAAAGCCCCTCAATCGATTTCTCGATCAAGAGACTTCCCTCCATTCCAACAGCCCAGCTTTCTCAAACCAAATAATCAAAATCATAAATGATATTATCTGAAACCGAAAGTTCAATCTGTCTATCTTTGAAAAAGCAAATTGAAGTCAATTTTCAGGATTCTTTAGAATAGTTTCTTTACACACTCGCGAGATTTCAAAGCCCACTAACTTGGTGCAATCCTTTTTAAATGGTGTCAATTGTAGAAACTAACACGAAATTCACCATTGTTTCCATCACTGGGATTGGTGAAATTATGAATATCCCATTCATCGAATATTCATACATAAGTCCCCTCCCATCAGAGCTATAGCTAATTGAAGGAGCTATTTTATTTATGCAATTGTATTGAATAATTTGATTTGTTTTTGTCCCAGTGGTCGACCCCCTTAAAACGGACAAAATAGGGTATAGTCTATGCAAGAACTCTATTTATTCTATCTA
>Ga0209013_10003609_pt1 | contig 13704 bp, 6 predicted proteins | sample Cruoilmetagenom2_FD_187291 | JGI IMG/M metagenome (GOLD analysis project Ga0209013, IMG submission 187291) | Oil polluted marine microbial communities from Coal Oil Point, Santa Barbara, California, USA - Sample 2 (SPAdes) (version 2) | ecosystem: Environmental > Aquatic > Marine > Oil seeps ... | reverse complement strand
GGAGGCGGATCATTAAACCCCGGGTCAAGTTTATGTTTGAAGAGTTCCGAAAAGTTCAGCCTGATATCAAACTGGCCTGGCACAGTTGTGGTTCAATTGTTCCGATTATTCCTGATTTTATTGAACTTGGTCTTGATATTCTGAATCCCATACAGCCACTGGCAACGGGTATGGACCCGGTTTTTCTGAAAGAAAATTTCGGAAAGGATCTGGTGTTTTTCGGCGGAATTGATGTACAGGAATTGCTACCATTTGGCACTCCGCAAATGATCCATGATGAGGTGAGGCGCAGAATCGATATCCTTGGCAAGGATGGAGGATACATTGTAGCTCCTGCCCATAATATCCAGCCTGATACACCGGTGGAAAATGTACAAGCTTTTTTTGAAGCAGTTATGGCCTCCTGATAACCCTGCTTAAAAATAGAGATACAACTAAGAATATAAATACAGAAGGGAAAATAAGATGAAAAGGACACTCATTATTTTATTCACATCGGTGCTTGCAATTTTTTGTTTCATTTTTGCGGGTCCGGGAAAAAAATATATATCAGCACAAAGATCTCCTGGAAAAACTATCAATAAACCACAATTCATTCCTGATGATCTGCTGGAGATAACCATTGATGGAAAAATGGAAGAAGATATTTGGTCAAAATCTCAGATTGTAAACAGTTTTTATACCAGTAACCGGGAACTTGATAATGGGGTAGAAGTAAGTGTGATTAGTGATAAAGAAAACATCTATCTGTTTTGGAAGGTGGAGGATTCATCCCCGATAATAGCGGATATAATCAAAAATGACAGTGTACTTGTTGATGACGATTATGTGCAGGTAAATCTCAAGCCCATTATGCCGGAATCAATAAAATATGCCAGAGATTATTCATTTTCAATAGCAGTAAACCCCAATGGAGCACTCTGGGATGCATATTTTGATCCTTATGATAACGGATATTTTTTTACGGGATGGATTTCAAAAACAGAATTGAAGGCAATTAAAGATGGAAACCATTATTCTGTAGAAATGGCAATACCATTTTCCGATCTTGATATTTACTCAGATCCAGGGTGGAAATGGAACCTCACCTTTAATAGAGCAAAAGGAGATAAGAGTATTAACAGCGTATCATCGACGGGTATTACAGTGGTTCAAAATATTAAAGTCCGCAATCCAGGGTTGATCGGTTACTATTGGACCAGATCGGAATTCTGGACCGATGTTATCCCAAGCTTAAAAGATATTATTAAGCCACAGTCGAAAGCAACGAAATTAAATACATCACCAACGAACAATAAAAAGCTCGATAATGTCTGGTCCGATTGTGAAGAAATATCCTTGCTTTATGATAATAAAACGGCTGTTATTTTGGAAGAAAAAACGGCTAAAGCATCTATTGGATATGACAAAGACAATCTATACCTGCTTCTTCGATCACCCGACCCTTTTCCAATAACAGAGATTGACAGTACAGGAGAAGAAAAGGATGGAGGAATGAAACAGCAGGTTACAGGTTTGGATGGAATATACCGTGACCTTTCTATTGAGACATCAGAATCTTTCTGGATTTTATTTCAACCCAGTAGTAAAAATGGCGATGCTCCTCATCAGGATTACTATTTTATAACGGTTGATTTTTTAGGCAAGACTACAAAAACCAGATATGATTCTCATGGGAAGCCTGATAAAGGATGGGATCCGCAACTGGAGACCGATATTTTCAAATCGTCAGATAATTGGGGGATTGAACTGACCATTCCTTTGAAGGATTTAAAGATTCCTTTTGACTGCAGCACTGTCTGGAAAATGAATATAATGTACAACATTCCTTTAGAGGAAGGAAATACTATAGAAGGTCTGTCGAGAATACAGGCCTGGTACCCTACATTAAAGGATGAAAAAAATCCCAATAAAACAGGTAGGGTAACCTCCCTCGAAATGAACTATGATACATATGCCAGAAATGCATTTGAAAAGAGAGCTGGTGAACTTTCTGATGATATTTCAACACTGAAGGGGATCAGCAAAAAGGAGATAGATCCTCTTCATAAAAAGCTTGCAGCAATTGGAAGAGAGATAGAATTGGGAAATCTTGAAAAAACAAAGAATGAATTGGATTTATTGGACATTAAAATTGGAATAGCAGAGGAAAAGATATCATTTATTAATTCTCCTGATATATCCAATGAAGGATATTCTCTGAATGATGTGTATTTTATCAATTCCAGAGATGGATTTGCTGTTGGAGCAATGGGACTAATTTTACATACCTCTGATGGTGGAAAAACCTGGATAAAACAGCAGAAACTTACTGATTTCAATCTGTCCGAAATTTTCTTTGTAAATAATAGTGAAGGCTGGATAGCGGGAGGAAGAATTCGCAGTGCGGAAACAAATGAATTAATGCGTCATGATGAAAGAGGCGGCGATGGAATTATTCTTCACACTGGAAATGGCGGTGCAACATGGGAAATTCAGTATGCTAACAGAGGGGCATATCTTTTTGGTATTTTTTTTATCGACAATCAGAATGGCTGGGCTGTGGGTGAAGGCGGATTGCTAATTCACACTACTGACGGAGGGAATCTATGGAGTCTTTTGCCAACTACCGAGACAATAAAATGGTTAAACGGTGTTTATTTCTTCGATAAGTTAAACGGATTTATTGTAGGTGAATCAGAGACAGTTTTAAAAACGAATGACGGTGGGAATAGATGGGAAAAGATCAATGCTGAAGCAGACAGAAAGTTTTATGATTTCAGATCGTTTTACAGGGACATAACTTTTGTAGGTAACAAAGGATGGATAGTCGGACAAAACGGAACCATACTTGCAACCCGGGATAATGGCAGGACCTGGGAACCGCAAGCAACCGAGTTTGATGAAAAAGTAAGAGAGTTGATGGACCTCAGGAAGGTATGCTTTGTTGACGAGGATAACGGTTTTGCTGTGGGTGGACTTGGAACCAGGATTATGAAAACAGACAACGGAGGGGAGAGCTGGAGTCTGATCCGAATTCCTAACAATGATCAACTCAGTGGAGCCTGGTTCAATGAGAACGGCACAGGTTTTATTGTTGGGAGGAGAAGCAGAATTCTTGAGACCACAGATAATGGAAGAAACTGGGCCACTGTAAATGGAAGTAATGAAGATGTAGATTTAATGATATTTACTGCACACGGCGATGACAGTCCAATCCAACACGGAGTTTTAATGACATATCTGAGTAAGATTGAAAACAAAGATATTGCTGCAATCCATATTATGAAAGATACACATTCTAATGAATACAAAGGGGAGTATTATAATTATGAATGTGACAGAAGTCACGATCTTATGGGAGTAAAAACCACGATTCACTTTGATGAGTTTGATAACGGCAATGCCGGATGCAGGAGTTTTCATGTTAACTTGAGATTATGGAAAGGATATGATGAGATAGCCCGTCATATGGTTGCAGCAATCAGGACATACAGGCCCGACGTTGTTCTGACTCATGAACCTATTTATGGCGAATATGATAAACCTGGTCACAAGGTCTCCGGAAGAGCAGGTTTCATGGCTTTTTATAATTCGGGTGAGCCAGATCAGTATCCGGAATTAACCCGGTTGGGATTAAAACCCTATCAGGCGAAAAAATTATATACTTATGCTACAGAAGCATTCCCGGTTACTTATCAGTATGAGTTCATGTTCGATGTACCTCTCGAAGGATATGGAGAAACTGTTCAGGAATGGGCAGATCGTTCTCTCAGATGCTTTCAGAGTCAGGGTGTACACTTTGTAGAGCATACGCCATTGCATTTGGTAAAATCTTATGTTACAGTGCCGGAAGAGGAAAAAAGTTTATTTGACGGTATAGAATAATAAAAGACCATTATTCAGTTTAAATGATGGTACAGCCTTATTTTTTGACTACTTCCGGCCGGTTTAAAAAGGTCGTTATGAGTTGAATAATCTTTTCCATTTGATCAATGGGAGTATGGCCTGCACCTGGAAAGGGGTGTAACTCACTGTATACCCCTGCATTTTTGAGACTGACTGAAAGCAGCTCACTGTTTTGAAAGGGTACTGTCTGGTCATTATCACCATGTATAATCATGGTTGGCGGATCATTCGGATCAATGCCGGCAAACAGGTCTTCATCATCCGGACTCCCCCAAAGATTAATGAAAGCCTTGATTCTCCGGTTATGGCTTCTCTTGTTACTCCGGAAGCATAAATTGTTCAATAAGATCCCCCCTGCAGAACCACCGCCGACAATTATATCCGCTGGATCATACCGGTATTTTTCTCCATTATCGATTACCCATTCCAGGGCGAGGTAAATATCACTGACCGCGTCGTTGATGGTACTCTGGCGATCTGCCCTGGGACCTTCCCTGACACGGTAATCCGGAGCGATGCAAACATAACCTCTTTTTGCGAATGCACGACTTAAAGAAACAATGTATCCCTGTGTTTTATCATTCCCCGGCCTGAAGCCTCCGCCATGAACCCATACAATGACCCTGCGTTTTAACTCCGTGTCATTTTCCGGCATATAAACATCCAGCAGAAGGGTTTCTGTTTTTCCTTCGTAATTCACAACTTCACCAAAAGAAATATCTTTAAGTACCTGAAGCGTATCAAAACATGGTTCTGAGTATCTTTTGGAGGTGGATGCATTTGATTTTTCAATTTTTATTTTTCCCAGTGTATACCAACCATCCTGCTCCATTCCCTCGATAGCCAGTTTAATGGAGGGATCAGAGGTGAGTGGATCGATCATACCAATCTGCAGATCGTAATTTCCGGATGAGATATCCGGAGGAATAAAAACAGCATCGTCGTACAGATTATCACCTGGAAGCCATTCTCTTATGTCAGCCCCGGTGATCAATACACGGGTATCTTCCCCATTCTTTAGCCGGAGGGCCAGCGGATAATTTTTGTAACAGGGCGCCACTCCTTTATTGTCCCACCATGAAGTAAAACAGAACCGCTGGTTAGCCTTAACCATCTCGGGATAGGTAAATTTGCGAAGCACAAACCGGTAGCCCATTTTCTTTAGCCATCTGTTGATCTCAGGCCACCACTCTTCGGGTATGCCCGATGATTTGTTATTGAAGGAAGAGATGTGCCATTTTAAAGATTCATCTATGATAAACCTGACATCATTGATATCATAGCCATGTTTTTCTTTCCAGCCCTTAATGGTGCTGCAAACTTCCAGGGAAACCGGAGCTTTCTTCCAGGCATCCTGCATACCGTGGTTAATAATATCCTGAGGATACACATCGTACATATGTGTAAAACCGTCCTGTTCTTCAGCCCAAAATCCAAGGTCTCCGAGGCAATCAACACGCCAGCCGACATCTGCTTTCGAGAGGCCGTACTGGTTTGATTTGAGGTCTGACAACTGCATAATCAATGGAGTATGACTGAAAGATTCGAGGTAGGCATCAACCAGGGCTTTCATGGTTGTTTCAGACAGAAGGCTGGTATACTCCCCTTCGCCCCAGGCCCCGATTATTGACAGGTCAACTGCATCCAGGTCAGGATGGCCATCATATCGTTTACCCATTTCACGAATGAAGGCTCCAAAGTGCTCAATATACAGAGGGTTTTCGTGGTCAACCTGCCAGTGCTTCACTTGTGATTGATTTATATATGCATCCCCAACCATCTCCCGGAACCAGTCAGGCACATCAGTAGTCGGCAACTTGTTTCCATAGGGAGCCACCCTGATAAGAAGCTGCTGATCTCTTTCCCTGGCCGTTCGCAGAGCTTTGTCAATATGCTCCCATTGATATTGACCCTGTTCGGGCTCAAGGAACCTCCAGTACAGGCGGAAATATGCGATTGAGGTTAACGGGTGTTCGTCCATTTTAAGATTCCCGTCAAACTCCTGATACTCGATTGGGAACCCTTCAGTCCAACCAATCCCTTCATTCAGTTCATCGCCGTTAAAACGTTGAAAAGTCATGAATCCCATTCCGGGATTGGTCAGTACCTCATCAATCTCATGGGGTTTGACAGTTATGATCTTCTGAGCCTTTGTATTGTCAAACAGAGCCAGTAAAACCAGCAGGATAATGAGTGACTTGATTGATGGGTTCTTGAATTTCATTGTGTTAAGAATTAATGTAACTATTTACCAGGTCATTTATTTGGCAATAAAATTAGCCCTTCAAAGGTAGTACATATTTCAGAAAAGACATTCCGATTATGATTCCTGGTGGTTGAAACAAACCCTTTAATCTGTTGCCTTCGTTTGACTCTTTCTTCAAAATGCATCGCATAAACACTCGAGTAAGAACCAGTTCATATACTTATTAATAACGTCGGATTTTTTCTATTTTTGGAAACCAGTAAAATGGTTACATTTTAAGTATACATTAATAAATATGTTTTTACCATCAAGACAGACCTTACGTTTTTTTGCGGTAGTGCTGATATTTTATATAACATTGGCTTCCCTTACAGGATGTTTTTCCCCTGGATCCAAAGCAAAACAACCCAACATCGTTTTTATCATGATCGATGACCTGGGATATGGTGATGTGGAATGCTTTGGAAGTCAGTACAATCAAACTCCAAACATTGACAGACTGGCTGCAAATGGATTAAAGTTTTCGGATTTCCATTCGAACGGTCCCATGTGCACACCCACCCGGGCAGCTTTTATGACAGGTATGTACCAGCATCGGCTAGGCAGTAAATTTGAAGGAGCGCTTTCAGGGATAAGTCATCATAACAGTGGAATGCCCCTTGAAGCCATTACCATTGCAGAGGTTATGAAGGAAGCAGGCTACGCCACAGGTATGTACGGGAAGTGGCACCTGGGATATTTACCACCTTACCTGCCGAATAATCAGGGATTTGATGATTTCAGGGGACTGGGTTCGGGTGATGGGGATCACCATACGCATGTGGACCGCTGGGGTCGGGAGGATTGGTGGCATAACGATGTGCTGGATTTGGAAAATGGTTACAGTGTTAACTTGATTACCAATAATAGTATTCAATTTATCCGTGATCACCAGGATGTTCCCTTTTTTCTTTATGTAGCGCATTTATCTATTCATTTCCCCTGGCAGGGCCCGGATGACCCCCCACACCGTGTAGCCGGCACCACATACGAAAATGATAAATGGGGCATCATCCCCGATAGGAATAATGTCCGGCCTCACGTGAGAGCCATGATCGAGTCTGTTGACAAGGGAGTAGGTGAGATCATACAAACACTGAAGGGCCTCGGTCTGGAAGAAAACACTCTTGTCATTTTTACTTCCGATAATGGGGGCTATATTCATTATGATAATAATTTCCATAATATTTCAAGCAACGGACCTCTGAGGGGTCAAAAGGGTCAGGTTTATGAAGGGGGACACCGTGTTCCGGCAATTGCTTACTGGCCAGATAAAATCAAACCCGGCACAATAACTGATGAGACGGTTTTAACCATGGATATGTATCCGACCTTTGCTTCATTGGCCGGTGCAAAGATACCAGATAACAAAAAATTGGATGGCGTAGATATACTTCCACTTTTATTGCATGGAGAGAAATTACCGCAACGGGCAGTTTTCTGGAAAATTGGGTACCGCAGTGCCATAAGAAAAGGTCAATGGAAATTGGTCATGCATGGGAAAAATGAGCGTGAACTCTATAATCTTAATGACGATATCGGGGAAACAAATGACCTTTCTGAAAATCATCCTAAGGTAGTATCTGAGATGTTAAACGCATATGAGGCATGGCACTGTGATGTTACAGGCTATGCTTCAAGATGGGAAAAGACACCCTGACTGTTTCGCTGATTTTGGAAAACGTTTTTAAGGATTGCATTCTACCAGTTCATTACTGGTTAACTCTATCAACATATTTTTTCCTTTGTTTACAAACACATGAGCTGGTGTATCTTTCAAATTTGAAATTTCAAAAACCGATAATGTTTCTTCCAATTCCTGAAGTTTAATATTTGCCTCTTCATTGTTAGCTGCTACAAGTTCAGAGCGCAAAACCTGAATCTTTTTAAAGTCCTGAATACCTTCCAGAAGCCTTTCGAACCGGATTGAACTTCTACCTCCCGGGTAAACAAAATAGGTATCACCGGCAGGCCATTTGCAGAAACGAGAATCAGTTAACGGATTTTCTACCCAGGAGTTATATGCCCACCTGAGGAAACCACTGTATCCTTTACTGGCTGCATACCAGCCCATATAAGCCGACTCAGCCGGAGGCGAAAAAGTAAAATTATTTGGGTAAGGTTCAACACAACAAACATAAAAAGTAGTATGGAAACCTTTCTCAGACCTTTGTTTAATAACTTCTTTTGGAACAATATGCTCTGAAGTAACGCATAAATCATATAGGTCATTGTTGATTTCTTCGTGGTAACCTCCTGCCAGTGTGATTTTTAATTCGGGAGCAATGGATTTAATAAATGCAATCATTTTTTGCATATCCTCTGATTCTCGTTCGTCCATTGCTATTGTGGTAATATCTTGCCAACCTTTTTCGTAAAGATGGGTTGTGAAGTTCTGAAGAAAAGGTGTCCAAAGATTTTCATAATGTACTGTACCCGGAAGGGCGCTTATAGTTGTGTCTTTTTGTGCTAATTCATCGAAGTAAGTAAAGCGGTTTCCCCAGGGGATCATTGTGTAGCAGTTTATTTGTGAAGTGATTCCACAATCCATAGCAAATTCAATCCAGTTGTCAAAATCCGTGAAATCATATGACCAGGTGCCATCTTCGTTTTTCACCCATCTTATTAGCGATTCAAAGTGGTCATAAGTCTGCCCTCCCCAGGGCTTGTGTATAATACTTGCCGTAATACATTTTTGGCCGGCTTTGGCAAGCATTTTCATTAATGGCCTCAGTAAATCGAAATGCTGCTGCGACCAAACTTCTACGTTATTGAAACGGGCAACTGCAAAAGGGTTTTGCCACAAATCAAGATGGAATGCCCAGTCTATAGGTTCTGGTAATACTTTGTCCTGCACTTCAAGTTGTATGTTGAATACAACTTCTTTATGGTGTTTGGCCTTTATTGTGATATTCCCGGAATATGTTCCGGTTTCTGTTGTTGCCGGAACTTCTATTGTAACCCATACCGGCCTGACCGAATTGGCTTCAATATCAAAATAGGGAACAGGGTCAAGTGCATCGGCTACTAACGAAGAATCGAAATCAGCAGGTTTGCGGTGGCCACATCCATCGGCAAACTCATCAGTTAATATGTAGCGTACAAAAAATGTATTGATATTTTCAGCCAGAATTGTATTTCCTGTTTCATCTTTTAAATCAGAAACTTTGCAATGAACTTTGTTCAGGTTCTCAGATGCCCACAAAAGGAGTTGAGCATTAACTTTTTCGCCTTTCCAGGTAGTGCCTTTCCAATTATTGGTTATTTCAATGTTGGGGAGTGTGCTTTTTTCATAACGCTCATCAATGCTTCCAACGGTTGCATGAATACCTTTCTGTATAGTGTTCCAAATAGCTTTATCACCAGGGTTTGGATCTGACGGTTCTGAATAAGTAGTATATTTTTCCCCCTCAGTGGAACATGCGATTATCAGTATTGCTGACAGAATTGTAAAGTAAGTTGCGATTCTCATAGAAGCAATTTTTTTGACAGTAATCATATAAAAAACAAATATATATATTGTAAAGTATTATAGTAACAGGTAAGGTTGCGCAAGTAAAACATTTATCTTTATCTGGCATAATCTTATTTAATTATTCTTATACATGAAACGTCCATGGTTGCGCTTATACCGGTCCTGACAATTTTTTGTCTTTTTTCATATCCTGTTATTGCCCAGTACTCCCAATCAGTGCATCGGGCACCGGCTCCGGGTGAAATTGCAGTCAGTGAACCCGGGAGCTATGATACACCCGGTGCAACCTATATCCTGGTCAATGATATTTCCAGTCCGAAAAGTACATTGTTCCTGGGCAAAGACATCACACTTAACCTGAATGGTTACACCCTTACCTATGCAGATGGAGACTATGAACATGTTCCTAATTACAGTTTTGAAGAAGGACTTGAAGGCTGGGATATTTCCAGTGCACCGGGGGCCAGGATAGAAGATACTAAAGTGCATGTTTTTGTGGGAGATAAAATCCTCCGGCTTTCGGCAGGAGAAGAAATAGTTTCCCAATATATAAACCTGCCTGTGCCTTATCGTTCATACTTTGCCATGTGCGGAGTCACTAAAAGGGAGATGCGGGTAAGCGTATATGTTGAAGATGCTGGCGGAAACCAGGTAAATTGTACTACAGAGTATTCCGACAGCACCCTGGTAAGCTGTCCCATGGAAAACCGGTCACCCAGGCTTGGGGGTGGATTTGTATTAGCACATATATGGGGAACAGACAGTGGCAGGTATCGCATCAGGGTGAAAGCAGAGACCGATTGCCTGATCGACCATATTGATATCCGTCCGGCAATGGATGTGGGGATAGGTATCGTTGAGAGAACGCACCCTATGGGTCACAACGACCATTTATATGAAAGGACCCACAGCGCCTTTTTTGATTACACTGAAGATGTATCACTGGGGAAACCTCTGCCGGGTATACCTGTTGTTGAGGGCAAAGGATCGGTTACCATTAAGAACGGGATTATTAAAAATGGGACTACCGGTGTTTTGTCATGGGGCATCCAATCTACAGCAGTTGATGTGACCACTGTCCTGGATAATGTGAAAATAATAACTTCGGGGATAAATACATCTGCTGTCGATGTGCCACAGGCCACAATAACTAATTGTTATTTTGATGTAGAAAGTCCGTTTATCATCAACCGCCATGTTGCCGAATTTTACGCGGTGGATTTAATAGGGGAGAGAGCTTCCGAAGTCTCTTATTCTGAGTTTTTCGGCGGACAGGGTTGCCTGGCTTTCAAGGGGGATTTTTCAAAGGTGCATCACAACTTCTTTGCCAACCGGCAGAGTGTGACCAACCATTACAGCATTATGGCCATGGGCGATAGTTCCCAGATCTTTGAGAACAGGATCCTCCCTGAGACCGGATCAGGAATTGAAATATATGTACACAGGGGAATAGAAATCTTCAACAATGAAATTCATACCCTGGCAGCACCCCCTACCTGTGAGTACGGACATGAGGATTACAGCACAAACTCCATCCGGATAGCTGATTATGGTGCTAAACCGGGTTCTGCCGGGGGATGCTTTGGAAATAAGATATACAACAACAGGTTTTATATCACGGGCAGAAATTATCCGGAATACCCCGATTACATCCCAATGGCATATGCCGTTTTTTATAGTTCCAGTGCCGGAGATAACTATATCTATGGGAACCACATCGTTGTAAATGATCAGAGCCCGGGTTCCAAGAATGAAACAGCAGCATTCTATATCGGGGGAAGTGCCATCGGGGGACATTTTTTTAATAATCATATCACAACCAATGTCCCGGCGGTCTGGATAGCATCCCGGTATGGTGCTGCAACCGATACAAAAATCTATAACAATACCATTGTTAAATCAACCATAGCTGAAGGAAATTTCAAACCAATCAGAATGGGCTGGGATGGATATCACAGATGTGTTGCCAGGAACATTCAATTCCGATCAAATGTGATTGAAGGTGCCGGATTTGGGATCGATGCAACCGCGCAGGACCATAGTTACGCTGTTTACTGGACCCTTGAGGTGCATGTAACAGATAGAAATGGAAAGAGTGTTGCCGGAGAAGAAGTCCGGATCCTTGATAAGAGTGGCAGAGAAGTATTCAGGCAATTGACCGGTAAGGATGGAACCGTTATTTGTGAATTACCCGAATATTCACTGGTTTCCGCGGAGAAGGCTTTCAGCTCACCTTACATTGTCATCGCAGGAAAAAAGAGAGAAACAGTTGAGCTTACCAGGAATTCTGTGATCATAATCGTTTCCAGGTGATAATTACCTTAGTTTTACCTGGTGAAGCCTTTATTAATCGTCCAGCTTTTTAGGATATCTGTTCTCATAGTTTAACTGTCCAATGTTGCAATGCATTGTCGACTGATCAACACCGGTTGACTCCCAGATATCTTCTGCACTGATTTCCTGATCTCCCTGCGTACCGATAAATACAACTTCGTCACCACATTTGATTTTATCAGACAAATGAGTAACATCTATCATAGTGGTATTCATAGACATTGCACCCACCAAAGGAACCTGCTGGCCCGTGATCAAGGCATTTTTAATGTTCTTGGGTAATCCGTTGTTTTTTCCAATCGGGATGTTTGCCAGATAACTATCCTGCTCAAGCTGATGAATACTTCCGTAGCCAACCTTGCTTCCTTTAGGATAAAACATGATCTGGCCCACACTGGAATACAACGACATTACAGGTTTTAACTCATAAGGGGATTCTTTGACTATTTTCTCTCCGTAAATAACTGAACCCAGGCGGACCATATCCAGGTGAGATTCGGGCAGTCGCAATGCTAATGCTGTTGCAGCAGCATGAAAAATAACATCTTCCTTCTTCAATGCACCTTCATTGACTATCCATTCAGCAGCATCCAGAAACTCTGATAACAAATTCCTGAGCCCCTCAAGATCCTCAGCATCAGCATTGGCAAAATGAGTCATTATTCCCGTTACATTTATATTTTCAAGTTTCAGCAATGAGCTTATCGAGTCCCTGGTCTGGGGGATGTGCATATCGAAACTATTTCTGGACATTTCCCCTGAATTTAAATTAATATGAACCTTAATGATCCTGTTCTGATTAGCTGCAATTTCAGATAAATACTTTGCCATTTGAAGATTACCAACCATTTCTTCAACTTCTCCGAATAATTCCGGATTTGAATGCACGGTTTTAAGCTCCTGGTAGCTGGCCAGGCGGATCCGCATAATCGGAATATTTATACCCAACGATCTGAGCTTTATAATCTCCTTATTCTCGGTGATCCCATAATAATCAACACCAGCATATTCAGATACCTTTCCAATATGTTCAATACCATTACCGTAAGCGTCCGACTTAACTACAACCATTAAGCGGCATGGTTCTTTTATTATCCTGTTCTTTATGAGCTGGATATTATCATAACATGCCAGCTGGTCAATTTCAACATAGGTCTCGGATATTCTTTCAGCAGAATTGTGTAACAGGCTCCAGTTCCGGATATATGTTATTAACTCCTGCGGGTAATTCTTATAATTATCATCAGGAAAGGCTTCCGTTTTCGTTTGGGTTTTACAGGCTATTGTTCCCAGCTGGATCGCGACAAAAAGGAGTACCTGGAGATTCCTCATATTTAAGAATGACTTCATAAGTTCTTCATTAGTTTCACAGTTTGCTTTCAAAGATGCTCAGGGGAATATTCATCTTTTAAACCAGTTTGACCCGAAGGCTTATGTGAAATAGACCCAGTAAAACCAGCAGGATAAGGAATGACCTGTATGAAGAATTTTTGTATGTCATGCCTGAAAAATTAATTCATTAAATATACTAAAGTTTAATAGCTTAAGATAAGGTTACGGAAGAAAAAACCTTAACTTTATCTGGTATATGCTTACAAAGTTGATTGCTTTTAAGATTGCTGAAGAAATAAAAGGATAGGTATCGTTGAGAAAACACACCCTATGGGGCATAACGACCATTTATATGAAAGGGCCCATAGTGCTTTTTTTGATTATACTGGAGATTCACTGAAAGGATCCAAAATCTGATGATTAACTTCTT
>Ga0209013_10003607_pt1 | contig 13713 bp, 8 predicted proteins | sample Cruoilmetagenom2_FD_187291 | JGI IMG/M metagenome (GOLD analysis project Ga0209013, IMG submission 187291) | Oil polluted marine microbial communities from Coal Oil Point, Santa Barbara, California, USA - Sample 2 (SPAdes) (version 2) | ecosystem: Environmental > Aquatic > Marine > Oil seeps ... | reverse complement strand
TTCTATGATTAATGACATCGAAATCATCAGAAATCATCTAAATATAGAAAGCTGGATAATTCTTGGCCATTCTTTCGGAGGAATGCTTGGGTCTTATTATGCCTCAAAGTTTCCAGAAAAAATAAAAGGTCTTATTTTATCCTCATCAGGAGGAATCAATATGGATCTTTTCTCAAGAATTAATATTACCTCTAGATTAAGTGAACCTGATAAAGACTCTTTAAATTACTGGAATGCTAAAATTGCAAATGGAGATACCACATACTTCGCAAGATTTCAACGAGGAAAGTTTTTAGCTCCAGCGTATTTATTCAATAAATCAAATATCCCTATAGTGGCTGAGAGGTTGACACAAGGAAACCCAGTTATAAACACCCTGGTTTATCAAAACATGAGAAAAATTAATTTTGATTGTTCAGAGGGTTTAAAAGAAATTAAAGTACCTGTTTTAATCATTCAAGGAAAACAAGATTTAATTGATAAGGAGACTGCTGAGACTGCAATGAAAGTACTGACTTATTCAACTTTAGTAATTCTCAAAAATTGCGGTCATTACGGGTGGTTAGATCAACCAGAGCAGTACTTTAAAAGTATTAATGAATATTTGAAGAGTTTGAAAACCTAAAAACTGTCGTCAACATTGTATAACATTTATGGCCCCTGTTGGCGCTAGCGTCATGGAGCTAAGTAAAGAGAATTTTTAAGTACGAAGTGAGAGGTATGAAGTTTGAAATACGAGGTGTGAAGTTTGAGGTATGAGGTTTGGAGGTATGAAGTCGGAAGTAGGAGGTTAAATCTATTAGTTATGTTTGGTTTTATTTTTCCGAGCAGTTTTTATCGATGCCACAACTATCGCTAAAAGTTCGTTCGCTTCTTTAATCAAAGTTTGAATTTGTTTTTTACGGGGGTCAAGGACCTCTTGAAATAGTTCCAACCAATAAATAGATTCATCGGTTTCTTCTTCAACAATTTAAAGTTTATAGATAAAATCCGCTGTCGATTTAGCCCTCTGGGAAGCCCTATAATTGGCACCCACTGAACTCGAACATCGTATTAATTGCCTTACCCAGGCATCGAACTCTCGTGATTTAGGTATTTGTTTGCACAACCTCCAGCATTCTACCGCAAAGTTTTTAGTTCTTAATTTTAGGTCTTGCATCGTTCCATTATAATTCCTGTACTAAGTATTGTGCCCTAAAGTTCGTACTTCATAGCTTATCCCTCGTATTTCAACTTTCCCACTTCGTACTTCGTATTTCCTACATCGTACTTCGTATTTCCTACTTCATTTCTCCTTCCTATTTTCTCGTACTTCATCCCTTGGCCCTCTTACTTTTGCTACCCCAACCAACCTTCTCTATCTAAGGACCTATATTGAATAGCTTCACCTATATGGTGACCACCCAAATCCCGAACACCTTCCAGATCGGCAATAGTCCGTGCTACTTTCAATATCCGGTCATAGGCACGAGCCGATAGATTCAAACGTTCCATGGCATTTTTGAGTAAAGACTTTGATCCATCGTCTAAAGTGCAGTGTTCTCGAATCTGTTTGGTATTCATTTGGGCGTTGTAATGCACATTTTCGAATTCTACGAAGCGTTTTGTCTGTATCTCCCTTGCCACCGTAACCCGTTTCCTGATCGCAACGCTGGGCTCCCCTTTCCGGTCCTCAGAGAGCTTTTCAAAGGGAACAGGCGTTACTTCAATATGGATATCAATACGGTCCAACAACGGTCCTGAAATCTTTCCCAAATAGCGTTGCATTTCCATAGGGGAAGAAGTCACCGGGGCATCCGGATCATTAAAATAACCAGACGGACTTGGGTTCATACTGGCTACCAGCATAAAGCTGCTGGGATAGGTAACCGTAAACCTGGCCCTGGAAATAGTCACTTCCCTGTCTTCCAACGGTTGCCGCATTACCTCTAACACCCCTCTTTTAAATTCCGGTAGTTCATCCAAAAACAATACCCCGTTATGGGATAGGGAAATTTCCCCCGGCTGTGGGTAGGCACCCCCGCCGACCAGGGCTACATCTGAAATAGTATGATGCGGACTTCTGAAAGGGCGCTGGCATATTAATCCCATATTTTTAACCTTACCCACCACACTATGGATTTTCGTGGTTTCCAAAGCCTCATGCAAGGTCATTGGAGGTAATATAGAGGGTAATCGTTTAGCCAGCATGGTTTTTCCTGCTCCGGGCGGTCCAATCAGAATAATATTATGGCCGCCGGCGGCGGCAATCTCCATACAGCGTTTTATACTTTCCTGCCCTTTTACGTCCGAGAAATCATGTTCCGGAAATTCCAGATTTTTATAAAACTCAGCACTAATATCTATATGGACCTGTTCTAAAGGCACGCCTTTATCAAAATACGTAATAACTTCAGCTATCTTTTCAACCCCATAAACCTCTAGCCCCTCCACAATGGCTGCTTCACGGGAGTTTACTTGAGGAAGAATAAACCCTTTAAAACCTTCTTCCCTGGCTTTCAGGGCAATAGGCAGTGCTCCTTTTATGGGCTGAAGGCTACCGTCAAGAGAAACTTCACCCATAATGATATATCGCTCTAATTCTTCTGCCATAATTTGGCCCGAGGCCGAAAGGATACCAAGGGCAAGGGTGAGATCATATGCCGAGCCTTCTTTTCTTAGATCGGCCGGGGCCATATTGATGGTGATTTTTTTTCCCGGAATTTTATAGCCATTATTGAGTAAGGCGGCAGCTATTCTGAAATTACTTTCCCGGATGGCATTATCGGGCAGACCAACCAAATGATAGCCTATTCCCCTATCCACATTCACTTCAACAGCTATGGTAGTTGCTTCTACTCCAAATACGGCACTACCATAAACTTTTGAAAGCATACTTTTTTATCTATGCTATAATTCTTTTGTTAAAAAGAACATAGATAATTTTCTTTACCGCAAAAAAAGTGCAGAAAAAGAAAAATTGCACATATAATAATGATCGAAGGTTTAATTTCCTTTGGGTGAAAACTGAAGCATAGACTTTGAAGTCGTCATAATTTCCTCCTTGTTCATCATCATTTTTCTGAATTCACCATTAATAAACATTTGTGCCTGATCTTTATAATGAGGACTTAAGGGGTTCCCGGATTGGCCGGTAGGTAAAATACTCATGCTATTCTCTATATCCGCAAAGTCAACAATACGTCTAGTAGATGGTCCTGAACTTACTTTATTCTGCCCATCCGCGGTATAAGGAAAGAACATATTGTTTATCACCTCCCGGGTTCCATGTACCGGAAATGGGCCAACATTAAAAAAAGAACGGAACATTTCAACCTGACCTATTGGATGTCCATGTTCCAGCGTATGTACTTTTCCCCATGTCCATTGTGAACTTCTGTCTCCAAACTCCTCTTTTAATGATTTTAAGGCCATTACAAAGGAGGTCAGAACGATATTTTTCTTGCTTTCTACAGTCTCCACAGTTTGGGTATTATCCCACCAAACTGAACTTTTTTTCCTGGCCATCGGAGCAATCAGTCGTTTATGAAAATGGGTAGTTAATAATTGTTGAAAAAGTTCGGGTCCAAGTTCGTCTTCAAAAGTATTGCTTAAAAAGTAGTATATCCATCTGTGAAATATAGTGGCTTCGACACTCTTTAATGGAGAATTTCCATCCCAGGACCTTAGTTTATCCAGAAGGTTAATATCCTCTTCACTTAGTTGTTTTACATCAACCAGTTTGGTGAGGTTTGATATAATTTCGGGATTTACGGAAGAGGTTGCATCTGTAATCATATCCATCATTGAATTTTTATCCCAATCATCCTTCCCGTCTAATAATTGAACGATGCGCTTTGCCCTGTTTTCAGGTAAATAGTAACCGGGGTATTGCATCCCGGCAATGGAATCGGGCTGGTTGTTGGCCGAATAGACATAGTTCCATGACGGATTTACCGAAGATGGATTCTCACTAAATTCCAAAAATCTCAAAGGTTCATAAGCGCCGGAACTTCCATCCATAATTAACTTGGTCTGCGCACTATCGGGCATCTGGTATAATTTTGCCGTTGCCCACCAGGCTACGTTACCTTCTTTGTCGCCATACATCATATTCAGGCCTGGAGCATGTATGTCTGGCAGGGCCTTTTGAAATTCGTCAATATTGTTAGCATGGCTTATCCCGTATAAGGCATCTAGCACTCTATTTTCCAGTTTGGTATAGATCCAGGAGATACTAATAGGCTTGTCACCACCAATTTTTTGGGATATGCTATCAAGTACAGGTCCATGATGTGTTTTTTTATAACTAAAAATTACATCGATGCTGTCTTTTATTTTAATGGGTTTAGAAACAATTTCATAATTCTTCCAACCCTCTTTGGTTTTGTATTTTTTATTGTCCGTGGGATGTGTTTCCTCATAATAAAAATCAACGTCGTCATTTTCAAACATTGTAACGCCATATGCCAGATTTCTATCATGCCCGAGAACTGGAAAGGGTATTCCTGCCATATAATAGCCATATTTTTCGTATCCTGAAGCATTAACATGCGCTTCATACCAAACTGATGGCTGTGCAAATCCAATGTGTGGATCATTAGCCAGGATTACCTTACCCGATTTGGTTTTGGCAGGGGCCATTACCCAACTGTTACTCCCTTCAAGCTGTGGCACAGGCAAATTAGCCAGCGCCTTTGAAATTGAAGCAACCACTTGAGCTTCTTTTGAATCTTCAGGTGCAGACTTAAAATTCCTGATCCATTCAGTATTTTTATCTACATCAATTTCTAAATCTTTCAGGTATTCAGGCCCTAATTTATTTTTGATAACCGTTAATAATGGGTCGGTTTTTTGGGCCATTGCAAAACTAAATGCCATATAACCAATAGAGTTATAAACATCCCTGAGGCTAAAAGGTTCCTTATCGATACCTGTCAGGTAAAACTCAACAGGTGTCGGTCCTTCTTTAATAAACTGATTTATACCGTCTAAATAAGCCTCGGCAAGCTGTACTGTCTTATTTGTGATTTCGCTCCGTTCTAAAGTTTTCAAAGAAGCCTCATCAATACCCAGTGAAAGAAAAAATTTATCTGTTGACAATAATTCAGAACCAAAAACCTCTGATAATCCACCTCTGCCAACTCTTCTCAACAATTCCATTTGCCAAAGTCTGTCCTGAGCATGCACATAACCTAGCGCTCTAATTGCATCCTCTTCACTATCCCCATAAATGTGGGGAATACCATAGGAATCGTAGTAGACAGATACTTCATCAGACAGATTTAATAATTGTTTTTCACCTTCATAATCAGGTTTCAGAGTTTGTATGAAGATGAACGTGGCAAGAAATATAATTCCAAGTAATGCCAGTAGAATCAGGGAGAATTTTTTAATTTTCTTCACGGTTAAGTCTTTGAGGTTTAAAGATAAATAAATAGGGAGTCAAAGATTATAAAAATCCCAAAAGAAAATTCAGTAACTTAGTTAGTAGGTCAAAATATGCCGTTTTATGGCAATGTGCTGGTCAATTCACCTTTGTTGAGCTCATCAAAGTTTTTAAGCCCTTCTCTCAACCAACTTTCATAGGTTTCACTATCCGCATTTTGAATTGAAGAATTTAAGACCTCCAAATCCGGGGAAAGTAAAACGTAATAGGGCTGTGATGCTGCGCCAAAGTTGAGGGTTTGAAAAGTACCCCATTTTTCCCCTACGGTTTCAATGTTTTTTACTCTACCAGAATCGAATTTATAATCAAATTTTTCATGCTCGGGTAAAGATTTTCTGTCGTCTATATATAAGGAAATCAGCACGTAATCCTCTTTAAGCATTTCATAAATATTGGGTTCACTCCAGACGTTTTCTTCCATTTTTCGGCAGTTAACGCAGGCCCATCCCGTAAAATCAAGTAAGACGGGTTTCTTTTCTTTTTTAGCATAAGTTATCCCTTCTTCGAAATCTTTAAAGCAGTTAAGTCCAAGTGGGCAATTATTTTCTTTATCCACAACAGAATAAAAATCCGGAGGTGGAAATCCGCTTAATAATTTAAGGTTGGTAATATTGAAAGCTCCTAATATCAAATAAACAGTAAAAGCAGCAGTTAAAACGCCAACTCCAATTCTGGTTTTAGATAACTTTTGTTTTGGCCCTTCATGTTTAAATCTGAAGAGTCCAAATAGGTATAAAACCAATAAAACAAAAAGCAGTATCCAAATCCCCAGGAAGATTTCTCTTTTAAAGATTCCCCAATTGCCTACGAGGTCTGCATTAGATAAAAATTTAAAGGCAAGAGCCAATTCAAGAAATCCAAGAAATACTTTTACGGTATCCATCCAACCACCAGACTTGGGTAAAGAATTTAACCAGGCAGGAAATAACGCAAATAATCCAAAAGGTAAGGCCAGGGCAACACCAAATCCCAACATTCCTGCTGAAAGGTTATTGGCGACATCGCCTTCAGCCAGGGTAGTACTTCCTAAAAGACCTCCTAAAATTGGCCCTGTACAGGAAAAAGATACAATGGCCAGTGTTAATGCCATAAAAAATATTCCCAACCCTCCTCCTACCTTAGAAGATGCGTTATCCATTTTAGTGGACCAGGAACTGGGCAATGTTAATTCATAATAACCGAAAAAAGAGAATGCAAAAAACACAAACACTACAAAAAAGGCAACGTTGAGCCAGATATTGGTGGCTATTGTATTTAGAATTTGTGGATCTACCGAATCAAATAAATGAAAGGGCAGGCTAAGTAAAAAATAGATTAAGACAATATAAAAACCGTATAAAGAAGCCTCAAAAATTCCTGCGGATTTATTTTTGGTATGTTTCGTAAAATAGGAAACAGTTAATGGGATCATTGGAAATACACATGGTGTCAATAAGGCAATAAGGCCACCTAAAAACCCAAGGCCAAATACCATCCACAAAGCGGAACCCTTTTTCAGGTTAGTATCATCCCTGGCATTTAGTCTTTCTTTATTTTTTAAGTTGAGTTTTAAAGCAGAACTAAGGCCCAGGTCTCTGTCATCAAGTATTTCTTCTTCAACAACTATTCTTTCTCCGCTCAGGGATAACCTAAAAGTATGCTCTTTTGGAATACATACTTCTTTACACACCTGATAGAAAAGCTCAACATCTATTTGGGAAAGTGATGTATTTAGTAACTTGATTCTTTGTGTAAACACCGCATTATCTATAAAAAAAGTCTCGTCTACCTCAAAAATATCACTGTATTCTTTTATTGTTTCACTTTCTGTGGCCGTACCCACCAATTCATAATCTTCACCGCTCTTGAGAAAAGTGAATTCACTGGGTAAAGAACCGTTCTCATCTGTAAATTGAGAAAAGATATGCCAGCCGTCAGCTATTTCTGCTTTGAAAATTAGTTCATACTCGTTTTCCGTCAGTTCATTAACTTCATGTGACCAAATTACAGGGTCTTCCTCAACCTGACCAAAACCGGGATTCAGACTGATAAATAAAATAAGAAATGTTAATAGTATTCTCATTCTGTTATGGTAAATTTTAAAATATTTTTTGTTTTGGGCGTTACTTTAAAACGATCATCCCCCCTTCTGCCCATGACCCATACTATGGCATCACCTGAGCATAAAAGCCATTGTTTTTCCTTGGAGATCAGATCCATTTTTTCATCCTTATAAAACTTTGAGACCTTTTTTCTCCCATTCATTCCAAAGGGGTAAAAGTAATCTCCTTTCTCCCATTTTCTAATGCTTAGCTTAAGGTTTAACGTTTCTTTATCAACATATAGTATTTTATTGGAGGTCTCCCCCATTGCTTTTACATCATCAATCTTCATATGCAGGGGTTCGGTAATAGTTCCTGAAATGGCATCAATAACAAATTTTTCAACTATTGAAGGATAAATCGGCTGTAATAAAAGATACTCCCGGTCTTTAATAAGTCTATGGGTACCTGAGCGAACTTCTTTTCCGCTTATAGCAGTTAAAATCCCAACAACATCATCCCATTCTTTAAAACCGTATTCATGAAATAACTCATACATATAAACCTTAATGGGTTCTAATTTTAAAAGTGAACTTATTGAGATTTTAATTATATCATCCTGTTGTTGAAAAAGATTTTGTTTTAGTACAGTAAGGTAGTTTTTCAAAAGAGTCGCACTTCCTTCCAGGTTGGCACGTGTAGATTCAAAGTTGGCAAGAAATCCGGGGTGTAATTCCTTTAACTTAGGAATAACATTATATCTTATTTTATTCCTGAGATATTTGGTTTCACGATTACTTCGATCCTCTCTCCAGGTTATATTATTGATTTCGGCAAATTGCACGATTTGTGCCCTGGAAAATATCAGCATTGGCCGGCTAATAGTTGAAGTTTTAGCAGGAATACCAGTAAGTCCTTTAATGCCGGTACCCCTGGATAAGTTAATTATAAAAGTCTCCAAATTGTCATCTGCCTGATGTGCTGTTACCAAGGTTTTTATTTTGTTTATTTCCATTATTTCTTCAAACCAGCGGTACCTCAATTCCCTTGCTGCCATTTGAAGTGAAACTTTATTTATACTTATGTAATCAACTGTATCAAAATCTTTTATATGTATTCTTTTTCCAATTTTCCTTGCTAAATCTTCAACAAAGAAAGCATCCATGTCACTTTCATAGCCACGCAACTGAAAATTACAGTGAACAATGGAGAAGTCCATTTTATTTAGCGCACAGAGATGCGTTAATACTACACTGTCAACCCCTCCGCTGCAAGCAACTAAAAAGTGGTTTTTAAGGAGTTCCGGATAGTTTACCGCAATATGTTCTTTAAACTGATTTAACACTTTACAAAATTAATCAAAGTTGCAAGCGCCACCAATCTTTTCACAATATCTATGAAAGAATTGGTTTCAAGAGCGGGAATTCCTAAATCCAAAAAGACGAGGTATTTGTAAAGCTTTTAGACTTTAGATAAAAACTCAGCAAGGGCCTTTTTATGCATTTCTTCAAGTGCACTATCGGTGATGCCTTTCTCTGAGTCAAAATTTTCGTTAAAAGAGGGTAAAGAAAAGGTTGTGCTGATAGTTGCACCAAACCTGGGTAATAATTTTTCAATAATTTCCAGGGAACCGATTCCACCGCGCTTACCAGGGGAGGTTGACATAAGAAATACTTCGGTATCTTCCAAAAATTTCCTTTCCAGACGTGACAGCCAATCCAGAACATTTTTAAAATATGCAGAAGGGTTACTGTTGTGTTCATTTACAGAAATAATTACCCCATCAGCTTTCATTATATCGTTGCGCAATTCTACCAGAGAATTAGAAAAACCCATTTCGCGCTCATTATCTTCACTATACAAAGGGAATGGAAAATTAGCCATATTTAAAAGTTGTACCTCCTTCTCGCTAATTAAACCCGCGGTATGCTGGACTAATTTGAAGTTTATTGATTTTGAGGAGTTGCTTCCGGCCAAAGCTAATATTGTGGACATAAGTGAGATTTTAAAGTTGACGAAAATACCTCAAATAAGCTTGAATTGCGAGTAATTTAGCTAATTTTGCATTTTTAAACATCCAAAGGTGTTGTTAAACAAGTATATAGGGTAGTTGTTAGGTATGAGAAGTAAAACTGCAAGACTATTTTTTATAGATGCTATGAGAGCCTGGGCAATCCTCATGATGCTACAAGGGCATTTTGTGGATGGGCTTCTGGAAAATTCTTTCAGGGATCCTGACAGCTTAATATTTACTGTTTGGAGCTATTTCAGGGGTATTACAGCCCCGGTGTTTTTTACAGTTTCGGGCTTTATTTTTACCTATCTGTTAATTCGTGTACCAGAGAAAGGATTTAACAATCCAAGAATAAAAAAGGGGATTAAACGTGGTATTCAACTATTATTCATTGGTTATCTTCTCCGTTTAAATCTATTTGGATTATTGAAGGGCGAATTGTATCCTTCTTTCTTCCTGGTTGACGTTTTGCATATTATAGGCTTGTCAATCCTCGGTATTATTGGTTTGTATTTGTTCACCAGTAAACAAAAAAATTATGTCTTCCCTTTATCATTACTTATCATAAGCTGCTTGCTTTTTAGCTTTGAACCAATATATTCCAATTGGACTTTTCAAATACTACCGGATGCATTAGCTAATTATTTTACCAGAACAAACGGGTCTGTGTTTACCATAATTCCATGGTTTGGGTATACGGCCATCGGAGGCTTTTTCTCCTATCTGTTTACCTATTATAAAAATTCTAAATCTCTATATCCTGCAGCTATTTCCATTGCTGCACTTACAGGTATATTCCTAATCTTTTTCTCATCAGATCTGTTTATAGCAATCTCATCAATAACCGGGATACAATTGTTCGAAGTTATTGCGGCAAATAATTACCTTTTTATCAGACTGGGAGATGTACTTATTGCCTTTGCTGTATTTATGTTATTGCGTCAGTTTATAACAAGCAGGACTATATTAAAAATAGGACAGAATACATTATCCATCTATGTTATTCATTTTGTTATTCTTTATGGAAGTTTTACCGGACTTGGATTGTATAGATTCTTTTATCAGTCCTTATCGCCGGCTATATTGATTCCCGCGGCCATTGCTTTTATGTTCGCATGCTCTTTTCTGGCCTTGTTTTATGCCAGGAATGAAGCTTATATCAAACAAGGTATAAGTGCTGCGTTTACAGATTTCAGAAATAAGCTGGAACCCTGGGCAGTTTATACACAAAGGATACTAAAAATAGGTGTTTACAGGATGCTTAGAAGCATTGGATTTGTAAAGAGTTAAAAAAGACTCCCAAAACTCTAGGTCGAATTAATCCAAGTAAACCTGAAGCTTCTCAGGCAAACCCAAGCTTATTAAATGTGTAGAGCTCTGTCGTCAGTAGCGGCCAGAGCGGCTTCTTTTACTGCCTCGGCATAGGTAGGATGTGCATGACTCATACGCGAAATATCCTCGGCTGAAGCTCTGAATTCCATAGCAGTGACTGCCTCGGCAATCAGATCGGCACATCGGGCACCTATCATGTGTACTCCAAGGACTTCATCTGTTTTCTTATCTGCAAGAATTTTTACAAACCCGTCGATATCCATACTGGCTCTTGATCGTCCTAATGCACGCATTGGAAATTGACCCGATTTATATTCTACACCAGCTTCTTTTAATTCTTCTTCCGTTTTCCCGACTGATGCTACTTCCGGCCAGGTATATACAACACCGGGAATTAAATTATAATCAATATGTGGCTTTTGACCGGCGATAATCTCAGCTACCATAGTACCCTCCTCCTCGGCTTTATGCGCGAGCATTGCACCTTTAACGACGTCACCAATGGCATATATATTAGGAATATTGGTCTGTAAGTTGTTGTTCACTGCTACCCTGCCCATATCATCTAATGCTACGCCTGCGGCTTCGGTATTTAAACCATCGGTATAAGGCCTCCTACCTACTGACACCAGGCAATAATCACCTTTTAAAATCACTTCGGCCCCTTTTTTGTCATCGGCTTTAATAATTACCTCATTCTTCTTGCGCTCAACCGACTTGACCTTATGTGAAAGCAGAAATTTTACTTTTTGTTTTTTTAAGACTTTTAAAAGCTCTTTGGAAAGTGCTGCATCCATACCGGGAATAATTCTATCCATAAACTCAACCACGGTAACTTCAGAGCCCAATCGCTTATAAACCTGACCTAATTCTAATCCAATCACCCCACCGCCAATAATTATCATGTGTGCAGGGATTTCCTTTAATTTTAAAGCCTCTGTAGAAGTGATAACGCGTTCCTTGTCTAGCTCTATAAAAGGCAGTGTAGAGGGTTTAGAACCTGTTGCAATGATTATATTTTTGGCTTCTAGTGCCTGTGGTTTTCCTTTTGTTGGTTCTACTGTGATATGAGTAGCGTCCTTAAAACTTCCTTTCCCTTCATAAACATCAATCTTATTTTTATCCATTAAAAACTGAATCCCCTTTGTAGTCTGATCTACTACGGCCTGTTTGCGGCTGATCATTTTTTCAAGGTTTATCTTTATATCTCCTGGGATTTCAATGCCGTGAGCTTCAAAATGTTTTAATGCATCTTCATAATGATGGCTGGAGTCTAATAACGCTTTCGAAGGAATACAACCTACATTAAGACAAGTTCCTCCCAAAGTTGAATATTTCTCGATTATGGCAGTTTTCATACCCAATTGTGCGCATCTTATGGCGGCAACATACCCACCTGGGCCAGAGCCTATAACGGCCACATCATATTGATTCATAGTCTTCCTTTTTAGAGTAAAAGATTCTTTTTATAACGGGATATTCAGAAAATCAGATCACAAAAGTACAAATGTTTTTGTTTAGGACATAAGAGAATCAGACCTTAAGAAAACCCAAATTACTAGAGTATTTAAAAGTGTATGGCGGTACTGTGTTTTACCTCATTAATAACAAAAGAACTCTGGGTGCTTCCTATATTTTTTATAGCTGTCAACTTGGTCACCATAAACTCTCTGTAAGTCTCCATATCACTTACATTAACTTTAAGGATATAATCATAATCCCCGCTAATATGATGGCATTCCGAAACTTCTTCCAACTGAACTACTTCCCTTTCAAACTGAATCACATAATCTTTAATATGCTGAATCAGTTTAACATGACAGAGCACCATAAAAGCCTTGTTTACCTTATTCCTGTCAACCAAAGCAACATATTTAGTTATCACACCATTTTTTTCCAAGCGTTTTATCCGTTCATATACTGCGGTGGTTGAAAGTCCAAGTCGGTTTGCATATTCCTTGGTGGTCCATTTACTATCCTCTTGTAGGAGCGCCAATAACTCCCTGTCTTTTGCGTCTATTTTAATCATGATTTATTTACATTAAAAACTGCTTGATTTATGTAATTATAAATATATATTCTATTTTAAGGTATAAATATAGTTTTATTTTCTATTATATTCAATTATAGTTGTTTTTCAATCTGCATTTCAATAATTTTACACTACAAAACTTATGCTGTTATGAAACATAATGCGACAGACAAAATTCAGGAATTACACAATTTTGGTGAATTCGGGGGTGTAAATCCGTCTATATCCGATTCATCTACTTATACCTTCCTTTCTGCGAAAACAATGTTCGATACGTTTGAAGGGAATACAGAAGGTTGTTACTTATATAGCCGGCACTCCTCTCCTTCCAATCTATATTTGGGAGAAGCTCTTGCTGCTCTCGAAGGGACAGAAACGGCGAATGTCACCGCAAGTGGCATGGGAGCAATTACAGCCGTTATCCTGCAATTATGCAATTCTGCGGATCATATTGTCAGTAGCCGGACTATTTATGGAGGCACGTATGCTTTTATGAAAAATTTTCTCAGGAAATTCAATATCAATACTTCGTTTGTAGACATTACAAAAATTGATATTGTAGAAAAGGCCATTACTGCTGACACCAAAATGATATTCTGTGAATCTATAAGCAACCCTTTATTGGAAGTAGCTGATATAAAAGCGCTATCCAGATTGGCTAAAAAGTATAATATTCCTCTGGTTGTGGACAATACTTTTTCTCCTTTATCGATTGCTCCGGGAAAATTAGGGGCGGAGATTGTGATCCACAGCCTTACTAAATTTATAAATGGAACCAGTGATAGTGTTGCAGGGGCAGTTTGCGGGACGAAGGAGTTTTGCCTCAGCCTTAAGGATGTGCATGATGGAGCCGGGATGCTTCTGGGCAGTACTTTTGATAGCCTCC
>Ga0209013_10003606_pt1 | contig 13714 bp, 12 predicted proteins | sample Cruoilmetagenom2_FD_187291 | JGI IMG/M metagenome (GOLD analysis project Ga0209013, IMG submission 187291) | Oil polluted marine microbial communities from Coal Oil Point, Santa Barbara, California, USA - Sample 2 (SPAdes) (version 2) | ecosystem: Environmental > Aquatic > Marine > Oil seeps ... | reverse complement strand
CTGTCGTAATATCAGTCGACCAGGACAACGTCCAGGAAGAGATCATCGACTCCGGTTACTGGCCCGCCAGCGAATTTACTGGCCTGGAGTAATAGTAGACATATAGATATAACCCAGGAATAGTGATGGATAATCCATCACTATTCCTTTTCTCACCGTTTGATAGTTTGTTTTGCCCTTATTGTAAATTTAAACTTCAGGTATGAATATCACGCCCACACCTTACTCCCTAATTATTCAGGTAGAGTGTAGCATGATCACAGACATACCCATTCCCCTCCCCTTGCTGGGGTTAGAGAATCTAATACCTTATCATTTAAAATTGCCTACTCGGTCATAAATTAGAAGGATGTGCAAATGAATCAAACATCAGATAATACACCTGTGGTCGAAATGCGCAACATCAAGAAACACTTTGGCGCCGTACAGGCACTGCGCGGAGTGGACTTGGCATTACATCATAACGAAGTATTGGGGCTGGTTGGTGATAACGCTGCGGGTAAATCCACGCTGATGAAAGTTCTCAGCGGCGCTTATATCCCCGATGGTGGAGAAATCCTCATCGAGGGCAAGCCGGTAACCTTTGCTAATCCAATGGATGCTCGCCGCCAGGGAATTGAGATGGTTTACCAGGATTATGCCCTGGCCAATAATCTAGATGTAGCCGGAAACGTATTCATGGGGCGTGAAGTGACGCGCTTGAAATTGGGACCTTTGGGTGTAATGAATTTCTCGTACATGGAACAGGAAACAATAAATCTACTGAACCGCCTGAAGATTGATATCTCATCTGTGAAGCTAAAGGTGGAAAGACTGTCCGGTGGACAACGCCAGGCAGTTGCAATTGCCCGAGCGACTGCTTTTGATGCCAAGGTCATTATCATGGACGAACCAACGGCGGCCTTGAGCGTGGCAGCCATTGATAAAGTGCTCGAATTGGTGCAAGAACTCAAGGAGCAGGGCGCTTCAATTATCATCATCAGTCACCGTCTGGAGGATATCTACCGGGTTAGCGACCGGATGATAGTTCTCCGTCATGGGCACAAAGTCTCCGACACCTCCGTGGAGGGTGATATTCATGAATTCCGCGAACGAGTTGTGGCTTACATGATTGGTGCCCGTGATGATTTCGCCGACAGAATAGTTGCTGGATAGGCGCAAGGAGGTTCATTATGTCATTCATTGAGGATACTCGGAAGTTTTTACGAGAGAATATCCGTGATTATGGGATGTTCATTGCCTTGTTCTTTATTATTGCGTTCTTTACCGTAGCGACAAATGGTTTATTCCTTTCCTCCAGAAATATAGTCAACCTGGTAAACCAGACCGGCTATATTGCTGTCTTAGCTGTGGGAATGACACTGGTCATCGTGATTCGACACATTGACCTGTCGGTTGGTTTTCTGGCAGGTTTTCTCGGAGCGGTAGCGGCGATCGCGATGGTATCGTGGGGTTGGCCGGTAATCGTGGTCATCCCTTTTATCCTGGGGTTGGGCATTTTAGCGGGGCGCCTGACATCTTTTATGGTCGCTGACCTGGGAATCCCTGCCTTCGTTGCTACGCTCGCTGGATGGTTAGGTTACAGAGGAGCATTACAGCTTGTAACCAGATCTACTGGCACAATCGTTATTCCGAATGATGCATTCAATGCCATAGGCAATGACTTTATTCCAGAGATTCCAGTTCCCTGGATAATGCCAGAGATGCACAAACTTACCTTAGTTCTAGGATTGATTAGTATTGTTATCTTTACTACAAGTGAAATTATTAATCGCAAAAGAATGCAAAGGCAGAACATCGAAGTATCTTCAAAAGAAATGTTCATATTAAAACTGGTAGCCGTTTCAGCTTTAATCGGTAGTATTTCCTGGATACTGGCAGGGTATCGAGGTCTTTCATGGACCGCAGTGGTCGTATTGATAGTGGTTATAGTGTATCACTTCATGACCACAAAGACAGTACTTGGCAGACACATTTACGCAGTTGGTGGAAATCCAGAGGCAGCCGAATTGAGCGGTATCAGTGTCAAGAGAATTACACATGTGGTTTTTGGTTCGATGGGTATGCTCTCTGCATTGGCGGGAATTTTATTTGCAGCCCGCTTGCAATCTGCAACAACAACAGCCGGAACTTTGTTTGAATTGGATGCCATCGCTGCGTCTTTTGTCGGCGGTGTATCAGCAGCAGGTGGTGTCGGCACTGTGATAGGGTCGCTCATCGGCGCGTTGGTCATGTCATCACTGACAAATGGCATGAACTTAATGGGCATTGATATATCATACCAATACATCGTCAGAGCTATTGTGCTTGCAGGAGCAGTCATCTTCGATGTTACCACCCGCAGGACAGGTAAATAAAACTACTCAAGAAAGTGATCAAACGATGACTATGATCACATATTCCATACAGTCGGTAGTGAGAGAGATTGTTTAACTGAAAAAGTAGCCAAGGCTTTGTTATACAATTTGGTGGAAAAGGAATTTTTCGGAACAGTGTCTAGGAAATGTAGCCTTGTTGAATAGCAGTTCTCCTTTTTAGGAGACTTTTTTCGTTTTGAATTATCGTCTGGAAGATGTAGAGAGCGTTGAAAGTTCCGTGGTACAAGGCAGTGAGGGTCGAAATCACGTAAAGGGTTCGACAGCGTTCCTGACGATTGAAGGGGACAGAATTATCATTCTGAGCAGGTAATTTCTCCGTGACTCATTGCCCCTATTGATGGTTATCACATTAATAATGGGGGAGATGCTTCGGAACAGGTCCAACATCCTCTACTTAAAGCGCCTGATAAGGCGCTTTTTATTTTTATACTGAAACTATTGGTATCTAATACTTCATTCCGTATGTATTCCCACGAGCTAATGCGTGGGATTTTTTTGTTAGATCACCCACCCAATTCACTAAATTTGGGGATGTTTTCCCATCTTAGATTTGCTATATTTAAAAATACACATATGCAATTCCACCAACTCCATTTGGTGAAATGTTATTTATGCGGATTGGTTGGACGCGCACAAGAAAATTCGGAGGATATTCATGAAAGATCGATTTTGGATAATAATCATGTGGTTGATTTCTGTTCGTAGAACCAACGCATCTTGGAGCCGGCTCCTGATACTCGCTTTAGGGCTGCTGATCATTTCCGGATGCCAGTTATCCAGCCAAACACCCCTACCGCCTCCCATAAAGGAAACATTCACCCTTGAGATCAAAACCAACACCACGAGCACACCAACTCTATCACCCACGCCAGTGCCAAGCGAACCCGTCATGAAGACAACTGATTGCCTCGCCGCTGGATTACCTGAAATCGCCTGTTCAGGGGTCTCCGCCAACGATGAGTGGACGCCCATTATCCGCGAATTCGATGGTTTTGATATGGTTCTCATCCCAGCGGGATGTTTCATGATGGGCAATGCCGATGGATTACCCAGGGAATATCCCGTTCACGAGATTTGCTTCAATCTGCCCTTTTGGATTGATCTTACCGAAACGACCGTGGATCAATTTGCTCAGTTTTTTAACAGCGAGGATGTCCCAGAGAAGCATTCTGGGGAATGGTTGAACACATGGGGAGAGGAGTTCGGTTGGGATTGGATTCAGTTATCTCTGCAGAATGATGTCTGGGTTCCAGAACCGGGAGATGCTAACCATCCCATCCACTCCATCACCGGATTTGGTGCAGATGCTAACTGCAGATGGCGCGGTGTCCGTCTGCCAACCGAAGCCGAATGGGAATATGCTGCCCGCGGCCCGGATAGTCTATTGTATCCCTGGGGAAACGAATTCTATGCCGACTACGTGGTGCGTTTAAGCGGTAAAACACCCGATCCAGAAGTGGGCAGCAAACCCCAGGGCGCATCATGGGTCGGGGCACTCGATATGAGCAGCAGCCTTTATGAATGGACCAGCACAGTCTACGCACCCTATCCATATAATGCCCATGACGGCAGGGAGACCGCATTCGAAGAGGACCCATCCAGCGAGCGCGTACTGCGCGGGGGTTCCTGGTATCATGCCGATGGCGTTTATGACGACCTTAGAGCAACTGGACGATTCAGGATTCAGCCGAACTTCGCCAGTCGACCGTATGGTTTTCGCTGTGCTCGCAGCATTCACACCGGAGAATGATTTACTATTCTTCCTGCAGGTTTAATCAGGGTATGCGAATCCAAGCCCCGGTACATGATAAAAAACACCGGAATAGAGCCGATGTTTTTTAGTTAGTGGTATAAATTAGAAAATATAGTAAGTCTCTCTAAAATAGTATTAGAAGGTTAATCATTGCAAGAAATAGCAACTGATACGAACATTCACCCATATTACTTTCAAAATCCACAACTCGATCCTTCTCCAATCTTTCACCGAGGTAATGAGATCGGTGTGCTACTTATACATGGCTACACCGCCACACCGATTGAAGTAAGCTTGCTTGCAAACTACTTGAGCGACATTGGGTATACAGTTTCCTGTCCATTATTACCTGGCCATGGGAGCAGAATTGAGAATCTGCATCATATCAAATGGAAAGATTGGGCAGATCATGTAGAGACAAAGTATGCAGAATTAAAATCTGATTGCACCTCCATCTTTGTAGGAGGTGAGTCGTTAGGCAGTTTATTGTCAATTTACCTAGGGAACCATCATCCAGAAATCACCGGTTTAATCCTGAACGCACCTGCTTTGTATCCAAAAAACCGACTCGCTTACTTATCACCCGTGATGAAATACTTTATTAAAACAAGGAAAAAGAAAAGAGGATCATCGCGAACCGCAGTTGATCAACGCTGGCAGGGCTACAATGCTGACTCCCTTCCTGCCATTTCACAAGTATTAATATTACAACGAACTATACAGCACTCGCTGGCAGAGATTAATCAACCCACAATCATCTTCCAGGGATTGCTCGATGAGACAATAAGACCTGAAGGCGCACAGGAAATCTACGAGCGGATTAGCTCAAGCGATAAAACTTTAGAGTGGATGGAAAATTCCACCCACTGCGTATTACTGGACCACGAATGGGAAACTATCGCCGAGAAAACCATTGAATTTATAGAACGAATCACTGGTAGGTAGGGGGGAATCATGCTACCAGACGATTATGTGATTATTCAATAAGTCAACTGGATAATAGGGTGATCCGAATGGCTACCGATATCCAGCAGGCGCAGACACTGACTGGGATGATGAATCAGAACGGGTTGAATTGAGAGCCGATGTGATCGTACAAAATCCGCTCCTGGACTGTGTGCTTTACCAGATGATCATGCTGGGGAAGATGAAGGCAGGAAAGAGGGTACTGGTGAGGCAGAATGAAGAGCGTGATGGTCGATCTGCGCGCTTGAAAATCTCTTGCCGGAGGCAGATAGCTGATCCTGAATTTACATGTTCGCAAATTCGCTGGAGGATTCAAGCGGCATTAAAAAATATTATAGACTGCTCCCTGCGCTGGAGCGATTTTCTCCATCGATGGGATATAATCAGGACAGGTATCACCGCCATCGTTCCGGCGAGAGGTACCGGTCTGCAAGTTATTAGTAAGAGGCATATAATTGGAGAGATTATATGAAGCCTTACCGATTGGTTTACCTTATCCTGCTGCTCACCGCTGTGTTGATTACCGGCTGCGGCACCGATAGCGAACGAGGGACTTTGGAGGCAACCACTCCAACGATGGTTACAACCGCTGCCCCTCCAACGCCAACAACCGCCGTTCCCCCGACGCCGACAACCGCGCCGTCGGAAACCAAGACTTCAACAGCAACGGCAACCATAGCGGCAACAACAACCGCAACTATGACGGTGATAGAATCCCCGATCCCTGTAACCCCGACCGCGATTAAAATCCCTTTCCGGGTAATCAACATTAAAGATGGCGATGTGCTTGTTGTCCATTCAGGTCCCGGTGATGAGCATCTGATCATGGGCACGATCCCGCCTGATGGGAGGGATATTTACCTGCAGAGCGAGCCTGTACTGGTCGGTCACTTAGAGTGGGTGATGATCACCTATCAGACAATTGTCGGTTGGGTAAGAACCAATTTTCTAATCCAGCAGTAGTAATATAATAGAAATTGCGCGAGAAATCACACTAAAAATTACTAGTCTTGGGGATGTCAATCCATCAGGCGGGATGCCATATTAACGACAACACAATCAAGAGGAGCGTTCAATATGAGCATCTCCTGCATTTAATTAACGGTGCTCGTGGACGCCGGCATCTGGCTTGACGACGACAACCCCGTCGCCATGCAGGTTGACTCGCCCGGCGGCGACAGCCCTGTCTTCTCCCTCACTGCGCACGTCAAGGAGACCTCTCCAGATGCCGCCAATTACGGCGCCGATCCGGGAGACATCAACAACGCTCAGGTTTCGATGACCCTTACAGCGGTAGGGCAGATGGAAAATAAAAGCCCGTTGGCTTATGCAGTCCACTACACCATGCGGATTATGAGCGGCACCACGATGCCGGTGAGCGCAAGACAAAGAATTACTCCGATGAAAAGCAGATAACGCTTCCCATAACCTGTCATAAGGGAAGTGTCGTAGTATTGTGCTACATCATTATCCTGGTACATAGCAATGAGACCGTGAAGTAATTTCTCCCGGTTTTGCTTCCCATAGTTCAGCGCGATGATCGCTATGCTGTTGACCAGCAAGCTCATAATGATGAAAACCACAAGAATGAAATCGCTGGACGAACTTGCGTCAGGTGATGCTGCCTCTCCTGCAACGATGGAGTTAATCCCCAGAACGATAAGATTAAACACGATCGCTGTCACAACAAAAATCGTATCGGTGCGAGCATTCTGCTGCAGCTCGCTAACAATATGTTCATGAACCTGCATTAACATTACATCCTCCGTTGGCCTGAATAATTTGCCTATCGTTAAATTTTACCAATATTCACATCTGGTGAATTGTAATCATGGCAAATCTGCCTCCCATAACTCAGGAGTCCAGCGTTGGCGTTCAAAGCTAAATGTGACCCAATCCTGATCGGGGCATGAAACCAGCGTCAGTTCTGCGACAGTACCTTTGTCACGTCCGCTGGTCAGCATCAAATCGTGTAGGACAGGGTACATGACGTGGAAGGCTGACCCGCCTGGTGGCCCCCAGACCGTCCAGGTGCGGCATGACGATATCCATGATGACAACATGGGGTTGGAGAGATTCCGCACGTGCAACCGTTTTTCTAGCAACCTTTCGCATTTAGGGGATCAATGATCAACGCGTACAATTATTATATTTTACGATAGAATTTCGCCTTCTCGTCGAGCACGCGCCTCCCTGTCTGTACCAGGAGAACATGAAAGCGTAGATAATTTTGAACATCTCCACTCTCAATCGCATCCATTCTGCTGGAGTGATTGAGTTGATGTCTGCCCCATTGTCAGGGCAGGTTCCACTCTTATCCTAGCTTCGGAATACACCATTTCCATTCGTATTGGGGCGACTTGCACGCCAGATGTCCCATAATTATTACATCCGTCAATAAAAAACCATTACATATGACGCTACAAAAAAACGCTCTCGAAGTATATACTTTGCCTGTATATGCGGATATGCGAATATACGAACAGGAGATTTTATGGTTTACCCAACGCTCAGAGAGCTGCGCCTGCTGCACACCAACATTTGTAAAGCCCTGGGAGACCCCAAGCGAATACAAATACTTTACGCCCTTGATGAACAGCCCCGCAATGTCTCGTCCCTGGTCAGCGTCCTGGATATACCCCAACCTACCATCTCGCGACATTTAGCGATCCTGCGCCAGCGTTCTTTGGTGGTGACGGAGCGAGATGGGCAGATGGTCATTTATCGCCTGGCTGACCGGCGGATCATCGATGTACTGAATTCCATGCGAACAATACTCCGGGATTCACTGAAACGCCAGTCCAGCGCACTTATGGTAAGTGAAGACCAGACACCAATCTCATAGTGGAAAATAGCGCATGAGATCTTGGTATTCCTCAGTACAAAAGGTTTAATTTCTCACGATCACCCTACACGACAAAAAGGCAAAACAAGAGTGGAAATACGATGAAGGATTTCAAATATGTATGGATCATCGGGCTGATTGTCACCTTCCTGATTGTGGCGGTGCCGATTGTCTCGTTGGTATCCGCTGAACCAGAATCGGAGGACAACCCCTGGGCATCCATCCCGGCGAAGGTGCCTCCTACCAACCATTCGGACATTATCCAGGGTCCATTCGAATCAGGCTCCGATGTAACCAGGGCCTGTCTTGAATGCCACGAAGACGCCGGACACGAGGTACTGCAAACCGTGCATTGGAAGTGGGAAGGTGACCCGGTAATGATGGATGGACGTAATGAACCGGTAACGATAGGCAAAAAGAACCAGATCAACAACTTCTGCATCGGGATCCAATCCAACTGGACCGGCTGCACCCGCTGCCACGCCGGTTATGGTTGGGAGGATGCTGAATTTGACTTCGCCAACCAGGAGAACATAGACTGCCTGGTATGTCACGACCAGACCGGGACATACGTAAAGAGCAACTCCGGACTTCCGAACACTGATGTGGATTTACTGGCAGTCGCACAAAGTGTCGCCAATCCTACACGATCAAACTGTGGAGGATGTCACTTTAATGGAGGCGGCGGCAACGCCGTAAAACACGGAGACCTGGACGGCAGTCTCTACTTCCCGACAGAAAATATTGATGTCCACATGGGACGCTATAACTTTGAGTGCGTTGACTGCCACAAAACCGAAGATCATGACATCCGCGGTCGGGCGATGTCTGTCAGTGTTGATAACGCCAACCAGGTATTCTGTACAGATTGTCACAGCGAGAACGTGCACCAGGACGATCGCATCAATGCCCATATCGATACCATCGCCTGCCAGACCTGTCATATTCCAGAAGGAGCTGTCAGAGACGCCACCAAGATGCACTGGGATTGGTCTACTGCCGGACAGGACCTGCCGGAAGACGCACACGAATACCTGAAGATAAAGGGAAGCTTTGTATACGAAGAAGGCTTTATGCCGGAATACCACTGGTCGAACGGCAACGCCGATCGTTATATTCTGGGTGATGTTATCGACCCCAACCAGTCGACGATACTGAACCAACCAAAAGGCGATATCACCGATCCAGAAGCGAAAATCTGGCCGTTCAAAGTACACCGTGCCAACCAGATATACGACAGCGTGTTCAATTACCTGCTGCAGCCCAAGACTGTAGGCGAGGGCGGGTATTGGACCGAGTTCGATTGGGATTTAGCGGCGAAATTGGGTTCAGAAGCAGTTGGATTGCAGTACAGTGGAGAGTACGATTTTGCTCCAACCGAAATGTACTGGCCCCTTTCGCACATGGTAGCGCCCAAAGAGAGCGCTCTTCAATGCACCGATTGTCATGGTGACAGCAGCCGCATAGACTGGGAAGCGCTCGGTTATTTCGGAGACCCACTGCGCTGGGGCGGTCGCTATGTGACACCCTCTGAGGCACCGTGATGGGAAAACTACGTAATGTTTGATCTAAAATCCGATCGTTCTAAGATACACCCGATAATTTTTATACTGCTTGGCGTATTCGTGATGATGGCACTCCTGCTGTTGATCAACCAGACCGCTGCTGCCGACGGTCCCGAGCTGCACCCTAACTTTCCGTTGTTAAATGAAGCTGGCGAAAATGTGCTGGAGGCAGGCGGACCGGTATCCACCATGCAGACCTGCAAGAGCTGCCATGACACGGCGTTTATCGAGCAGCACAGCTTTCATACCGATGTTGGACTGGGTTCAATGACCGATCCCGGTCAAACTGCCAGCGGGCGGGCGTGGGATACCAGTCCAGGCTTGTTCGGCAATTGGAACCCGATCATATACCGGTATCTTTCCCCTGCGGGTGATGAGCGCCTCGATCTGACCACGCCTGAATGGGTCCAGATGCTGGGTATCCGGCATGCAGGCGGAGGCCCGGCGGTTTACAGTCGCGAGGGTGAACTGCTTACAGAGCTGCGGGCTGCAGAAGGTGATCCAGAAACAAACGTCGTCGACCCTCAAAGCGGCGAACTAGTCCCCTGGGACTGGGAAGAATCTGGCGTGGTCGAGATGAACTGCTTCCTCTGCCACACGTTGAATCCCAATAACGATGCCCGCACAGAAAAATTACACGCCGGCGAATTTCAATGGGCTAATACTGCTACCCTGTTGGGCACGGGAATTGTGGATCATATGGACGGCGAGTGGCAGTGGAACCCGGAGGCATTTACAGAAGAAGACGAAGTAAAAGCCGAGTTTATTAACATCCAGGAACCCAGCAACGAAAACTGCGGGCAGTGCCATGGTTTGGTGCACGTTGATGCACAAACGCCCCTGGTTATGAACTCGTGTCAACCTGAGCAATGGAGCACGATCACCACTGGACAAATCTATTCACCACAACGAATATCCACATCGGGTTTAAATCTTAACCATAAAGATGAATTAATCCGCTCGTGGGATATCCACGCAGAACGTGTGCTCAGGTGCACAGATTGTCATTACTCGCTCAACAACCCGGTCTACTACCAGGAATCGAGCGAAAAGCAGCCTGATCACCTGATTTTCGACCCTCGGCGGATCGACCTGGGCGAGTACCTGTACCGTCCGCTTCACGAATTCGCCAAGGGACAGAGCGCCCAGGGTATGCTGGCGCCAGAATTAGATAACACCCTGCGACGCTGCGAGTCCTGTCACAGCATCGAGGCAACCCATGACTGGCTGCCTTATAAAGAACGCCATACTGAAGCGCTGAGCTGCGAATCCTGTCACATCCCCAAGATGTATGCCCCTGCCCGTGAGTATTATGACTGGACCGTTCTCCGAACCGACAGCACTCCCCAGGTGAGCTGCCGCGGGATAGAGGGGGAAGGTGATACATTCAGCACGGCCTTTATCACTGGCTATGATCCGGTGCTGCTGCCGCGCGATAACGGCGATGGCACCACCTCACTTGCCCCGCACAACTTGATCACATCCTGGTACTGGGTCTATGGCGACCCGCCGCGACCGGTGCCCATACGAGATTTAACCGCAGCCTGGCTGCAGCAAGATGATTATCCGGTTGAGATATTACAGGTGTTCGACAGCAACGCGGATGGGCAGCTCGATGAAACGGAACTCGTCATTGACAGCGAGTCGAAAGAAAGCGTGATCAGAGAGCGCTTGTTGGCCCGCGGTCTGGAAAACCCACGCATTGAGGGTGAGATCCAGCCGTACAGCATAAACCACACCGTAACGCATGATGAGTGGGCGATAAAAGACTGCGCAACCTGCCATGCTGAGGATTCACGTGTCAACACACCCATGATGCTGGCAAACCGGGTCCCTGGTGGCATTATGCCCACCTTTGTCAGCGACGAATCGGTCTCACTGGCTGGCGAACTGCAAATTACAGAGACTGGTGAACTGTATTATCAGCCTCAGGGCGTCTCCGGCGAAGGTTCCAATAACTCAGGCCTGTATGTGCTTGGACACGATAACGTGAGCTGGGTGGACTGGTTGGGTGTGCTGATCTTCCTGGGAACCCTGCTTGGTGTCACGATCCATGGCGGGCTGCGCTATTTCACCGCACGCCGGCGTGTTCACCAGGAACCTGAACTGCAGGAAGTTTACATGTACAGCGTTTATGAACGCCTGTGGCACTGGCTGCAAACGGTGGTGATCCTGGGTTTGCTTTTCACGGGCCTGATCATCCACAAACCCGACATGTTCGGTATATTCAGCTTCAGGTATGTTGTACAGGTGCACAATATTCTGGCCGTCATCCTGGTCGCTAACGCTGCATTGGCCGCTTTCTACAACCTTGCCAGTGGTGAGATCAAACAGTACATACCGCAGCCACGAGGTTTCTTCAACCAGGCGTTTTTGCAGGCCAAATTTTACATGAACGGCATATTCCATGGCGAAGAACATCCCGTAGAAAAAACCCGGCAGCATAAAATGAACTCGCTGCAGCAGGTGACCTACTTCGCCATCCTTAATGTGCTGCTGCCCTTACAAATTCTGACCGGCATCCTGATATGGGGCGCCCAGAGATGGCCGCAAATCGCTGCCATGATGGGAGGGCTGCCGTTTCTAGCACCATTCCATACGTTAATTGCCTGGCTGTTTGCGTCGTTTATCGTCATGCATGTCTACCTGACTACCACAGGACACAACGTCACAGCCGGTATCAAGTCCATGATTATGGGGTGGGATGAAGTAGAAGTTCATACTGCTCCCACTCAGGAGGAAGCAACAGGATCATGACCACATACACTCCTTCTCAACCAGCCGCAGAACCGGCGGCTGAAACCAAAACCAAAGCAAAACGAGTCGCGAAACCATACGTCAACCCATACCTGGCCGGTATTCTCCTGGGCCTGGTTCTCTTTGCGGCGTTTTTCCTGACCGGAAGCGGACTGGGCGCTTCTGGGGGCATGAATCGTCTATTGGTGATGATTGAAGACGCCCTGGTGCCCGGTCATGTTGATCGTACCCCGTACCTGCTGGCGATGGCGGGTGGAGATAAGAACCCGCTGGACAGTTGGGTCGTCTGGGTTACCGTTGGCGTGGTGATCGGTGGTTTTGTGTCGGGTTTCCGCAACGGGCGCTTGAAAGTCGAAACTAACCGCGGTCCGCGCGTGCCGGTCAAACTGCGCTGGGTATTGGCTTTCATCGGTGGTGCGTTTATGGGGTACGGCGCTCGCTTTGCCAGGGGCTGTACTTCAGGCCAGGCGATCTCTGGCGGAGCGGTCCTGTCTGTCGGAAGCTGGGCGTTCATGTTAGCGGTCTTCGCCGGGGCGTACGCTCTGGCTTATTTCGTCCGCAGGTTGTGGACATAAGGAGCAGAACCATCATGACACTTTTTCCACTCCCTCTTTCACAGTTTCTCGGTCACTGGGGCGCTTACGTCGTCTTTTTGTTGATCGGATTCGCATTTGGTTATGTGCTTGAAATCGCCGGATTTGGCAACTCTCGCAAGCTGGCGGCTCAGTTCTACTTCAAGGATATGACGGTGCTCAAAGTGATGTTCGGCGCCATTATTACCGCCATGGTGCTGATTTTCGCGGCTTCGGCTGTCGGTTTACTCGATTACAACCTGATCTGGGTCAATCCAACCTATCTCTGGCCGGGTATCGTAGGCGGCTTGATCATGGGTGTCGGTTTTATCATCGGGGGTTTCTGCCCCGGGACTTCCCTGGTAAGCGCAGCCACATTCAAACTGGATGGGCTGTTCTTTGTCCTGGGCGCATTCTTCGGCATCTTCCTGTTTGGCGAGACCGTGAGCTACTTTAATGTCTTCTGGAATTCATCCTATATGGGTCGTTTCACACTGCCAGAGCTGTTCGGTTTGAGCACCGGCATGATTGTGCTGCTCGTTGTAATCATGGCAATTGTGATGTTCTTAGCCGCGGAGCAGCTTGAGCGCATATATGGCAAAAAGGACCCCAAGAAGGCGCCGAAATGGCGCTATGCGGCTGCAGGCGCACTTATTATTGGAGCTATCGGTATGATCATCATCGGTCAACCGACAAATCCCGAACGTTGGACACGTATCTCGAGCGAAAAGCAAGCCCTGCTGGATGAACGCGCTGTGCAGATCCACCCCGGTGAATTACTCGACCTGACCGACGATAACCAGATTAAAATCGTTATGCTGGATGTGCGCGAGGAAGCGGACTATAACCTGTTCCACATCCTTGACGCCAGGCATATT
>Ga0209013_10003605_pt1 | contig 13715 bp, 10 predicted proteins | sample Cruoilmetagenom2_FD_187291 | JGI IMG/M metagenome (GOLD analysis project Ga0209013, IMG submission 187291) | Oil polluted marine microbial communities from Coal Oil Point, Santa Barbara, California, USA - Sample 2 (SPAdes) (version 2) | ecosystem: Environmental > Aquatic > Marine > Oil seeps ... | reverse complement strand
GAAAAATACATAGTCTATACCCGGATAAATGGAAGTGGATTTGATAATGGAAAAGCGATTACTGAGCCTACCTTCACCCTTTCAAATCCATATACCGACTCGCTCTATTCCTTCAAGATCACGGCAGTGAACCGGGGAGGAGAGAGCTTTCCTTCGGAGGTGCTGTCAGTTTGTAAAACCGGGAACTCAAATGGTATGGTGTTAATTGTGAATGCATTTGACCGGACGGGTGGCCCTGCCTGGTTTGATGATGAACAGCATGCCGGATTCCTGCAGATGGTCGATCAGGGTGTGCCTTTCGGTGTGGATCTCCATACAGTGGGAGCACAGTTTGATTTTGTAAAGAGCTCTCCCTGGCTGGATGATGATTCACCCGGTCATGGTGCCTCGTATGCCGATCTGGAGCCTTTTGTAATTCCGGGCAATAGTTTCGACTTCAGCTGTCAGCATGGTAGTTCCATTCGCAACGCAGGCTACTCTTTTGTCTCGGTCAGTGATGAAACGCTTCTTGAAGGTGCTGTGGATCTGAACGCATTTGAGATGGTTGATTATCTGGCAGGAGAGGAGAGGACCACCTTTATGCCAAAGAATGATTCGGTTCCCCAATACCAGGTGTTCCCCGACAGCATGCTCACTATCCTTGCAGCATATCTTGGAGCGGGAGGGAGCCTTTTTATATCGGGAGCACATATCGCCACTGACATCCATTTTCATGGACAGGACTCTCTGGTTGCTTCCGTACTAAAATACAAGTGGAGAACCAGCAATGCTTCCCGTGTTGGAAAATTCTATTTTATGGAACCTGATTTTGCCGGTGTTACTGAACAATTCTCTTTTAATACCGGAGTTGATCCCCACATCTACACGGTAGAAGGTGCCGATGCCCTGGAACCGGCCGACTCTCTGGCCATTACATTGATCAGGTATGTGGAGAATAACATGAGTGCTGCGGTGGGGTTTCGTGGGGACTATGGGATAGTGGCGCTGGGTTTTCCCTTCGAGACGATCGTGGATCGGTCTGCGCGGGATTTGATAATGAGAAAAACAATTTCATATTTATTGAATCAGAACGAAGATGAGTAAGATCAATTGTTTCATTCCGTTTAATGATCCTGTTGTGTGGGAAGAGACACTGTTGGAATTGACAGACAGTACACTGATCAACAGGGTTTACCTGTTGGGGCAGAGGGATCCTGAAACAGGGATTGAAAGGTGCAGTTTTATTCAAACCGAAAGTCCGTTCAGTACAGATACCATTAAGAAGATCGCAGATCATTCCATGGGGGTGGATTACTCCATGATCATTACCGGGGAGTCGAAGATCGGTCTTGGTATGTTTGCCCTCGAACGTTTTATGTTGGTATCAAAGGACATGGAAGCGGGAATGACCTATTCCAATTATTACGACACTCTGGAAGGGAAACTGACTGCTCACGCGGTCATAGATTACCAGCCGGGAAGCTTGCGGGATGATTTTGAATTCGGCCCTCTCCTTTTCTTCAATAGCAAGGCATTGATCCGGGCCACAAAAGAGATGCAGGAGACCTATGAACATGCAGGGTTATACCAGCTAAGGTTGAAGTTGAGTCAGGCTTCCCTGCCGGTCCACATTCCCGAGCATTTATATTCGGTTCAACCTATAGACAGGCGGGCATCGGGTAAGAAGATGTTCGACTATGTGGATCCAAAGAACAGGGTGGTTCAGGTGGAGATGGAAAGAGTGGTGACCACCCACTTAAAAGAGATTGATGCATACCTGGAACCGGTGTTTAAGGAGATAAGTTTTAATGAGGATAACTTTGAGCTTGAAGCCTCTGTGATCATCCCTGTGCTCAACCGGGAGAAGACTGTTGCCGACGCCATTGAATCGGTCATGGCTCAGAGAACCGGATTTGAGTTCAACCTGATCCTGGTGGATAATCATTCCACAGACGGGACCACAGAAATTGTAAAGCAACTTGCAGGAAAGTACTCTAACCTGGTCCATGTGATTCCTGACAGGCACGATCTTGGGATAGGAGGTTGCTGGAATGTGGGAATCCACCACTCACAATGCGGAAAATTTGCAGTTCAACTGGATAGCGATGACATTTACAAGGACGAAAATACACTGAAGCAGATTGTAGCTGCTTTCTATGAGCAGCAATGCGCCATGGTGGTGGGATCTTACCAGATGACAAATTTCAATCTGGAGGAGATTCCTCCCGGTCTGGTTGATCATAAGGAGTGGACTCCTGAAAATGGGAGGAATAATGCATTGCGTATCAACGGATTAGGGGCTCCAAGGGCGTTCTACACTCCTGTTTTGAGAAAACTCAATGTACCCAATGTAAGTTACGGTGAAGATTATGGTGTGGGTCTTGCTGTAAGCAGGCATTATCAGATTGGGAGGATCTACAATCCCATCTACCTGTGCCGGCGCTGGGAAGAAAATTCGGATGCTTCCTTAAGTATTGAAGCAGAGAACAAGCACAACCTGTACAAGGACCGGTTAAGGAGCTTCGAACTGAGAGCAAGGATCAACCTGAACAGCAGCAAATAACAGGAGCAAATAATGAACTATCAGGAGAGAGCAGATGCCCTGTTTGAGGATCAGAAGAGCAGCTGGCCACAGCTGGGAACAAACTGGGAACAGCTTGAGGCTGCACGGGTGAGGAAATTTGATTTTGATGGATTTACCATTCAGGTGCAGTACAACCCCAAACGGATTGTCTCCTCGGCTGCAAAAGTGGATAAACTGTACATTGAAAACCGGAAATGCTTTTTATGTACCCAAAATCGTCCACCGGAAGAGAAGAATGTGTGGTTCGGTGAGGATTATGAGATCCTCTGCAATCCTTTCCCCATTTTCAAGGAACATTTTACCATAGCAAAGGCAGATCATACACCCCAGGAGATCGAACATGAGTTTTTAAGGTTCCTGGATCTGAGTCGTGAATTGCCCGATCTGGTGATGTTTTACAATGCTCCTTCCTGTGGTGCATCTGCGCCCGATCATATGCATTTCCAGGCTGGGAACCGGGGATTTATGCCCCTGGAGGATGATTTAGAGGCCATCAAACAAAAGTATGGAAATAGCCTGTTGCACATCCCTGGACTAGCTGTCACAGCTATTGAGGATGGGTTGCGTCGTTTTGTGCTGCTGGAATCAAATAAGAGAGCAGCTTTAAATGATCTGTTCCAACACCTCCTTGCGTTCGTAAGGGAGTTACAACAAGGGGAAGAACCCATGATTAATATGCTCTCCTATTACAGGGCTGGGTGGCAGATCCTGATATTTCCCAGGGACAAGCACCGTCCCTGGCAATATTTTGAAGAGGGTGAGAAGAACATTTTGCTGAGTCCGGCTTCGGTGGATATGGGAGGCATGTTGATCACTCCGCTGGAAAAGGACTTTAATAAGATCACAAGAGAGGAGATAAAGGATATTTTTTCCCAGATATCATTTTCTAAGCGGAATTTTGCACGCATGATAGGGCATCTGAATGATAAACTACAGTCATATGAGGTTTGAACCAGCTCCACAAATTGAAATTGGAATTGTAAAAGCTGAAAGCATCCGGTTCAGCCTGGAAGGGGATTATTTGATCCGGGGAAAAGAGGAATCCGGGTATGAAAATGCTGAAGCAACCCTGATAGATGGGGGAATAGTGATCACTCAAAAAGAGGAGTGCTTTGACGTGGAGGATTCGGTCATCTTTGATCCAACCGATACAGCCACGGGCCGGTTCGTGATCCGTGATGTAGTCATCGGGATCGGATTTCACTGGGAACAGAAAGAGGATCAGGAATTCCAGGGAGCCTTGAAATTGATGGTTTCCGGAAACGGCATCCAGGTGGTTAACATCATATCTGTTGAAGATTATCTGATCAGTGTGATCTCTTCGGAGATGCGGGGGGATAGTTCACCTGCCCTGCTGAAAGCGCACACCATCATTTCACGCAGCTGGTTGCTGGCGCAGATCGAAAAGCAGCATGCACTGGAGGCAAAGGAGACCTCCTATGAATTGATCCATGAGACAGAAGATGAGTATATTCGCTGGTACGACCGGGAGGACCATGATGAGTTCCATGTGTGTGCCGACGACCATTGTCAGCGTTACCAGGGTATCACCAGGGCCCACAATCCTGAAGTAGTAAAAGCAGTAGCCGAAACAGCCGGAGAGGTGCTGGTTTATGATGGGAAAATATGTGATGCCAGGTTTTCGAAATGCTGTGGGGGAGTGGTGGAGAAGTTTGAATATTGCTGGGAACCTGTATCCCATCCCTACCTGCAGCGGGTGGATGACAATCCTGAATCGGTCCGGATCAACAGGGAGGATCTGAAGATCGAATCCAACGCTGTTCGTTTTATAAAGGGAGCTCCGGAAGCCTTCTGTAATACCAGTGATGCATCACTGCTGAGACAGGTGTTGAATGATTATGATCAATCTTCAAAGGACTTTTATCGCTGGAAGGTGACCTATAGTCAGGCAGAACTTTCTGCGCTGATCCATGAAAAATCGGGGAGCGATTTCGGGCAGATCATTGATTTGGTGCCTGTGGAAAGGGGGGAGTCAGGTCGGCTGGTGAAACTTAAGATCATCGGATCCGGGAAGTCGCTGATCATCGGGAAAGAGCTGGAGATCAGACGCTGGTTGAGCAGCTCACATCTTTACAGTTCGGCTTTTGTTGTGGAAAAACAGAAGATCGATCATGGGATCCCGGGTCAATTCACTCTCCATGGAGCCGGATGGGGCCATGGGGTAGGCCTCTGTCAGATTGGAGCCGCAGTAATGGCCAGCAGGGGATATGCCCATGAGGGGATTCTTTCGCACTACTTCATTGACGCTACCATTGAAAAAAGATATGAATAAACCTGAAAAACTAAGTCAGGGAAAACAGGACTCCAGGCCCTGGTTGTGGGTTCCTTCCCTCTATTTTGCCGAAGGTATTCCCTATGTACTTGTAATGACCCTGTCGGTGATCTTTTATAAACGCATGGGTATTTCCAATGCTCAGATAGCCCTCTATACCAGCTGGCTCTATCTGCCCTGGGTGATAAAACCCCTTTGGGGACCGGTGGTGGATATTCTGAGGACAAAGCGCTTCTGGATATTGATCATGCAACTCTGTATTGGGGCTGGCCTGGCAGGAGTGGCATTTACCATTCCAACGGACCGGTTTTTACAGTTAACTCTCGCATTTTTCTGGCTCCTTGCATTCAGTTCAGCCACCCATGATATTGCTGCGGATGGATTTTATATGTTGGGACTTTCCCGACATGACCAGGCTTTTTTTGTGGGAATTCGCAGTACTTTTTATCGCCTGGCCATGCTCACCGGACAGGGTCTGTTGGTGATCCTGGCCGGATATTTTGAAGCAAAGACCGGATTACCACCTGTAGAGGTGGAAGTGGTAGTGGTTGAGGATCTTGCACCTGTTGCGTTTACGCCTGAAAAGTTGATAAGTCAGATCGATACAGGTAATACCTATTTCTTTACGGCAGATCAGGTTCAGATTGGTTTGGCGGATCTTCCCGGGTCAAAAGCGGATAACCTGATCGCGCAGGTAGAGGCCTGGAACACTTCTCATGGATTCTATCCTGAAGTAGAAAATGGAGTTCCGGATTCTTCCGCAGCAGAGCTTTCAGGAAACGTGGGATATACCTGGTTCCAGTTAAGCAAACGGCCCGAAGAGGGTGAGAGTATCGTGATGAATTTCAGTTTTGAGAAGGGAGACAAAAGCATTGCTCTGGCTAAGAGTTACCGGTTCGAATTCAATGAGGAGAACTGGAATGTGCCGGCTTTTGCTGTGTTCCAACTGGATCCCAGGCTTGATAAGGCCACATCCGCCTCTTTCACCGGACTAAGTGGGAACATCCGGTTTGCATGGACCGTGGTATTTGCGATCATCGCCGTGATTTTTGTGGGATTCTTCATTTACCACCGGTTTGCGCTGCCCAGGCCTGTGGAAGACCGGCCCAACAGGAACGAGGATGGGAGCTTCTTCAAAGAATTTCTTTCCACTTTTATGGAGTTCTTCAGGAAGAAAAACATCGGGGTGATGCTGCTATTCCTGCTGGTATATCGCCTGGGTGAATCGCAGTTGGTAAAACTTGCATCTCCGTTTCTGCTGGATTCGAAAGAGGCAAACGGATTGGGTCTTACCACAGGGGACCTGGGATTGATTTACGGAACGATTGGGATTGTTGCGCTCTCTCTCGGGGGGATTCTGGGGGGGATCGTTGCATCCAGGAAAGGCCTGAAATACTGGCTCTGGTGGATGGTGGCAGCCATGAACCTGCCAAACCTGGTTTACGTATTCCTCTCCTATGTCATGCCTTCATCATTGTGGGTTGTTGGTACTTCTGTTGCAGTAGAACAATTTGGATACGGATTTGGTTTCACGGCATATATGCTCTATATGATCTATATTTCGGAGGGCAAACACAAAACGGCCCACTTTGCGCTGGCCACTGGTTTTATGGCACTGGGGATGATGATCCCCGGGATGGTAAGCGGTTGGCTCCAGGAGTTGATAGGCTACCAGCACTTCTTCATCTGGGTTATGATCTGTACCATTCCCGGTTTCATTGTGATCCCGTTCCTGAAGATCGACCCCACATTTGGCAAGAAGAACAAAGAATAGAAATACCAGCTCTTTCCGGAATATTCAAACGGAGCTGAAATCCGTTCCTGTACAACGGATTATAGGCTCCTGCTTTGAATATCCCTCCAAGAGAGATGGTTTCCTATCTGGCGTATATGTGAGGACAGCGACCTGGGATTTTTAGCTTAGCTATTAACCACGTCGCGGACTTACATATACGATAGATTCAGGGAATTTGTGAATCGTCCAGGATAATGTTGGCGGCGAGGCGGACGGCATAACGGACCACAGCACTGCAATGCTCCGTGGCATCTGCCTCCTGGAACTCCTGAAGTTCAGCAGGGTTGGTTAAGCTAAAACACCTGCCAAATTTCACATTTTGAATGTCATGGCACATGGTGCTGCCAAATTCCTTTTCAAAAAGCGAGCAAAACTTACCAGATGGTACGAGCGATTCCCTGTAGGTATCCCAGTCATTCAATTGGTTCTGGCCCCGGCCATAGATCAATCCGAAAACCATCAGAGGCCCTGTAACTGCACCACATGTTTCCCCTCTTTCGGCAATACCCGTTAAAGGAGTCAGGGCTTTCACGATCTCTTCGCCCTGCAGACCAAACTGCTCCTTCAATGCCAGGAAACTGCTCTGGGCACAATGATGTGAGAGTTGCATGTATTGATCTACCTTTTGGTCGAGCAATTGCATCACCAGGTTCCTGGGCATCTTCCGGTTCTTTGCAATCTCATTTTCCCTGGTCGATCCAACAGGGACTTTAGCAATATCCTTATTTCCATCCTCCTCCCTGGCAATACATCCACCCAACATGGTACCTGTGATAATTGCTGCGGAACCACGACTGATAAAATCACGACGATTTAGTTTTTTTTTCATGGTAAGGAATCATTCTTATCAGGTTTAAAGTTATGAATTCTTTATGATGAATCTTTTTCCCCCTCAATCCCATACCTGGAATCGATTTTTAATAGCTCACAATAAGGTGAAATTAGCACATATTTTATTAAATTGCTGAGATTTCAGGCCGCCCGGTCAAAGTAATCATATCATACAGATACCTCATATTGAAACAAAAAACTTATCCATTATGAAAAGCCATTCACGACGCAGATTTATTAAACAAACACTAGTGGGAACCACCGCTATTGCTGCTATGCCGTTTTTGCAAAGCTTTAAGGTGGGGGCAAACGATACCATAAGAGTAGGAATTATCGGGTTAGGTCAGCAGGCCATGAATCTGATGAGGGGATTCGCCAGGATTCCCGGAATTCAAATTGTAGCAGGTGCTGATGTCTATGGCATCAAACGTGAACGGTTTGAGAAAAGGATGAAGGATTTTTATGAGAAACAGAATCTAACTGTAGAGGTAAAAACATACAAAAATTATAAGGAAATAATTGACAGAAAAGACATTGATGCGGTTGTAATCGCAACTCCCGACCATTGGCATGCATTAATGGCCATTGATGCATGCAAAGCAGGAAAGGATATCTACCTGGAGAAGCCCCTCACCTTTACGCTAAAGGAGAGCCTGGCAGTGGTTAAAGCTGTGCGGGAACACAATGTGATCCTCGCCGTTGGAAGTCAGCAAAGATCTGACCATAATTTCCAGCATGCGGTAAAAATGGCCCAGGAAAGTGCCATTGGTAAGTTAAGACATATCGATGCTTATGTTGGTCCGGCACCAGATCCTTACAATTTGCCTGAAGAGGTGATTCCGGCTGACCTGGATTGGAACCAATGGCTGGGACCGCTCCCTTATGTGCACTACAATTCAAGATTGAATCCACCTGTTTCACTGGATCCGCCCAAGAACGAGAAGTATTGGGCTGAATGGCGCTATTTTAAAGAAACAGGAGGTGGATTTACCTGTGACTGGGGTGCTCATAATTTTGACATCGGACAATGGGGATTGGATATGGACAGAGGCGGACCAGTATTGGTCATCCCCGCAGGTCATATTGAGAATGAGTATCTCACCTATGTGTATGCAAATGGAGTAACGATGTCCAATAAGGCGTGGGATGAACAGAAGACACGCGGAATAAAATTCTGGGGGAGTGATGGCTGGATCGAAGTTTCCCGTGGAAGATATGCAGCCTCCGATGACTCATTGCTGCCAGAGGGATATGATGACAAGAACAAAGGCTTGCTTTATGAGTCGGGTACGTCCCACCTGGATAACTTCGTAGAATCGGTGCGTTCCAGGAAGGATCCTATCGCGAATGTAGAGACCGGACAGAGAACAGTGGCTACCTGTATATTAGGAAATATTGCCGATGACTTACAAAGACCCGTGAAATGGGATCCTGAGACGCAATACTTTGTGAATGATCCGGAAGCTGAAAAGTATTATCACAGGGAATACAGAATTGGCTATAAGCTGTAAATCAATAGATGAGGCAGTCTCTTTTGCCCATAATTTAGTGTGATAGATCAGCTACTATCATTGCGGTACTATTTCATGCGAACCAGCTTCTCTCTCTGTTTAGATTGGAGTTTAAGGTGTTATACACTATGTTGGCATTTGGGATCACCTGAAAATCAAACATTCCCACGCAAATAAAGTCCGCACCATTTTCAAAGGCGTATTTAAATCCATCTTCTGGTTGAATGGCTCCTGCAGCAAGCACTTTATATCCAATCCAGGGCGTTGTTGATTTTTTTAAAAAGGCCTAAAAACAAAGCCAGGCCAATCAGTATTAATCCCCAGATATTTATAAAATCGGTAACAGCCATTGCTGTAGGACTGGAGATGATCCAAAGGAAGAATCCGGAAAAAAGCTATTTGGATTCCATTAAATAGGCAGAGCTAGACCAGCCGGGTATGGCGAGTTTGGATATACCTTCGTATAAAAAATGCCATCCCACCAACAGGCGTAGAATAGTAAGAACAACTCTTGAAAAGTTTACGGGGTGATCTTCGTTTGTGTGCATCATATTTTTTCAATTATTGCATCAATCAGCAATTATCAATCATCAATCATCAATGGACTGGTTGACAAGCAACTGGAATCTCCAGCTGGTGTCGTCATTTACAGGGCCCTGTGTTTGCTTCATGATGACGCCGATGGTCTGTTCTGCCGGATCGGCAAAATACTGGGTATTGAAATAACCACCCCATGAGAATGTGCCTTTACTGCCCCGGCCTCCTGCATCCTGGCCTCCGGAGTCAATTACACCAAAAGCCAGGCCGTAATACTCCCCGTCTCCTCCCCACAGTTCTCCCACCTGGTTGCCCATCATGGATTGAATGGTGGTTCTGCTTAAGATCCTGACTCCGTTCAACTCGCCGCCATTCAAATACATTTGAAGAAAAGTCGCATAATCTTTTGCCGTACTGGACAAGCCTGCTCCCCCGGAGAAGAATCGTTTGGCGCCTTTGACGGGATAATTTGTATCATAAAAAGTGACCGGATAGCGAACCCAGTTTCCGTTTTCCTTTTTTTGCACCGCAACCAGCCGGTCTGCTTTTGAGTCGGGCAGGTAAAACCAGGTATCATCCATACCCAGCGGATCAAACAGACGCTCTCTTAAAAACTTATCAAAAGGCATCCCGGATATAATTTCAATGAAATATCCCAACACATCAAGACCTTCGCTGTAGGTAAATTTTTCACCAGGGTTATGATGCAGAGGCAGTTTGGCCAGTTTTTTCACACTCTCTTCAATGCTGATGTTTTCGGTGGTGAAGAGATCTGTGATCCCCTCTTTTTGATAGATCATCCTGAAACGCTCATCTCCGTCGATCACACCATAACCAACACCCGATGTATGTGTGAGCAAATGCCGGATGGTGATCTCCTTATTAGCGGGTTCGGCGATATAACTCGTGTCTTTGTAAGTGAAAGATTTCAAAACCATGGGATCCATGAACCCGGGAATGTACTTTGAAACAGGATCATCCAACCTGAATTTTCCCTCTTCCCATAGCATCATTACAGCTGTGGATGTAATAGCTTTACTCTGGGAGGCTATTCGGAAAATGTCATCTTTTTTCATCTTTCGGTTTGACTGGTTGTCAGCCATCCCATACGCCTCGTGCAATACAATTTTACCATTTCGTGCCACCAGGGCTACAATGCCAGGCAGATCCCCGTCTTTCACAGACTCTTTGCACATCGCATCGATCCGGTTTAATCTTTCCGGAGAGATACCCACACTTGCAGGAGTTGCCATGGATAAGGGCGCAGATTTTTGACTGGACCTGGTTTGTGCATTTACAGAGAGTGTAAATAGAACTAAAAAAATGGCGATCAGGATATTCTTACAGGGTTTCATTGATTTGTAGTTTGATGATATGTAAAAATATACAATTACAGATGGGATGTAAATTTCTTGACAATTATTTTCTAAATTTGATTTTACCCTTCATAATAAACATACAATAATGAGACCGTACATATTATCAGAAAACCACTGGTCAAGCGTTAAAGACCAGGATTACCAGCTTGCCATCCTGCCATGGGGTGCCAGGCACATAATTATCACCTGCCTTATGGAACCGATAACTTTGAGACGGATGTACTGGTGAACGAATCAGCCAGGCTGGCGTGGGAGAAGAATGAAAAGGTAATCGTGCTGCCCACAATACCTGTGGGTGTAAACACCGGACAACACGATATCAAGCTTACCCTGAACCTCTATCCTTCTACCCAGCACGGAAGTGGACCAGGACCACCGACGATACGGGAATAGGAGATCCCAGGAAGGCTACCAAAGAGAAAGGAGAGAAGTATTTCAAAGCGGTTACCGGGAAACTGGCCGAGTTGATGATCGGATTGGTGAATACCGACATTGAGGATCTCTATGGTTGATGCTTCTGCCCGCTTTCATCTCTTTTAATTTACCCCGGAATCGTTGAATAAGAATTGCAAAATGAATACTTTTGCAATTCTCCTTTATCGTTACACGTTTACTATATTCTAATCCAATGAATTTCACATCAAAAGTTGAGTCGGAATTTTACAAAATATCAGGCTCCCCGGAAATTAATACCCATCTCCCCTACATTGTGGTGGAGAACTTCCCCCTGATGGGATTGCTGACCGCATTGCGGTTTCTTGAGTGGGCCAGTGAGAATCCCAACGGGGTGATCAGCCTGCCTACCGGGAAAACCCCTGAGTATTTTATCAAGTGGACCACTCATATGTTGGAAAACTGGGAAAATAAAAAGGTAAAGGAGCTCCGCAGTAAGTATGGTATCGCTGATATGGGCAAACCTTCCCTGAAGAATCTCCAGTTTGTTCAGATCGATGAGTTCTATCCCATCGGCTCGCGTCAGCACAACAGTTTCTATAACTATGTGAAGAAGTATTATATTGGAGGATTTGGTTTGGATGAGAAAAACGCCCTGTTGATCAATTCTGATACGATTCCACTGGTAGGGGGGTGTCACTTTTCGGAGGTGTTTCCCGATAATGTGGTGGATCTTTCACTGCGCTACTGTGAGCCAAAAAGTCATTTTGAGAAGCAGCAGCAACAGTCTATTTTCGCTATTGATAATTGGTGTACCGATTATGAGCAGCGCATCAGGGACAAAGGAGGCATTGGTTTCTTCCTGGGAGGAATTGGACCGGACGGACACATTGCTTTCAATACCAGGGGATCCGATCACTACTCAACAACCCGGCTGACCAAAACAAATTTTGAGACACAGGCTGTAGCTGCTTCAGATCTTGGCGGAATTGAGATCTCCAAGAACCGGCTGGTGATCACCATAGGATTGGAAACCATCACATATAATCCGGATTCTGTGGCCCTTATTTTTGCTGCCGGAGAGGCCAAAGCTTCTGTGGTGCGTGAGGCGCTTGAAGAGAAACCATCTAACCTTTATCCAGCCACTGTTCTTTCCAAACTGGAGCATGCCAGGTTTTATCTGACCAATAGTGCAGCTACTGGATTGCAGGCTTCGGTGGATGCATATTATAAGGAAGGAGCCTGGACACAGGAGAAAACAGACCGGGCTGTCATTGATCTTTGCACAAAACTGGAGAAATATGGTCACCACCTCACCATGAGTGACCTGAAGGAGGATCGGTATTGCAAGATGATCCCCAACCTGGGTGAAGATACAGTTTCTTCGGTGATTGCTTCCACAGAAGAGAAGTTTCAGAAGGGGATGTTCGCTGAACAGAACCAGGTCTATTACCATACCGGACCCCATCACGATGACATCATGCTTGGGATTAATCCGCATGTCCACCGACTCGTAAGGAACGAGACCAATACCAGTTATTTCTCAATCCTGACTTCCGGGTTTACAGCGGTGACAAACAAATTTGTTATTGATGCACTGGAAGAGACTAAAGTCTTCCTGGATCATGGACAGATACAGATGACGAATTATCCCGATTTTTTTAAGACGGGGTACCAGTATAAACGCGATAAGGATGTGAACCATTACCTGCTAAAGGTGGCGTCCGGAGAAGAGTATGAACTTCGCAGGGGGCTGGCACATCGCCTGGTAAGGGACATTGTGGGCTTGTATGGTGTGAAAAGTATCGATCAACTCAGGGATGAGATCAACAACATCATGATGATCCTGAAAAAGAGTTACGACGGCGAAATCAACCTTTCTGACATTCAGAAGCTGAAGGGGATGATCCGTGAATTTGAAGAGGAACTGGTTTGGGCTTACTTCGGGATTCAGACGAAGAATGTTCACCACTTGCGACTGGGTTTCTATACAGGAGATGTTTTCACCGAACAGCCCAAAAGGGATCGGGATGTGCAACCCATTCTCGAGGAATTAAGGGCGATCAAGCCAACAGTTGTGAGCCTGGCATTCGATCCGGAGGGCAGCGGACCCGATACACACTATAAAGTACTTCAGGTGATTGCTGAAGCGCTTAAGATGTGGAGCGAGGAAGAGGACCTTTCCCTTTCCCATGGCCTCTTGAACCGCGCGGATGGATTTCTTTCGGCCAACGAAGAAGGGAACCACCATGTTGGGGAAGATGACCATATCCCGCAAAGGTACGAGGCAGAGCTCAGTCCTTGAGGGAAAGATCTTCATGCAGTTTTCTTTTCGTCTACCAGCGTGATTTCAGGATCTACAGATTTTTCGACAACTTCCGGAGTCACAACGACGCGTTTTTTCCCCTTGATA
>Ga0209013_10003604_pt1 | contig 13718 bp, 13 predicted proteins | sample Cruoilmetagenom2_FD_187291 | JGI IMG/M metagenome (GOLD analysis project Ga0209013, IMG submission 187291) | Oil polluted marine microbial communities from Coal Oil Point, Santa Barbara, California, USA - Sample 2 (SPAdes) (version 2) | ecosystem: Environmental > Aquatic > Marine > Oil seeps ... | reverse complement strand
CACCTTCAGCCGTCGGCAATGTCCACATGCCCGTCTGATCGACCATCGCCTCGGAAAAGCGAATGAGGCTGCAGTCATCACGATTGTGGACATAGACGTTACCCGTTTTGCCGCCATGAATGACGCCTGGGATCATCTTGCCGTCCTTATCCTTCACATCGACGAGGATCGGCGGGCTCACCGCATCGAGATCCCAAACATCATGAGCGATGTACTGCATGTGGCACACATACTTCCCGGTGTTGAGATCGAGCGCCACCAAGGAGTCCGTGTAGAGATTGTCGCCCGGACGGATAGAACCGTCGAGATCAGGCGACGGGTTGCCGACGACGAAGAAAATTCGCTTCGTCTTGAGATCGACAGCCGGGTTCTGCCACACACCGCCACCGAGGGTCTTATAGGGATCGCCCAACTTCTTGAGCGCTGCCTTCTCGGCCGCGATGTCGCGGTGCATGTCCTTACCCGTGGCATCATGCGTCGCCCAAACACCGACAGAATTTTCAGGAATCGTATGGAAGTTCCACACGAGCTTGCCCGTTTCGGCATCATAGGCGCGGACGAAACCGCGGATCCCGTATTCGCCACCATTGGTGCCGATCAGGATCTTTCCATCGACAGCGGTTGGCGCCATCGTCTCGGAATAGCCAAGCTCAGGATCGGCGATCTGCGTCTCCCAAACCAAGCTGCCGGTCTTGGCGTCAAGCGCAACGAGCTTGGCGTCAAGCGTGCCCATATAGACCTTGTCTTTATAGATGGCGACGCCGCGATTGTTCGGACCACAGCAATAGGTCGTAACCGGGCCCATCTTGTGCTTGTAGTGCCAGAATTGCTCGCCCGTCTTCGCGTCGATCGCGTAGACGTGGTTGAACGACGTAGTGACGTACATCACCCCGTCGACAACGATCGGGGTTGTCTCCAACGACTCAACGACCTCGGTTTGGAAGATCCAGGCAGGGCGAAGCTTGCCAACATTGGATTTGTTGATCTGCTTCCCCTTGTAGTATCGGGTCTGGTCATAGTTCAGGTTGGTGTGAAGATTGTTCTTCGTGTCTGTCGCCGCTCCGCTGAGCATTTCCTGCGTCACAGTTGGCACAGGTGCGGGTTTGGTCGTGGTTGTTGCGACTTTCTCCTCGGCCAGAGCCACTCCAGCTCCGGCAAGACTCACTATTAGCGCACCAGCAATTGTGGCGGCTGTTTTACAGCTCCGCATATTTTCCTCCCTTTGGAACAAACAAAAGCCCTTTAGCCGACCGTTTCCGGCCGGCAGCTCCAGGCGGGCTTGGCAGGGGGAGCGTGCGCGCCACCTTGGAAAATGTCAATAAATCTGTGCCTGATCTCCAACTTCGGACTTCGTATTCGCAGCGAATTCTGCCAACACTTCCCGGCGAAGTTGCTACGTACAGCGGCTTGGAGCGGCTACACTTCACTTCCAACCGCGGGTGGGTTGCCGCGCAGACGTCCGCAAGGAGTCTTTTTGTGTCAGTAGGTTATCCTGTTCCACTCCAATGGCCCGGTCGGCTCTCAAGCTCAGCGCGCCGGACAACCCGTTGGCTCGGACACCTTTGGTCAAGAGCGCTTTTTGCAGGATTCCTCGGATTTCTACTGTCGGCGCCCGCGCCTCTTTATGCCACCGAAGGCGGGGCCTCACGGGCCTCGGACGCTAGCGCGCCAGAGTCCACTTTGGTCTCCATTGGGTACCTGAAACAGGAGCTGGAGCCATTCGTTCCCCTGTCGCGATTGAACGTAAAGCCTGAGGATTTGGGCGTCGCGGGCGCAAAAATCGCGCTGCGCGACAACAACACCACGGGCAAGTTCACCAACCAGCACTTCACACTCGACGTCGAACGCGTGCCGGTCGGTGGCAATGCCGTCGCCGCTCTCAAGAAGCTGGTCGAAGGCGGTCATCACTTTGTGCTGGTCGATGCGCCGGCGGACGTTCTGCTCAAGCTCTCAGACGCCGTCAAAGGCAAAGACGTACTTCTGTTCAATGTGAGCGCACCCGATATCCGTCTGCGCCAAGAAGACTGCCGGGCAAACGTGCTTCACACCGCGCCCGATCTCGCCATGCTTGCGGACGCGCTTGCGCAATATCTCGTTTGGAAGAAGTGGTCGCGCTGGCTTGTGGCGAAAGGCCCCTTCCCCGAAGACCAAGCCTATCTCGAAGCGATCCGCCGCTCGGCGAAACGCTTCGGCGCCACGATCGTCGAGGAGCGACCTTACAAGGCGACACCGGGCGCACGGCGCACTGATACCGGCCAGCAGATGATCCAACTCCAGATGCCTGTCTTCACGCAAGGCGCGCCCCATTACGACGTGCTGATTGTTGCAGACCAGCGGGAGATCTTTGGCCCGTATCTGCCGTTTCGGACTTGGGACCCGCGTCCCGTCGCCGGCACGGCAGGACTTCAAGCCAAGAGTTGGCATCCGGCGCATGAGCAATGGGGCGCAACGCAGATGCAAAACCGCTTCCAGCGTTTTGCAGACCGGTTCATGCTACCTTTGGATCACCAAGCCTGGATCGCTGTGCGCGCCATCGGCGAAGCGGCCTCGCGCACCAGTTCGGGCGCGTATGCCTCCATCAACGCCTATATTCGCGGCGATAGGTTCGATCTCGCCGCCTTCAAGGGGCAAAAGGTGACGTTCCGCAAATGGGATGGCCAACTTCGTCAGCCCCTTATCATCGCCGGCGCGGAGCTACCGGTTTCGACATCGCCGCAGAAGGGGTTTCTGCATGAGCACGAAGAAACCGATACGCTTGGCATCGATGAGCCCGAGAGCAAATGTCAGCTCCAATAAGAGACCGAACCGCCGGGAGAACGCCGTGAACACGAACGCCGTGAAAGTTCTGTCATTTGCCGCCGCGCTTGCCGCATTCACGATGCCCGCGCACGCCTACACGGTCTACATCTCCAATGAAAAAGGTAACTCGCTGACCGTGATAGACAGCGAGACATTGCAAGTGCTGACGACGATCCCGGTTGGGCAGCGGCCACGCGGCATCATCTTGACCAAGGACGGCCGCCGCGTCCTCGTCTGCGCCAGCGACGACGACACCGTGCAAGTGCTCGATGTGGACTCAAGGGAGATCGTGGCGGACCTGCCGTCCGGACCCGACCCGGAGCTGCTCAACCTGCACCCGTCCGGCAACCCGGTCTATATCGCCAACGAGGACGACAACCTCCTCACCGTGGTCGATCTCAATACTAAGGAAGTGCTCGCGGAAGTCGAGGTCGGCGTGGAACCCGAAGGCGTCGGCGTTAGCCCGGACGGTAAGACGGTGGTTGTGACGTCCGAGACGACTAACATGGCCCATTTCATCGATACGGAAACCTTTGAGATCACCGACAACGTGCTTGTCGGCACGCGGCCACGTTTCGCCGAGTTCACGGCAGACGGGAAGCAGTTGTGGGTCACCTCGGAATTGGCGGGCTCGGTCACGGTGATCGATGCGCAAACGCGCGAAGTGATCAAGGTCATCAAGTTCGAGATTCCGGGCGTGCAGCAGATCTACATCCAGCCCGTGGGCGTGAGCGTGACCAAGGACGGCACGAAGGCCTTCGTGGCGCTGGGCCCCGCCAATCGCGTCGCCGTCATCGACGCGAAGACTTACGAGGTCCTAGACTATCTGCTCGTGGGCAAGCGGGTCTGGCAGCTCGGCTTCACGCCAGACCAGAAACTCCTGTTTGCCACCAACGGCAACAGCAACGACGTGTCGGTGATCGATGTCGACAGCCTGAAGGTCGTCAAGTCAATCCCGACCGGCACCGCGCCATGGGGCGTGGCGATCTCGGAAGACTGAACGGCGCGTAGCCGCAATCCCGCTAGCTTTTGATCGCGTCATTGAAGCTCTTGGCGGCCGTCTCGAGCGACTTGGTGAAGGCGTTGCGGGACTCTATCTAGCGCCTGGCTCATCGCGACCCATGACGCCTGTGGCATCTGCCCTTGCCGAATTGATCCGGGCGGCCACTGTTCGCGTAACCCGCGCATAGAGAGCGCTTGTCAGGAGGTAGCCGGCTTGAGCTTAACGTTCATCCTGTGGGTGGCGGCGCTGCAAATGGCGGCCATGTCCCTGATCATGGCGGGGGGATGGCTCCTGCAACGGCGGACAGGAAACAGCGGGTTTGTTGACGCTGCTTGGACCTTCGGGCTTGGCGCGGTCGGCGCTGCGTCCGCTCTCCTGGTCCTACCGGGAGGCGACGGGCCAACGGCGCGCCAGACCATCGTCGCCGCGCTTGTCGCCGCCTGGAGTGTTCGGCTTGGGACCCACATCGTGCAGCGGACCCGCACGATCGCCGATGACCCTCGCTATGCCGCTCTGATGAACGACTGGGGTGCGGAGGCCCCGAGGCGTCTGTTCGTGTTCCTTCAGCAGCAAGCGATTGCCTCGCTACCCCTGGCATTGACCATCTTCGTCGCCGCGCAGAACCCGGCCCCGTTCTCGCGGGTGCAGGACTGGCTCGGTCTGATTGTGATCGTCGCCGGCATTGCCGGCGAAGGACTCTCGGACCGGCAGCTTCGCCGCTTCGTTGCGACACAGAAAGAAGGCGCGCGTGTCTGCGACATCGGCCTCTGGAGCTGGTCGCGGCATCCCAACTACTTCTTCGAGTGGATGTTCTGGCTCGCCTTCCCCCTGTTCGCCATTGACTTCAGCGGCTCGTATCCGTGGGGCTGGCTTGGGCTTGTAGGCCCCGCCCTCATGTATGGCCTTCTCGTCCACGTTTCGGGTGTCCCACCGCTCGAGCTGCATATGGTGGCCAAGCACGGCGATGCATATCGCGCTTACCAGCAGCGTACGAGCGTCTTCTTTCCGCTGCCACCGCGCAACACCGAGAGGAGCCCAGCATGAGCCTCAAAGCCGCGGCCACCCGGATTGCCGATCATATACCGGTCCCCGATGCCATCACGCGCTTCGCCATCGAGACGTTTGTTCGCCGGACGCGGGCTTCGTTGCCGGATGACGGAGAGGCGGCAACGCGCGATTTCGCCAAAGCCATGTTGGGACGGCCCATCGCCGCGCACCCCGATGCGGCCAACGCTCAGCACTACGAGGTGCCGGCCGAGTTCTTCGAGCTCGTGCTGGGTCCACGGCGCAAATACTCGTGCTGTCTCTACGAGGGCAGCGACACCACCTTGGCCGAGGCCGAGGAACTGGCCTTGGCCGAGACGCTCCGCCGCGCCAGGATCGATCAAGGCATGCGAATTTTGGAGCTCGGCTGCGGCTGGGGCTCGCTTTCGCTGTTCATGGCCGAGCGGCTGCCGCAAAGCACGATCCTCGCCGTGTCTAACTCACACTCCCAGCGGGCCTTTATCGAAGGCCTAGCAAAGGCCCGCGCGCTCGACAATCTTCAGGTCGTCACCGCGGATGTGAACGCGTTCGATCCCGGCGAGACGTTCGATCGCGTGATCTCGGTGGAAATGTTCGAGCATGTCTCAAACTGGCCCGAGCTGTTGTCGCGCGTGCGGCCATGGCTCAATCCGGATGGCCTCCTGTTCCTTCATGTGTTCAGCCATGCTCGCGTGCCCTATCGGTTCAACCACGAGGACCCCAACGACTGGATCGCGCAGCACTTCTTCACCGGTGGCATCATGCCCAGTCACGATTTGATCGGTGCGTTCGGCGCTCCGTTCGAAGTCGTTGAGACCTGGCGCTGGAACGGGAGGCACTACGCACGCACCGCGAATGACTGGTTGGCCAATATGGATCTCAACGAGGCGCGCGTGATGAAGGCGTTCAAGCCTGTCTACGGAGAAGATGCGCGCATTTGGTGGCGGCGCTGGCGGCTCTTCTTCCTTGCGACCGCCGGCCTCTTTGGGCACCAGGCGGGCGAGGAGTGGGGCGTGAGCCACCATCTGTTGCGCCCCGTGAGCTGACCTCCAACAAGCAAAACGGCGGCTCGAAGGCCGCCGTTCCACTGTGTAATGCCTTTTGCTGGACTAATTCGGCATCACGACGGTGTCGATGACGTGGATTACGCCGTTGCTCGCGCCGATGTCGGCCGTGACAACGTTGGCCGCATCGACTTTGACGCCGTCAGTGGCATCCACCGCAAGCGTATCGCCCTGAACAGTCTTGACTTCGGTCGACTTGCCGGCGATGTCACCCGACATGATCTTCCCGGGGACGACATGGTAGGTCAGGATGGCAACCAGCTTGTCCTTATTCTCGGGTTTAAGCAGGTCCTCGACCGTGCCTCGCGGCAGCTTGGCGAACGCCTCGTCGGTCGGGGCAAACACCGTGAACGGACCGTCGCCCTTCAGCGTATCGACCAGACCGGCAGCCTGAACGGCAGCCACCAGCGTCTTGAACTGGCCGGCGTCGGCTGCGGTGTCGACGATGTCCTTGGACTTGGCTTGCGCCACTGAGACCGTGAAGACCACGAGGGCGAGAGTCATAAACGTGCGCAGAATCTTCATGTTGAACCTCCGTTGGGGGAAACGTTGCTAACGGGAAGGCTTACGCGCCGTGCCCGCCCACGGATCAGGGGCGCGGTTTCAAGTCTTTGTGACTGTGCCTGAGTGATCCAACGCGCCCGGCCCTTCGTATCTTGCTCGTCTACTGCTGCGGGACTTATCGAAATGACTTATGTCGTTGCCTACATCGCCACGGCGGTGAGCTTCCTGGCGATCGATTTCATTTGGTTGGGATATATCGCGAAGGACTTCTATCGCCGGGAGATCGGCGCCTTGCTGCTTGAGAACTTCAACATGGCGGCAGCCGTGGGGTTCTACCTGATGTTCGTGGTAGGCATTCTCATCTTTGCGGTGCTCCCCGCCTTGCAAGCGGGATCGTGGAAGACGGCCCTCATCTATGGTGCCTTGTTTGGCTTTTTCACCTACGCAACTTACGACATGACAAATCTTGCGACCCTGAAGGGGTGGAGCGTGTCCGTCGTCGTCGTTGACATGGCGTGGGGCGCGTTCATTACTGGCGTTGCGGCGCTTGCCGGCTATTTCGCGACGCGTGCGATTGTCGGGGGCTAACCCGTTTCACGAGTGATCCGGAACAGCACACCCACCGTATCCTCCGCGTCGCGTCAAATACTGCCAGGGGAAGAATGAGAACACTCAACATCGCGGTGATTGGGTCCGGCATTTCAGGCCTCTCATCCGCGTGGCTGCTTGCCAAGCGGCACCGCGTTACGTTGTTCGAGCAAGATGGACGCCTCGGTGGCCACACCAATACGATCGAGGTCGAGACGGCTGACGGGACGGTCCCGGTGGATGCCGGCTTCATTGTCTACAACGAGCAGAACTACCCCAATCTGACCGCGCTGTTCGCCCATCTCGGCGTGCGCACAGACCCCACCGAGATGACATTTGCCGTCTCCGACGGCGGCGCGTTCGAATATTCGGGTAGTGGCCTCTCGGGGCTTTTCGGACAGCCGTCGAACATTTTGCGACCACGGCAGTGGCGCCTCGTCGCCGACCTAATGCGGTTTTTCCGATCGTCGCGCGCGCGGCTGAGCCTCTATCCTGCTGACATCTCGCTCGGCGCTTTCCTGGAAGCAGAAGGCTACTCACCCTCTTTCATCGACGACCACATCCTCCCCATGGGCGCCGCGATATGGTCCACACCTATGACCTCGATGCTGGATTTTCCGGCAAGCGCCTTCATCAAATTCTACGCCAATCACGGCCTCCTGAAAGTCAACGATAGGCCGGCCTGGCGCACCGTGTCGGGCGGCAGCAAGCGCTATGTGGAGAGCATGATCGCCGACGCCGATATCGACGTGTTGGCGGGATCCGCCGTCCGCCGTGTCGGGCGCAGTGAAACGTGTGTGCATGTCGAGGACAATCAGGGAATTGTTCGCCTCTTCGACCATGTGGTCATGGCTGGACACGCCGACCAGGCGCTGGACGTGCTGAGCGATCCGACCGAAGAGGAGGCTTCGCTTCTGGGCGCTTTTCGCTATGAGCGCAATCGCGCCATCCTGCATCGTGACAAGCGCCTTATGCCCAAGCGCCGGCGTCTCTGGGAGAGCTGGAACTACATGAAGCAAGGCCGAGGTACGGACAGTGCCCTCTGCGTGACGTACTGGATGAATAGCCTGCAGCACTTGCCGACGACCACGGACCTCTTCCTCACGCTGAACCCCTATCGCGAAATACATCCCAAAGCAGTCGATACCGAAATCTTATACGATCATCCCGTTTTCACCAACGAGGCCATGGCCGCGCAGCGCAAGTTGTGGTCGTTGCAGGGCAAGCGGCGCACATGGTTCTGCGGTTGCTATTTCGGCTACGGCTTCCATGAGGACGGCCTGCAGAGTGGGCTCGCGGTCGCCGAACAGCTTGGCGGCGCACGCCGTCCGTGGTCGGTCCCAGGTGAGTCCGGCCGGATCCATGTCACGTATGTGAAGCCGGAAATCGAGCATACTCCGCTCGAGGCCGCTGAATGATGTCGCCGGTAACCGGGTCCGCGCTTTACAATGGCGTCGTGGTGCATAAGCGTATGCGCCCAGTGCAGCATGCGCTGCGCTATCATGTGTTTTCCCTGTTGCTTGACTGCGACGAGCTCGCCGCGCTCGATCAGCGATTGAAATTATTCTCCTACAACCGCTTCAATGTCCTCAGCCTCCATGATCGCGATCACGGCGATGGAAGCGCGCTGCGCAGATATTTGCGGCGCATCGCGGCGCAGAGTGGGCAGGAGATCGATCGCTTCTTGATGCTCTGCTACCCGCGCATGCTCGGCTACGGGTTCAATCCCGTCACGGTCTATTTCGGCTTGGCCGCCGATGGCCGTCTGAAGCTTATGATCTACGAGGTCAACAATACCTTCGGCGAGCGCAAATCCTACGTCATTCCCGTGCCAGAGGATGCTGCTTCCGGCATCGTCAGTCAGGGGTGCCGCAAATCATTCTATGTCTCGCCGTTCAACGCCGTTGAGGGGCGCTACAAGTTCCACCTGACGCCTCTCGGAGAGGATGTCACGGTCGGCGTTGCACTGGAGAACGACCAAGGTCCGGTTCTGAAGGCATACTTCCGGGGCTCTCGCTCGGTCTTAAGCGACGCATCACTCCTAGTCGCCGTTCTGCGAACCGGCTGGCTGTCGGTGAAGGTCATCGCCGCGATCCATTTCGAGGCGCTGAAGCTACGGCTCAAGGGACTTCGCCTGCAGCAGCGGCCGCCGGCACCCAGGTCCGCAATCGACTTCGTGCACCCGCAAAAACAAAATCAAACATCATGACGGATGCTTTTTCCCAGCGCGCGCACCGGCGCTCCGGTACACTGACGCGCCTTGTGGTGGGCGCAGGCGAGCGATTGCTTGCTTGGCAGCCGCAAGGGTCGATCGTCGTAGAATTGCCGACCGGCCGCCGTATCAGCTTCGGGCGGGATCTCCCACATGATGCGGCGCTGAAGCTGAACAACTACCGCGTGATCACGAAATCGATCCGCCGCGGCGCGCTCGGCTTCGCCGATGCCTTCATCGCCAGCGACGTCGACTGTTCCGACTTGGTTGGTCTGTTCCGCTTCTTTTCCCGCAACTATGCCGCATTCGAGAATTCCGGCCGAGGCCTCTTTTCATATAGCGTGGTCGATCGCATCCGGCACTTGCTGCGCCGAAACACACGGGAAGGCAGCCGCCGCAACATCACTGAGCACTACGATCTCGGCAACGCGTTCTTTCAGAAATGGTTGGACAGCCAGGTTTTGTATTCGAGCGCGCTTTACAGCGAGAGCACCCAGACGCTGGAGGAGGCCCAGGGCGCGAAGCTCGACGCCATACTCGATTGCCTTGAGCTCAAGCCGGGCATGAGCCTGCTAGAGATCGGCTTTGGTTGGGGTGCGCTCGCGCTCCGAGCCGCCCGTGACCGCGGCGCTTCCGTCACGGGCATCACGTTGTCGCAGGAGCAGCACGCGTATGCATCCGAAAAGGCCAAGAGCGAAGGTCCGGATGGAATGTGCCGCTTCAAAATCGAGGACTACCGGGACACGCAAGAACAGTTCGACCGGCTGGTTTCGGTGGAGATGATCGAAGCCGTCGGCGAGGAACGGTGGCCGCGCTACTTCCGCACGATCCATGACCGGCTCAAGCCCGGCGGCATCGCGGCACTTCAGGCAATCACGATCGGCGAGGAGCACTTCCCGGACTATCGGCGGAAGGCAGACTTCATTCAGCGCTACATCTTCCCGGGTGGCATGCTACCGACCAAATCCATCATGGCGGAGCAAGCCGAGCTGGCGGGCCTCCGCTTCGAACCTGTGATGAATTTCGGATCGTCCTATGCGCGGACCCTGCGGGAGTGGCGCCGCCGCTTCAAAGCCCGCTGGCCGGAAATCCAACCTCTTGGGTTCGACACCCGGTTCCGCCGCAAGTGGGAGTACTACCTCGCCTATTGCGAGGCCGGTTTCCTGGAGGACATCATCGATGTCGGGCTTTACCGGTTGACCCGGCCGGCTGTCTAGACTCCCACCAGAGGCTGGAACAGCCGCCCAAACAAGCTCTTGAAGCGCGTCGGCGCCTCGCTTGCGACCAGGCAGATACACGGCTCATCGGAATCGACAACTGGCTGGTGCTCGATATCCTCATCGAGATCGGCCACATCGCCAGGCCCAAAGCGCCCGAGAGCGTCACGATAAGAGCCGGTCAGGACCAGCGTGATCTCCATGCCGCCATGACCGTGCTCAGGAATCTTCTTCCCGGGAGCAATCTTCAGAAGCGTGAGCGAACCCCGGGCCGCCTTGGACGTCGGAAGCCGATGCACGGCGACGCCGGGCGCCACCGACTTCCACGCGATGGCGTCAAGCGGCGCGGTGACGAGCCTGCCAAGCGGACGAGGTAAGGACGGCTCAGCCGGCCGAGGCTCGGCCCGCTCTTCAGACGGCTCGTCCAGTCTACTCATGGCGCGCTCAAGCGCGGCCTCGTTCAGTCCGACGGCATCGATGGTCTCCAGCATGGTGCCGCCGACCTCCTCGATCTCATGGAGGCGGGCCCGGCATTTCGTGCACGAGGCGAGATGCGCGGCGACCACGGTGGCGAAGGCCTCATCGAGGCTGCCGGCCGCATAGCTTGCCAATGTTGCCGTATCGGGATGGTGTTCAATCTTCACTTCACGTCCTCCAGGCGCTCTCGCAACTTGCCGTAAGCGAGGCGCATGCGCGACTTCACGGTTCCAAGTGGCACGCCAAGCTCCTGCGCAATGTCGACTTGTGGCATGTCATGGATGAAAGACAATTCGATCACGCGCTTTTGGTCCGGTGGCAATTGTGCCACTGCCGCCGAGACCAACGTGCTTTGCTGCCGCACATGAACTTCCTCTTCGCCGCTGGCATCGGGAGATTCCAAGTCTAGGTCGTCGATATCATCGTAGGCCTGGGGCGACTGGCGCCGCAGCTTGTCAATGCGCCGGTTGCGCGCGATGGTGAACACCCAGGCCGCAACGCTACCTCGCTCAGGCGAATAGAGCGCCGCCTTTCGCCACAGAATAAGCATCACGTCCTGGACAAGGTCCTCCGCCATGCTGGCGTCGGCACCACTTTTAATCATCAGCGCCTTGACCCTCGGACCGAAGCGCAAGAATAGGCATTGGTACGCAGCGCGGTCGCGGTTGCAGGCGACGCGCTGGACCAACTCATGATCGTCTTCATCCCTGTCCGGACGGGACGACACCGATAATGCCTTGCTCATGCAGTTAGGGCGGTTTGGCCGTGGCTTTCTGATCTGCACTATATCTGATCTGTTCTGTATACGACACCGCCGGCCGTCTGGATCACTTGCGGTCTTTCATGATGGCTCGGTTCGCCTGGCCGGTAGCCCGCCCCCCCTCGCGGCACCCGCAGGTCCCGCCTCCTCTCATCACACAGTCGTGTCCCCTGTAGCCGGCGAAGGGCATGATCCAGCCGGCGTATGACCGCGTAACCAGAACAGAACGAGAGAGCACACACAGCTCAAGCGCGTGCTTAGAGTAGAAGAGCTAATACAGGATAATTCCTATGTTGACGCAGCTATATCGACTCGTGATGGACCCTTCAGAGAACCCGCTTAGCACATTACCGCCGATTGTTCGGTTCCAGTTTATGGTGATACTGTCCTACATGTGGTCCGCGATCTTCGCGCTCTGGATCGGCTACATGTGGTTGATGGGCCCCAGCATCATTGCGCACACCTTCCTTCTGGTGGGTGTCTTCTTCACGAGCGAGATCTTCGCGCTCGCGAGTAATCAGTCAAAGCGGTTCTTGCAGAAGGCCGCCGCGCGTTGAGCGCGGCAGTCGTCGGACGAGCCGTGTAGGATCGGAGGGTAGTCGTGGCGCATGTTCTCGTCATCGGCGCCAGCGGTGGCATCGGTCGAGAGACGCTTTCGGCAGCTCTCGATGCTGGCCACCGCGTCCGGGCGTTCTCTCGGTCGGCGAATGAGATCGACCTTGAAAACAGTTACTTGGAGAAACACTCCGGAGACGCGATGAACGAGGCCGGCATTGATGCAGCTCTGGATGGTATTGATGTCGTCGTACAGACGTTGGGCATCGGCGCGGACGAGCTGTTCAAATCCGTAAATTTGTTCTCCGAGTCGACGCGTATTCTTATCGCCGCAATGCAACGTCGCAATGTGCGGCGCTTGATCGTTGTGACCGGCTTCGGCGCCGGAGACAGCCGCGAGGCCATAGGGTGCCTCCAGCGCATTCCGTTTCGTCTATTTCTTGGTAGAGCCTATAACGACAAAGATGTTCAAGAGCGCTTGATCAAAGAGAGCGGGCTAGACTGGACGATCGTGCGCCCAGGCATCTTGACGAAGGGCGCAAGAACTGGCCGCTACCGCGTGTTGGTCGAGCCATCACAATGGCGCAATGGCGTCATCTCCCGAGCCGACGTGGCGGACTTCATTGTCAGGTCCATAGACGACGATGGTCGCGCCCAACAAGCACCTGTCTTGATATGGTGAGCACCCGCTTGGCGGCGGTGTGAGAAGGTCAGGCAATGGTGCCCAGGGGCGGACTGCGCCAAGTGATTAAAATCAATCACTTAGAGAAAAGTGGGACACTCGATCTTCCCATATCATCATTATGCTTTCTGGCGCGAGTGTCCCACCGCTACGCATCTGAGCGCGCACATCAGCGAACACATCAGAGATGCCCGCTTTACCTCCGAAAGCGGACGTTCTCTTTGCCGGCACCAATGTCCGCTAAGTGCCAAAAGCGGACATTCAACACCCCTATCGACGGGCAAGAAGGTCTTCCCCGCGGCCAAGGAGTGCGCGCAAAGGCCCTTGGGCCAACGACCTGCGATAGCTCCTCAGATCAGCGGCATTGATTTCGGGCGTTTCGGGCTGTCCCATCTCGGCCTTTATCGTGACTGTCCCGCCGAGTTGGAGCGTGGTGCCAAGACCGGCATAGACATAACGATTACCGAAGACCTCCTTCAGAATGGCAAAAGCTTGCTCACCCGTGCAGTGGTCGGGGGCAATGAACCGAACGTCCCAGCTATCCCGCAAGTCTGTCGCAATTCGCCTGATCTCTTGGTTGCTTGCCGGCAAAAGATGGAGGCCGCCCATGACAAGATGGATGGGCTTGCCGAGCGCCGCCTTGGTTGCCTTGACGATCGCTTCAATCTTCGGGTGACCGCAACCCACGACAAGAACGATGCCGTCAGGCGTGTCGATGGCCAAAGAAATTTCCTTGACCTCCAGATCGACACCCCAGAGCCCCGGCAAGATGATCAGGTGAAACCCTGGCGCAACCTCGGTGTTCTCAGACACCCAGGTAAATTTCCCTTCAGG
>Ga0209013_10003603_pt1 | contig 13720 bp, 12 predicted proteins | sample Cruoilmetagenom2_FD_187291 | JGI IMG/M metagenome (GOLD analysis project Ga0209013, IMG submission 187291) | Oil polluted marine microbial communities from Coal Oil Point, Santa Barbara, California, USA - Sample 2 (SPAdes) (version 2) | ecosystem: Environmental > Aquatic > Marine > Oil seeps ... | reverse complement strand
GACCCGCCTACAGGTCTCTCGTCAGCCTTTGTAGGCGGGTCCTTTAGGGCCCGCCACCACGACGTTTCGGAGCCAGGGGAAGCGCAACCTGAGCGAACCGGAGACTCACGATTCTCAATTCCCCTCTGCCCACCCTCTGGCGGAATTTCGAATTCTGAATTTTCCGCCGGCCTCCCAACGTCGGTAGAGGAGTAGGCATTGAGAATTGAGAATTCAAAACTGAGAATTCAGTTGTCTTTCAGTCCCGCCACCAGCTTTTGCAGCGTTGCCTGTAGCTCGGGCGCGAACCACTCGGCGGCCAACCACCGTTCATCGTCTTGCCGGAGACGCCGGACCTGCTCGACCAGATCCCTCCGCATCCTCGATCGGGTCACCGCCAGGGCGTGTGGCGGCGATTCAAGGATCTTCTCGCACCACAGGCGTGCTCTTTCCACCACCATTTCCATCGGCGCGACCTCATCGACGAGGCCGTATGCCAGCGCGTCTTCGGGTTCCATGAGTTGCCCCGAGACGCACAGAATCTCGGCGTTGCGGGGTCCAACCGTGCGCGCGGCAAGCGCCGCCACCACCTCGGGCATTGGGACCCCGATCCGCACCTCGTTAAAGCCGATCGTGAATGGACCATCGGCCATCACCCGCCAGTCGCAGAAAAGGGCGAGGATCGCGCCTCCCGCCGGGCTGTGTCCGGTGATCGCCGCAGCCACCGGAACTTTCGATGCCGCCAGCGTCTCCATGGCGCCGAAGAATGACTCGATTCCACGGCCAAGTTCTTCGCGATCCAAGGCCAGGAGAACCGGAACGTCGAGGCCCGCGGAAAATACCCCCTCGCCACCGGATAGAATGATCGCCCGCGCCCCCCTCCCGGGCGCCTCGCGCACCTCTTCGCAAATCGCCTTCAGCAGCTCCGGTGAGAGCGCGTTCACGGGCGGCCGATGAAGCCGCAGTTCGTGAATATCGCCATGTAATATCCGCTCGATCATGAGCACCTCCGGCGCACATCATAACGTTGAAGGACGCCAATCACCCACCACGTCTTTCGAGCGACGTCGACATCACCCGTTCTTCCGCTCGCTTCCCGTGAGGTGCCAGGCACGCCGCTATGACGTTGAGAACAACGTCATGGCGGGATGCCAGGCACCTCCAATGAACGCGGACCGTTTCCGAAATTCCGAATTCCGAATTCCGAATTCGTGCGATGTGTCTCCTCCGGAGGTCACACCGACGTCGGATCGTGACGTCGGATCGTGACGCCGGCCGTTCCCGGGTAGCTGTAACAGCTCATTTGAGGCGTGGCATCGATGTTGCTATGGATCAGATCGAGTCCGATGATCGGGCTTATCTGGACCGAAGGAGGCCGTCAGATGCAACAACGAAAGATTCACGTCCTCGCGCTCGTGATCGCGATCTTGACTCTGTGCGCCGCGGCCGCGGAGGCGCAGGGCAACTGGCAGCCGGGGGATTTCGGAGCGTTCCGTTTTTACCTCGGTATCTTCGAACCAAATGCAGATTCGCAGTACTGGGACGAGACCTTTGACGCCTTCAGTGGTTCCCCCTCCGACTTCGAGGACTTCATCTTCGGTTTCGACTACCTGTGGCGAACCTCTCGCAACGGTGGCCTTCTGTTTGGCACGAGCTTTTACGACGGGAAGGCAACCCAGGCGTATCTCGACTGGGTGGACGGGGACGGTCGCGACATCAGCCATCTCACAACCCTTTCACTCGCCGACCTCACCGCCGCGTACATGATTCAGTTCGGGCGCCGCACCGTGCGCCCGTACCTGGGCGCCGGCGCAGGATTGCTGTGGTGGCGATTGCAGGAGGAGGGTTCGTTCATAGATTTCGGAGATGTCGAACTGCCGATCATCTTCGCGTCCTACAGAGCCGACGATGTGACCTGGGAGGTCTTTGCTCTCGCCGGTCTCGATCTTCGCCTCGGCGGCCGGTGGAGCTTCTTTTTCGAGGGTCGCTACCGGTGGGCCGAGGATGAACTCAATCGTAATTTCTCAGGCTTCGGCACCATTGACCTATCGGGGTATCAGGCTGAAGGCGGGTTCTCGTACAATTTTTAAAGCTATTAGCCGTTAGCAATTAGCTAACAGCCAAAAAAACCCCGAGCAAGCGGGGCTTTTTTTGCGACCTCCGCATTACCAGCGCTCTCCGAATTCCGAGCGGCGCTCGTGGTTTCCCTTGGGCTGAGCCGGATTGACCCGGATGCGGCGCCCCTGCATCTCGAAGCCGTCAAAGGCGCCGACGGCGGTTTCAGCCATCTCATCAGACTCCATTTCCACAAAACCAAAGCCCCGCGACCGCCCGGTTTCAAGATCGCGAATGACGACTGCGCTCACCACCGTGCCGTGCTCGGCGAACAGAGCCTGGAGATCGGCATCGTCCACACTGTAGGCCAAATTTCCAACAAACAGTCTCTTCTCCATGCCATCTCCCCTCGAGCCTGCGCCCACCACCGCAGGAGAACGACCGGGCAGAATGTCCGCTGTTCACTGCATTGGTCGGCAGAACCGTCACACCTTAAAAATATCACGCAAAGCCTTGAAATGCAATGTTTATCTCCCATTCACTGTTCTCAAAGAAAACGGTTTCAGGTTCTCTGGGACCACGTATAATGCACGAGGCGAAGGCCCTCGCTTATCGCCATGTGGAGGTGCGATGCGGCAACCAGACGGCAGCTCCGCGCTGCTCACGACACGGCTCGAAGCGATGCTCGCATGGTCACGGAAAAACAGTCTGTGGCCGCTGCCTTTCGGCACCGCCTGCTGCGCCATCGAGTTCATGTCGACGGTCTCATCGCACTACGATCTCGCCCGTTTCGGCGCCGAGGTGGTGCGGTTCTCGCCACGGCAGTCGGACATGATGATCGTCGCGGGAACGATCACCGACAAGATGGCTCCCGTGGTCAAACGCATTTACGACCAGATGGCCGAGCCGAAATATGTCGTGTCCATGGGGGCGTGCGCATGCACCGGCGGTTTCTATCGCGCCTACCATGTGGTCCAGGGAGTCGACGAGTTCATCCCGGTCGATGTGTACGTTCCCGGTTGCCCGCCGACGCCGGAGGCGTTGATCGAGGGGATCATGATGCTCCAGGATCTGATTCAACGTGGAGAAACCCAGTATGACCGTCTCAAATCCTGAAACCGCGGCCGGCCTTCCGGTGGCCGAGCTCCTACCGGAGTCCGACAAGCTCGAAATCGAAATCGGACCTGACGGATTCGTGGAGATCACCGTCGACCGAAGCCGCGTCATCGAGGTGCTTCGAGCTCTCCGTGAACACCCGGAGCTCGACTGCGATCTTCTGCTCGATATTTGCGGGGTGGACTATCCCGACCGGGAGCACCGCTTCGAGGTGGTCTACCACCTGGCCAGCCTCGGAGCAGACCACCGCTTTCGGGTCAATGTTCCTCTCACCGAGGATGATCCGAACATCCCGACGGCCTACGGGATCTGGAAAGCCGCCGACTGGTTTGAACGAGAGGCATGGGATCTCTTCGGCATCGGTTTCGAGGGCCACCCGAATCTCCGGCGGATCTTGACTCACGAAGCATTTCAGGGGCACGCCCTGCGGAAGGATTACGACCCCGAACAGCGATGGCTCCTCACCGAGACAGAGACCATGGCGCCCGAGTGGGCGACCGAGAATGTTGAAAGCAACGACGATTTCGAAACCCAGATTCTTAATCTCGGGCCCTCCCACCCGGCAACCCACGGCACCATCCGGACGGTGGTCCAACTCGATGGCGAGGTCATCACCCGAGCCGAATGCGAGATCGGATATCTCCACAGGTGCTTCGAGAAGATGTCCGAGAATCACGGTTGGAACGAGGTGATCCCGTACACCGACCGTCTCAACTACTGCTCGAGCATGATCAACGGCGTCGGCTACTCCCTGGCCGTCGAACACATGCTCGGTATCGAGGCGCCGCCGCGGGCCCAAGCGGTGCGACTCATTCTGTCCGAGTTCTCCCGTCTCATGGACCACGCGGTGTGCCTCGGCGCCAATCTCGTGGATCTCGGGGCGCTGACCAACTTCTGGTACTTCTTCCAACCGCGGGAGGAAATCTACGGGCTCTTGGAATCGTGTGCCGGCGGCCGGCTGACCGTGTCATACACACGCATCGGCGGCCTCGCCCATGACGTTCCCGCCGACTTCGAAGAGCGGGTTCGTTACCTTCTCGGATATATCCCCAAGTTCATCGACGATGTGGACAAGCTGATCACCGGCAACCGGATATTCCGAGATCGCACCGAGGGCATCGGCGTCCTGTCGGCGGAGGAAGCGGTGGCGTGGGGCTGGACGGGACCGTGCCTGCGGGCCTGCGGCGTTCCCTATGATCTGCGCCGTGTCCGGCCTTATCTGGGCTATGAGAATTACGAGTTCGACGTACCGGTCGCCACCACCGGTGACTGCTACGCCCGCTATCTGGTACGTCTCGAGGAAATGCGCCAATGCTTGCGAATCATCGAGCAGGCGATCGATCGTCTCCCCGGCGGTCCCGTGATCACCGACAACCACCACGTGGCGCTGCCGCCGAAATCCAAGGTGTACTCCGAGATGGAAGCGCTCATCTGGCACTTCAAGCTGATCTATGACGGCATCAAAGTGCCTGCGGGAGCATCCTATTTTGCGACCGAGGGCGCGAACGGTGAGCTTGGATATTACATAGTGTCGGATGGCACAGGCCACCCCTATCGGATCAAGGTGCGACCTCCGTGCTTCGCCATTTTCCAGGCCTACCCGCACATGCTCGAGGGACACCTCGTGTCGGACTCGATCGCGATCCTCTCGAGCCTCAACATCATCGCCGGGGAGCTTGATCGATGAAGGCCGTGATGACCGTCAACGTCGATCGGCCGAAGCAAACTTTCGGGGAGCGGATCTACCTCGGTTCGATCATCCAGGGTCTCGCGGTGACCATCCGTCATTTCCTGCGCAACCTCTTTGGCCAGAAAGACGTGGCGACGATCCAGTACCCCGAGGAAGAGCGGGAGTACTCGGAGAGGACGCGCGGCCGCCACATCCTGACCACCAAGGATGACGGGTCGCTGCGCTGCGTCGCCTGTTATATGTGCGAGACCGCCTGCCCGGCGGACTGCATCACGATCATCGCCGAGGAAAATCCGGAAGCGAAGGTGGAGTGGGAGAAGCGACCGCTGAGCTTCGAGATCGATCTCTTGCGTTGCGTCTTCTGCGGCTACTGCGTCGATGCGTGTCCGAAGCAGGCCATCATCATGAGCCGCAAGCACGAGATGAGCTTCACCACCCGTGAGGAGGCCGTGATGGGCATCGACGAGCTGAAGCAGAAGGGCCCGATCGAGGAAGAGGATCTGGGGTATCGGCCGTATTATTGATCGGTCAGATTTCGGATTTCGGATTTGTGCGGGCGAGACGCCCGCACCACAAGGTCGGCCGGAACCTGATACCGAAAAGTGTAGCGCGGGCGTCTCGCCCGCTCATTCGGATGGGTGGATCCGAAACAATTCTTATGATCTGCGGGCACCCTTGGGAGCGCGTATGGCAAATCCGAAATCCGAAATCCGAAATCCGAAATTCTGTAGGGTTGGACGAAAAATTTGGCCGTTGTCTGCACACCGCGCCGGTGATAGGATGGGGTGTGTACCTTACCCAACGAGGAGGACAGGCATGAGCCCACATCCCGGTCAGGTTGAGCAGACGTCTCCCAACTACGAGGAACTCCGGTCGCAGCACCAGAACCACGAGCGCAGGCTCGAGGAGCTCAAGCAGCAACCCAGGCTGACCCCGGAGGAAGAGATGGAGGAGAAACGTCTGAAGAAGCTCAAGCTGTATCTCAAAGATCAGATGGAACGCCTCCGCTCTTCGGCGTCCTGAGCTCGTAGGCTCATCAGATCTCGATGATTGCTCCGGAGGGGTGGCCCTTCATCGTGGTTCCTCTGTGCGCTGGCGCTGCAGTGTGGCTCCTCGGCTGGCCGGTGATTGGCGGCATCCTCATCGCGATCGCCCTTTTCGGCCTCTTCTTTTTCCGCAATCCACAACGCAGCTTCGACGGCGACTCGTTGACGGCATGCTCCCCGGCCGATGGTTGGGTGATCATGATCGGGCCCGCCCCCGAGGAGCTGGCGCAGCGCGGACTGCCTCAACAGGTGAGCGTCTTCATGTCGGTGTTCGATGTTCACGTCAACCGCGCCGCGATCGCCGGCACGCTCGTCGAGTACGCCTACAATCCGGGCCGCAAGATTTCGGCTTTCAAGGAAAAGGCGTCGCTGGAAAACGAGCAGAACCTCTCCGTATGGCAGGGTCCCGCGGGTCGAGTCGCCCTCAAACAGATCGCCGGATTGGTGGCGCGCAGAATCGTATTCGACTTTTCTCCGGGTGATTCGGTCCATCGTGGAGACCGCATCGGGCTGATTCGCTATGGTTCACGGGTGGATGTTTTTCTTCCCGCAGATGCGACGATCCTGGTCGAGAAAGGTGATCGGGTGCGCGGCGGCAAATCGGCCCTCGCCCGGCTCACCGGAGTCGACCCGCTGTGAGAGTGCTCAACCCGCATATCTCACCAGCTTTCTGCTGCGGTCGGCGATGCACCGCACCCAGCCGGGTTTTCTCGTCTCCGTGTGCTCGACGTACTGTCAAGTACGACTCCGCGCCCCTCGGCTCCAAAACCCCACTGGCCACGGCACCTCGCCGACCTCGCAGCGAAACCTGGTGAGATATGGGGGTTAGAGTGAAACGGCGCAGGAAGGGCGAACGTCGCATGCGGCGGGGGTATTACGTCATCCCGTCGCTCTTCACCGTGGCCAACATCTTCTGCGGTTTTCTCTCCATCATCGCGTCGAGCCGCGATGAGTTTGAACGTGCGGCGGTTCTCATCCTGGTCGCCATCTTTGCCGATGTGCTCGACGGCCGTATCGCGCGATTGACCGGAACAGCAACCCAGTTCGGCGAAGAGTTCGACTCCCTCGCCGATGTGGTCTCATTCGGAATGGCCCCAGCTCTGCTGGCCTTCAAGTGGGGTCTCTGGGAGGTTCCCAAGATCGGCATGGCGGTGGCGTTTCTCTTTCTGGTGGCCGGGGCGATCCGTCTCGCCCGCTTTTCGAGCGCCAACCATGACTCAACCGACTTCGTCGGACTGCCGATCCCGGCCGGCGCCGGCACCATCTCCATGCTGGTGCTGATGTCGCCGACCCCGGTCACGTACTCGGCATTCATCCCGGTCGTCGTAGCCTTCGTGCTCGGTCTTTCGATGCTCATGGTTTCGAACCTCCCCTATCCGTCCTTCAAGGGAGTCAATCTGCGCCGCAAGTGGCCGGCGCCCACCCTCTTTTTGATTGCCGTGGCGTTCTCGCTTATCACACTCACCCCCCACGTGCTTTCGGTCCTTGCCGCGATTTATATCCTGTCGGCGCCGGTTAAGGTCCTCACAAACAAGGCGCAGCGCCGACCCGCCGAGCTCTTACCGCCGCATGGAGGCTCCGATGCCGACGAAGATCCTGGTCCTTGATCCGCTGACCCTGGCCGGCAAGGGGTTTCTGAGTTTCCACCAACGGCTCGGCAACATCGGCGGGGAGCTCGACTTTCGCCACACGGCGCTCGACGACGAACACCAGATTGCCGAGATCGGCGCCGGACCGGCATTGGTTCCGCCACTCGACGCCCCGGAGGATCTCGTGGACGCCGATGTCATCGTGGTGGCGTCTGACGGGGAGTCCTCCCGCCATGAACATCTCCTGGCATTCCTCGACGACAACCCCGGCCAGGCGGTGATAGATATCACCCGGGTTGGATTTCTCGACGACCGAACCCAACCTTCGATCGGCACCGAGCTTTCAGAATCAAGACAGCTCCGGGTCGCCCATCCGGCGATCGTCGCGACATCGATCGTGGTCGAGGCGTTGGCACACCTGGGAAGACTCCGCGGTTCTTTGGCGGCGGTGGACCCGGTCTCAGCCTTTGGGAGCGAAGGGGTCGATCTCCTGGTCCGCCAGGCCGGGCAACGCATGCAGGGCGCCTCGGTCGATGATCGCATCGAAGGTCATATCCTCGCCTTCAACCTGGTGGCGGTCGACGGCGACATGCTCCAGAATGAGGCCGCTTTGCTCCTGCCCGAAGCTCCGTTGGCGGTCACCCGCAGCCTTTCGGGTTCGTTTCACGGCCACCTCGCCTTCATCGGTCTGAGCTTCAGCAACCCGGTCCAGCCGCGGGACATCGACGAAGCGCTCAATATGGCCACAGGCATCGAGGTCTCCGATTTTCCCCACGGCCTCGACACAGTACCGGACACCGATCACGTCGTAGTGATGCCGCCGGCCATGTCGCCGGACCATACCCAGCTGGCGCTCACCCTGATGATCGACGGTCTGCGAATCGGCGGCGCCTTGACGGCGCTCGACATCCTCGAAACGCTTCTTTAGCCTTCCGAACCGCCCGTTTTGAACCGCAAAGGCGCCAAGACACGAAGGCATCGCAACATCGCCCACCCATCGCAGTTAACCGCAGATAACGCAGATAGACGCAGATGGCCGTTCTTGACGCTTGAGCGCGTAGCGAGGTCCCTGCCGTCGTCTGACGACGGCAGAGGACCGCTGGGCCGGGCAACCGCTCCAAACGCAAGCGTTTGTCGTGGGTACCCGGCCCAGCGGCCAGCGCTCTCGGAGAGCGCAGGCCTCGCCACTCCCTCTCTTCATTCAAGGTTGGGGCGGTTGGCCCCGGATTCCCGTGGGGGCGAGGCGGAACCGTCGCGCCCCGGGCGCGTCGGCCGGTGGGAAGCACGGCGACGACGGACGCTCGCGTCCGGAGTTGACGTGCTTCTCACCTGTGGGCGGCGATCGCCAGATCGCCGACTGTTCCGCCGGCACTCCTCGGCACTGCCGCATCACGTCAGCGACAACCGCTTTGCGTTCTTCGCGTCTTTGCGGTTCAAAATCCGGACCCGTGGGCGATGCCGGCTCGCCCGGTGAACAGAGAGACACCACCAAAGTCAATGCGATGATCTGCGTCTATCTGCGTTATCTGCGGTTAATTGCGATGACCTGCGATGGATGGGCGGCCTTCGTGTCTTTGTGCCTTCGTGTTTGCGACGTGGGCGGGCGGCAAAAAAGAAACGGCGAGATCGGGTATCATGTCGAGGTCGGTGCGCGCGGCCGGCAAGTCAGAATTGGAGGTACGTCATGAGCAGTCCACTGGAAACCCTCGAGCCCAAGCTTCTTTGGCAGAATTTCGACATCATCCGTCAGACACCTCGCCCCTCGAAACACGAGGAAAAGATCATCGAAACGGTCAAGGGTTGGGCGGCGGAACACGGCTTTGAGATCCTTCAGGACTCAGCCGGCAGCCTTTCGATCAAGGTTCCGGCCACACCGGGACACGAGAACGCCCCGATCATCGTGCTCCAGGGCCACCTCGATATGGTGTGCGAAAAGAACTCCGACGTCGAGCATGACTTCATGACCGAGGGCATCGAGATCGAGGTCGATGGCGACTGGGTTCAGGCCAAGGGCACCACCCTCGGCGCCGACAACGGCATCGGCGTCGCCGCCGCCATGGCGATGGCCATCGATCCCGAAGTCATCCACGGTCCGCTCGAGCTGCTGTGCACGATCGACGAGGAAACCGGCCTCACCGGGGCCAAGGACCTCGATCCGGCAATCGTCAGCGGCCGCATCATGCTCAACCTAGACACCGAGGAGGACGGCGCGATCTACATCGGCTGCGCCGGAGGCGCCGACTCGGTCGGAACCCTCAAGACCGCGCGCCGCGCCGCCTCGCTCGGCTCGGCGCCGGTCAAGGTGATGGTGAAAGGACTGCGCGGCGGCCACTCTGGGATGAACATCATCGAGAACCGTGGCAACGCCATCAAGCTCACGACCAGGATCCTGCTGGCCGCCATCGAGGACGGTATCGACCTCGATCTGGTGTCGATCGACGGCGGCTCCAAGCACAACGCCATACCGCGAGAGGCGTTCGCGGTGTGCCGAATCGACAAGCAGCAGCTCGAGGCCCTCAAGAGAACGGCGGCCTCCCGTACCAAGGACTTCCTCGGAGAGTTCGAGGCCACCGATCCGGATCTCGAGGTGGTGGTGGAGGAGCTGGACGATAATGATGCGAGGCGTCAGGTGCTCAACATCCACGCCCGCGAAAGATTGCTGCGACTGCTCGACGGTCTGCCGCACGGGGTGATGGCGATGTCGAGAGACGTGGACGGCCTAGTCGAAACCTCCAACAACGTGGCGGTGGTGAAGAGCGAGGGCGAGCACGCCGAGATTATCGTTTCCTATCGCTCGTCGATCATGCCGGCGCTGTACGCGGTGAGGCGTCAGATGGACTCCATCTTCCGCCTCGCGGGCGCCGACGTACATGTGGACGACGCCTATCCGGGTTGGAAGCCCAACCTCGATTCGCCAATTGTCAAGACAACGGGCGACGTGTACGAGAAATTGTTTGGAAGCCGGCCGGAGCTCAAGGCGATCCATGCCGGGCTCGAGTGCGGTCTCCTGATCGAGAAGATCCCGGAAATGGACGTGGCCTCGATCGGACCGCAGATCGAAAACGCTCACTCGCCGGAGGAACGCGCCCAGATCTCATCGGTGCAGAAGTTCTACAAGCACCTCGCGGCGTTACTGGAGGAGCTCGCGTAGAATTCTCAATTCTCAATTCTTAATTCTTAATTCCCACCCACCCCAGGATCCGGGAGGGAGCATGGCAATTCAAAATTGAGAATTGAAAATTGAGAATTGCGATGGTGGCGTGCGCCATAATAGAGGCGTGAGCTCACAGCAACGCGAAGCTGATCCAAGAACGACCGTCTTCCTTCTCGGGTTTGCGACCGTCATTGCCCAGGCTTTGCTCCTGCGCGAAGCCATGGCCGCGATGGGCGGCTCCGAGATGGCGTGGGGCACGGTGATGGCGCTGTGGCTGGCCGGCGTCAGCGTCGGTGCGCGGGTCGGGGTCAGGTGGGGTTCGCCGGCTCTCGCACGGCGGCTGCCGGTGGTCGTGATCGCGCTCGCCGGTCTTGGCGTGATCGTCTTTCGCGCCGCGCCGGCCCTCATGGGGGCGTCCGCGGGCGAGGCAATCACCACCGCCAGCGCCGCCTGGCTGTGGGGATTGGCCGTGCTCCCGGCAGCCCTCGCCGGTGGTCTCGCCTTCCCCGCGCTCGCTCACGTGGTTGGTGGGGTGGGCGGAGGCAGGGCCTACGCGTTGGAGGCGGCGGGGGCGCTCGTCGGCGGCGTGCTTCTGAGCCTCGTCCTGGTCCAGCTCGGCGCGGCCGCCGCCGTCAGCCTGAGCCTGGGAACGGTCGCCGCCGCCGCCCTGTGGCGTCGCTCTCGCGTGGGGGCCTGCCTGATCGCGGCGGTGGGAATGGCGGCAACGATTCCGTCGGGGGAGCTGTTGGCCCGCGCCGGGTGGGCGTGGTCGGGAAACCCCGGAACCCTGCGCGACTGGCGGGAGACCCGCCTCCAGGATCTCGAGGTGGCGGCCGGAAAGCCGACCGCTGTGTATGCCGATGGCCGTTTGCTGGCCTCCTACCCCGACCCGTACACGATCCTGCCGACGGCCCACCTGCTGATGCTCCTCCACCCCGAACCCCTACGTGTCTTCGCGGTCGGTTGCGTGGCCGACGGATCGGTCGAGGCCATGGCCCGCCATCCGGTGGAGGAACTGATGGTCGTGGAGGAAGACCCCGAGCTTCTGCGGCTGATTCCCGGGTGGTACGGACCAAAAATGGAGGCGACGCTTTCAATGCCGCAGGTGCAGGCAGTGGCCTCGGACCCGCTGCGCACGATCTCCCGGTCCGCCGCGTGGGACCTCGTCATCCTCCGCGACAGCGACCCGACGACCCTGCGTCGCAACCGGACCCGGACCCTGGAGTTCCTGCGCCGCTGCCGCGCCCACATGAACCCCGCGGGCATCCTCGTCCTTCGTGTCGACGTGCCCGACACCTACCTTGGCGGGGTCGGCGGGCAATTGGCATCCGTCCTCGCGGCGACCGTCCACGAGGTCTTCCCGCGCACGAAAGCCATTCCCGGTGAGCGCATCCTCCTCGTTGCCGGAGGGCCGGAAGCCGATCTCGATCTCGATCCCCGGATCCTCGCCAAGCGGCTGGCGGCTCGAGGCCTCGAGGGATCGGAGCTGATCCCCGAGATGATCCCGCTCCTTCTCGATCCGGCCCGCGCCCATCCGCTCGAAGATCAGCTCGCCGACGGCGGGGCTGTCAACACGATCCGCCACCCCCGCGCGGTGCTGCTTGCCGCCGGCCTCCACGAGGGACGGTCGCGTCCCACCCTGCTGCGCCTTGTGCTCGCCCTCGAACGCATCGGCGCCTGGCCGCTCGCCGCGGCATTGGCCGTGGGTGTGTTGGCCCTGCTCGCCATCACCGTGAGAAAGAAATCTCCGGGCGCCTCGATCGCCGCGGTCATCGGCTTCAGCTCAATGGGTTGGTGGTTGCTCTTGGTCGCCGCTTGGCAGGCGACCCGAGGCTCGGTCTACTCGGAGATCGGCGCCCTCACGGCGGCCTTCATGGGCGGGCTGGCGGCGGGCGCCGCCGTCGCCTGCAGGTGGTCCAACCCGGCGCGCCGCCTGCCGACAATCCTGGCGGCGGGATGCGTAATATCGATGTTGATTGCCGCCGGGATCGCCATCATGATCCCGTTGGCTGCCGTTCCCGCCCTGCTCATAACCGGCGGCCTCCTGACCGGTCTTAGTTTTCCCGGGATGGCCGAGCTCGCAGGACCCGGCCCTCGTCGCGGCGCGGGGCTGGCCTTTGCCGCCGACGAAGCCGGGGCGGCCGTCGCCGCTCTCCTGATCGGCATCCTGGCCATCCCGTGGGCCGGCCTCACCGCCACCGCCGCCGGCATTGCAGTACTCCAGCTCGCCGCGATCCCGGCCGTAGTTGTGGGATTGCGTAGAAGGTAGGAAATCGGATTTCGAATTTCGAATGTGCTGCCCGTCCACCCCCGGGGGTGAACCACAGAGACACAGGGGCACAGAGAAGACACAGAGCCGCGCACATCGCAAACACGAAGACACCAAGACGCGAAGGCCATCACAAAGGCAACCACCCGGCCATCGGGAGAAACCGCAGATCACGCAGATAGACGCAGATGGTCTCGCGCGAGACTCGAGCACGTGGCGAGGTCCCAACCGTCGTCGGACGACGGCCGGTGAGAAGCGTGGCGACGACGAACGCTTGCGTCCGAAGCTGACGTGCTTCTCACTGGCGGGCGGCGATCGCCAGATCGCCGCCTGTTCCGCCGGCACTTTTCGGCACTGCCGCATCACCTCAGTGAGATCATCTGCGTCTATCTGCGTGATCTGTGGGCAAATTGCGATGGCTCTGTGCGTTCTCTGTGCCTCTGTGCCTCTGTGGTTCAATCCGGGTGGGACGGGTGGCAAATTCGAAATTCGAAATTCGAATTTTCGTGGGTGGTTGGGCTGCATTCCTAATTCCTAATTCCTAATTCCTAATTTGCCGCCAGTTGAAGTGCGCGATAATGGAGCGGTGAACTCAACCCAATCAATCGCCCACGCGAAGACGACCGTCTTTCTCCTCGGGTTTGCCACCGTCATTGCCCAGGCTTTGCTGTTGCGCGAGGCGATGGCGGCGATGGGCGGCTCTGAGCTGGCGTGGGGCACGGTGATGGCTTTGTGGCTGGCCGGCGTGAGCGTCGGTGCGCGCGTCGGAGTCAGATGGGGATCGCCGACCCTCGCGCGCCGGCTGCCGGTGTTCGTGATCGC
>Ga0209013_10003602_pt1 | contig 13722 bp, 14 predicted proteins | sample Cruoilmetagenom2_FD_187291 | JGI IMG/M metagenome (GOLD analysis project Ga0209013, IMG submission 187291) | Oil polluted marine microbial communities from Coal Oil Point, Santa Barbara, California, USA - Sample 2 (SPAdes) (version 2) | ecosystem: Environmental > Aquatic > Marine > Oil seeps ... | reverse complement strand
AAGATCAGGCTGGCTGTTAACAGCAGGAAATTCCTGAACCGTGGCCCCACAACAAAATACAGCAGCAGCGTGAGCGGCAGAAAAAGGTATAGAAAAAATATTTAACTAAAAATCATATTGCACTAGTCAGTAAGATTATTTTCCGAAAGACGTTCCTGTTGATGAAGCTCAGGTGCCGATGGAGGTACCCTGATAAGCCCCCTTTCGGCCCACTCTTCAATAACGATTGCGGGTTTTTCCTGAGCAACCATTTTTTTCATTTCTTCCAGATGCATGCGTTTCCATATGAACGTGGCACGGTTCGCGTACTGGGAAATGTATGGCTGCACCCATTTAAAGAATGAATCTCTGAATACTACTATGTTTAGGCCGGATGAATCACAAACTGTCGTAAAGAACCTTGCAAGCTGGGCTTGCTTCCCTCGCATTACCTCCGGGCATCTTGCCAGCTTCGGGCTTGGGTAATTTTCAATAAACTCGTTTCGCAAATCAATAAATGCTGCCAGATCACCGCCACTACCAACAGTAGTTGTGAATTCGGAGGAGGCATACAGCTTTGGCTGTATTTGATCAGGGAAGTATGAAGCTATAGCCCTGGCAATCTCATGCTGTGCGATATTTGCTCCGAAGAAGTTCCAATGGGTGTCGGTAGGAAAATATAGCAGTTGATCATCACTTTTTGCCGCGAGCAGCGGGGCGCGTAAATCGAGTATGGTCACATCTGTGTGTTCACTGACATACTCTACTAATTCGTCGGTAAGGGATCTGTCCCCAATTTTATACATGTGATCCGGGAGGTGCTCAGGATAGATGCTGTGTTTATTTGGTGCGATGACGAATATGTATTCGACGCTTCGGGATTTCAGCCAGAGATGTTTGGCCTGTAGTAAAGTCGCATATTGCTCTAGCTCATCTTTGGTTAACGTCCGTAGGTTCCGGGTTACATTGATCAGATCGAGGTCATCCGGGCCACGGAAGAACATCCATCCATTTTTCCCAAATACTACTTGCTGCGATGCCAAGTCGCCAATGGCGTACTTGAGCCGGTAATAGATATGTAAAATTTCATCACGATAACCAAAATGATCTTGGTAATAGGTGGTAAATTTGTCAGGGTATCGTCGAAGAGATTATTTTGAGTCTGGCAAGTCAGGTGCTTCTTCCAGGACCCTTTTTTCCACCAATGACATCTTCCTGTCAGGAATAGTAATACTGCCAGTCAGCGGGATGCCTATTGCGAGCAGAAAGATAATCGCAATCAGGTAATCAATATACCTGGAGCCCTGAATAACTGGAATGAGAGGTTTCAAAACCTGAAATAAATAAAAGGGTTGTACGTTGAAGAGGCTACTTTCGACAGGCTTAAGATCAATAAAATACTAATGACGGCCAGTTTAGGTAGAAGATAGACAAAGTATGCTGTCCCCTGGGCACTAACGGCGATGGATTTCAGCTTGTCAGTAAAAACAGTATATATGGGTGCTGAAAGCAGCAGCCCTATGAGCAGCGCAAGACCGGCTTCATGTGTCAATAAGCCGGTAATGGAGTATTTAACGATCTCCGTATCATGCAATGCAAACATACTGGAGAGGTATGATAGTGCATCAGGCAGGGTCTCGGCCCTGAAGAAGAACCACGCAATTGTGACGACAAACAGGGTATATGCATGTCTGATAAAACGCCATGAATTGTCGAGTTTAGCTCCCAACCATGATCGTTCCAGTATCAGGAAGAAACCATGGATCAGACCCCAGATAATGAAATTCCAGCTTGCACCATGCCACAGGCCGCATAGTAAAAAGACAATAATCAGATTGAAGTAGGTTCGTGCTGGAGAGTTCCTGTTACCGCCTAGCGGTATATACAGGTAATCCCTGAACCATGAAGAAAGGGATATATGCCATCGGCGCCAGAACTCCTGTATTGATTTTGAAATGTAGGGGTAGTTGAAGTTTTCCAGAAAGCGGAAGCCGAACATTCTTCCAAGTCCAATCGCCATATCTGAATAGCCGGAAAAATCAAAATATATCTGCAGTGAATAGCAGGTAACACCCAGCCATGCGACAGGTGTTGTCAAATCGCCCGCGGGCAGGGAAAAACAGTATCTGCGATTTCTCCAAGGGGATTCGCAATAAGCATCTTTTTTGCCAGGCCATAGACAAATCGTTGCACTCCATTCGATATTAATTCGATGGAGTGGGCCCTCTTTATGATTTGCTCGGCAACATCGCGATATCTTACGATTGGGCCTGCGATTAATTGCGGGAACAGGGCGATATACAAGCCGAGTTTGTAGCGGCTGGGCTGTGCAGGCGTCTCTCGTCTATAGACATCAACCAGATAGGAAATAGCCTGAAAAGTAAAGAATGAAATGCCGAGAGGGAGATGAACCTCCTTTATGGCTAGCGGGTCAACATGTATCCAGGCCAGCGCGATATTGATGTTGTCGAATATAAAATTTGCGTACTTGAACCAGCCTAACAGGATCAGGTTTACAGTTATGCCTAGGACAAGCAGAACTTTTCTTTTGTGAGCACTGGATTTCTTTTCGGCAGATACACGATCAATACGAACCCCAAATGCGTGGTTGGAGAGAATCGAGACAACCATCACCAGCACATAAAAGGCTTCTCCCCAGGCATAGAAAAACAGGCTTCCTGCAAGCAGGATGGCATTTTTTATCTTCCATGGGGATAAAAAATAGGCAACGAGCATGATCGGTAAAAAGCCGAACAGAAATATTGGTGAGCTGAAAACCATATGCAGTGATCAGGAATCTTGCGACAGCTCGTTTGCGGCAATATGGTTAATGATGGCTGTGGCAATCATGATCAGAATGCCGGCACTTGCGTAGGCGTAGATACCATAGTGCACCTCGACAGTTGCAAGCACCCCCAGCTTTACAATTACCACGAGCAGTGCCACGACAAAGACGTCGAGCATCGACCATTTTCCATAGTGTGAAAGCCAGTTCATGAAGCGTTCTATTTGTCCACGCGTCGATGAATCGTCATGCCAGAAGCGGAACAGCAGTATCAGTTTCCCGACAGGCAGCACGATGCTGAAAGCAAATAAGATTAAAAACAGAAAATACTGGCCATCACTGAATAACTGCAGTGTGCCCGAATAAAGCGAGAACTGGTTTTCGACCCAGACAAACTTGGTAAGCGTCATCATGGGTGCAAAGATGCCAAGCACCAGCAGGACAGACGATAGCGTCAGGAGGAACTTGATCAGAATGTCTCTTTTCGGGTACCGGGTTGCGAGTGTAGTTGGCATATGATCAATTCACAGGTGTGACATTGTCCTACATGTTAATCGTCATTCGATGGCCACGAAACAAATAGCAATGCCGCACCCAGGCCACCAAGCATCCAGCTGGAAAGTGGTGCGATGCCTGCCATGACCGGAGAGTAACCATCCAGTGCTGCAAGCAGCGCCGCGCTGATCATCAATGCACTGCCAACGATGGCATGAAACAGCTTCTTCTGTCCGCGGCGTGTCTCTTCACGCAGCTTGTCCAGGTTCTCGTCTGGTCGCGTCAATTTCAGCTCACCGCTGCTGGCCTGTTCGAGCACGTCATGGACGAGCATGGGCATGCGCGGTCCCATTTTCCACCACATAGGTGCCTGGCGGCGTATCTCTTTGAGAAAGGCCTCAGGTCCGTATTCCTTGCGTGCCCACTGTTCAAGGTAGGGCTTTGCGGTTTCCCATAAGTCCAGTTGTGGATATAAGGTGCGGCCGAGCCCCTCTACATAGAGCAGTGTTTTTTCAAGCAAAACCAGCTGAGGCTGGATCTCCATTTCGAAGCGCCGTGCAACCCGGAACAGACGGACGAGCACCCGGCCAAAGGAGATCTCTGACAGGGGTTTGGCAAAAATTGGCTCACAGACAGACCGGATTGCAGACTCGAGCTCGTCGACACGTGTCCCTGGTGGTACCCAGCCGGCATCGATGTGCGCCTGTGCGACGCGGCGATAGTCACGTTGGAAAAAAGCCAGAAAATTTTCGCCCAGGTAGTGCTTGTCGATATCACTGACTGTGCCCATTATGCCAAAGTCGACTGCTGCATAACGCCCATCATCCAGCACGAATATATTGCCCGGGTGCATATCGGCATGGAAGAATCCGTCGCGGAACACCTGCGTGTAGAATATTTCGACACCGCTATTGGAAAGCTCACGCAGGCTGATGCCTTTATCAACCAGTTCATCGACCTTGCTGACCGTAGTGCCGTGGATCCTCTCCATGACCATGACATTTGTGCGCGTGTGGTCGAAATAGACCTCTGGAACGTACAGCAGCGGTGAATTCAGGAAGTTGTTTCGGAGCTGGCTTGCATTGGCCGCTTCCCGCATCAGGTCAAGCTCATCGTGGATGGTCTTGTTGTATTCATCGATGACTTCAACCGGCCGCAAACGGCGTGCGTCATCAGAGTAGCGTGTGGCCATGCGAGCCAGTGAATACAGCAGGTCGATGTCGCGCTTGATGACAGGTTCCAGGTCGGGGCGCAAAATCTTGACGATGACTTCCGTGCCATCGGTCAGTTTTGCATCATGCACCTGCGCTACGGAAGCGGAAGCGAGTGGCACTGGGTTGAAGTCAACAACATGCTCACTGACAGGCTCTTCGTATGCAGCCTCAAGAATCTGCAAGGCGGTTTCACCGGGAAAGGGCGGTACCTTGTCCTGTAATTTGCTGAGTTCGACCGCGAGATCGTCAGGTATCAGATCAGGTCGGGTCGATAGCATCTGGCCCAGCTTGACGAAGATCGGCCCCAACTCCTGGAGCGCTTCGCGCAGGCGCTGGCCCCGACTACTCTCATCCTTGCGGCGTGGAAAAAGGTGAAACAGAAACAGCCAGGGTTTTAATGGGGGAATGTCCTGAAGATATTCGTCCAGATTGTGGTGCGCCAGTACACGCACAATACGCAGCATGTGGTGCGCCTTACTGATGCGGCTGGCCATTCAGGCGGCGTTCCGTAACCGGTTTATGCGCATCTCCATGCGGTCAACGTCCTGGCGCAGCCTGTCGACATCATCGAGGAATTCTTTCACGCGCCAATCGGCAGGCAGTATTTCTGTTTCAAAGCGAAGATATTCACTGCCATCACGTCTCGCAGCTTTCAGCGTGTCCCGCAGACGCGATCCGACTTCCCGTACTAAACGTCCGGTGTGGTAAGCGGCAGTGTCGCCTATGTGTTGTGACAGCAGTTCTTCCCAGTCAATCTGCATATCATCGAGGACCTTCTTGAACTGCTGCCCGACGTGCAGGTCGCCTTCTATCCGTAAACTGATTTTGCCTGGAGTTACAGGTGATTTACCGGCCAGTCCCATCTTCACCAGCTCGGAAGGTTTACCTATCATGTGAACGTCTACTTTACCGTCCCATTCCTCCTGTATGCGGATGCCACCGGCGGATGGAAACAGATAGACACACATGCCCGTACCTTCAAAGTCCAGCGCTATGACTTTACCATCGAGTTCGCCCAGACGATCGAGAGTGGTCGGGTCGGTAGACATCAGCCTGCTGCCCAGTTCACTGATGAACGGTGTAATCATGGATAGTGCGGTCATCCAGGTTTCCTATATTTTGTAGCCCTTGTGCAGGGCGACGACGCCGCCGGTCAGGTTGTGATAATGCGGCTTGTCGAAACCGGCATCACGCATCATTCCGGCGAGGGTTTCCTGATCGGGGTGCTTGCGTATCGATTCAGCCAGGTAACGGTAGGAGGCTTCATCGTTGGCTATCATGCGGCCAAGTTTTGGCAGCACATTGAAAGAGTAGATGTCATAGATACGGCTCATTGCCGGCATGACGGGCTTGGAGAATTCCAGTATCAGCAGTCGGCCACCAGGGCGCAGACAACGGTACATGGATGCCAGCGCAGCCTTCTGATCGGTCACGTTACGCAGGCCGAAGGCGATAGTAATGCGGTCTACGCTGTTATCGGTGAAGGGCAGTTTTTCCGCATCGGCCTGCACGTACTCGACATTGCCAGTAATGCCATCGTCTATCAGCCGGTCGCGGCCCGCGTTGAGCATCGATGCGTTGATGTCGGAAGCGATAACCAGTCCATCGGGCCCAACCTGGCGGGACAACTTTTTAGTAAGGTCACCTGTACCACAGGCGACATCCAGGACAGTCTGGCCGGGACGTGCACCTACCTGGGAGATGGCAAACTGCTTCCACAGGCGGTGTATGCCGAGCGACATCGCATCATTCATGATGTCATATTTACTGGCAACGGAATGGAAGACATCGGCGACCATGCCGGCCTTGTCTTCCACCGGGACATCGGTGTAACCGAAGTGGGTGGTGTCGTCCCGCTTGTTGTTCTCGTGTGTGGTCATATTTATTCAGGCGTCAGGTGAGCGTCTCTTGCCGGCAGCTTCAAGCTTCTGGATGTAATCCGCCCAAAGCTCATCCTGGTTGGAGCCGAGATAATGCAACCATTCCCACGAATAGATGCCTGTGTCGTGGTTGTCGTCGAAATGCAGGCAAACAGCGTAGGTCCCTACAGGTTCTACATTGGTGATGTTGACGTCTTCCTTGCCGAATTGCAGCACTTCCTGGCCTGGTCCGTGGCCACGCACTTCTGCGGAAGGCGAATAGACGCGCAGGAACTCAGTGCTGAGTTCATAGGTATTGTCATCGTTGAATGAAATCTCCAGGATGCGGGATTTCTGGTGCAACTTGATGTTGGTCGGTTTTGGCGTATTGCTCATGAAAGTTCTCTGTTAAAACTCGGGGCAGCGGAGTATAGGGGTATTTTAGCAGTCGATTACATGGGAAGCATGGTGGAATATTTGTTTAAGGTTTCTTTAACCACTCTGCAACTTGCTCCGCGAAATAGGTGAGTATTCCATCTGCACCTGCCCGCTTGAATGACAGCAGTGATTCCAGCACCACGGCCCTCTCGTCCAGCCAGCCATTCTGCGCAGCCGCCTTCAGCATCGCGTACTCGCCGCTAACTTGGTAGGCGTAGGTGGGAACGCCGAACTGGTCTTTTACTCGCCGGACGATATCGAGATATGGCATGCCCGGTTTGACCATGACCATGTCGGCGCCCTCTTCGATATCCAGTGCCACCTCGCGCAACGCCTCGTTACTGTTGGCCGGATCCATCTGGTAGCTGTACTTGTTGCCGCCGGCAAGGTTGGCTGCTGAGCCCACGGCATCGCGGAAAGGGCCGTAGAATGATGATGCGTATTTGGCAGCGTAGGCCAGGATCGCAGTGTTTCTGTGTCCGTCTTTTTCCAGTGCATCGCGTATTGCGCCGATGCGGCCATCCATCATATCTGAGGGCGCGACGATGTCGGCACCGGCTTCGGCATGTGACAGGGCCTGTTTGACGAGCACTTCTACGGTTTCGTCGTTCATCACATAACCGCTAGCATCGATCAGGCCATCCTGACCGTGACTGGTAAAGGGGTCAAGCGCAACGTCTGTGATGACGCCCAGTTCAGGCACAGCCTGTTTCAGAGCACGTACAGCACGCTGGGCCAGGCCATCCGGGTTGAAGGCTTCCTCAGCCAGATCTGATTTGCGTTCTTCGCCGACGACAGGAAACAGTGCAACCGCCGGTACGCCCAGTGATACCAGGCGCGTGCCCATCTGTACCAGCCTGTCGATGCTTAGTCGTTCAACACCTGGCATCGATTCGACGGCTTCGGAACAGTCATCGCCTTCAATAACAAAGACGGGCTGTATCAAATCGGCCGGGGTCAGTGTGTTTTCCTGTATCAGTCGACGACTGAAATCATGACGGCGCATGCGGCGCATTCGAGTTGAAGGATATCTGAACTTACTGGATTCCATATCGTGTTCCTTACTAGAGATTCTTACGTGAGTATATCTGACATATGACGCATACGCGTTTCCAGCGCATTTTTCAGCTGATTCAGATCGGCATCTGTATCGCCAACGGTATTGATAAATAGCAGCTTATTCTGCGTTTTGTAATATCGGGTCAGCCGCACAAATTTTTTTTCTGCCGCAGCCCGTTGATCTTCTTCGCTGATGCCGCTCTCCTGTAGATGTATCTCCTGCCTGGCACCGCTAGTTGGGATGTCTCTCTCAAGACCAAGCATGATTGCCAGGTCAACAGGACTGCCCTGCCAGGCAAGCATCTGGTCCAGAGCCTGGGCCTGTGGCAGCGTGGCGGGAAAACCCGTTAGGAGAAAACTGTCGGATGCATCTAGCTGTTGACGGATTACAGACAGCGACTGTCCGTCTGTGCCAGTTGCATGGTCGAGGGGCAGCAAAGGCAACTTCATTGATTCAGACAGCCGGCGAGCCAGTGACTGTGCTCCGGAACCCGGTGCTCCGAGCAGGGTGATACGCATGAACATAACCCCTAATAATACAATCACTTAATGCCGTATGGCTATACATCCCTATGCAGGGATAAAAAAATTATTACACCATGTTAACCCACCACGAGGTTGCGGGATTTAGCGTAAATCGGCAGAATCGCGGGTCGAGGTCGATCATGAGTACAAATAATCCCGATTTTTCCGAGATTGAACTGAGCGTTATTTACGCGGCGCTCAAGGAGCGCTATGGCAAGGAGGTTGAGACACACCTTGCTGACGCTGAGATCCAGCTCGATCCTGATAGTGAAGATCACACGGAGGTGCCGGTGGTCTTCTGGCGTGAGCGCGAGGCCAGTTTCATCCTGTGCAAGATTACCAATAAGCGCTTCACCGGTCGTTATTTTTATAACCCGAGAGACCCGTTTCGTACTGACCAGATAGAATTCGATGAGGCTGGTGACTGTATCCTGGCCCTGTTGAGAGGTCAGGCGGATCACGAAGCACAACGTGCGGGTAATCTCTGAGACCAAATTATTCCATTTAACCTTGCCCTGTGACGGCCTTTAGGCCAGAGGGTGTTCGTAACCACGAGGATTTCCTGATGCCAAAAAATGCCTTTTATGCCCAGTCTGGAGGCGTCACTGCCGTGATCAACGCCTCTGCATGCGGCCTCATCGAGACAGCCCGCAAGAATACTGACAAGATTGGAACCGTCTATGCCGGACGCAACGGTATTATTGGTGCGTTGACTGAAGATCTGATCGACACATCAAAAGAATCTGACGAGGATATCGCTGCGCTGCGTCACACTCCGTCAGGCGCATTCGGTTCCTGTCGTTTCAAACTCAAGGGACTGGAAGACAGCAAGGCCGAATATGAACGCCTGATCGAAGTCTTCAAGGCCCATGATATCGGCTACTTCTTCTATAACGGTGGTGGCGACTCCGCCGATACCTGCCACAAGGTATCCCAGTTGTCCGAGAAGATGGGCTTCCCCATCCAGGCGATTCACGTACCCAAGACTGTCGACAACGACCTGCCGATTACCGATACCTGCCCGGGCTTCGGCTCTGTGGCCAAATACATTGCTGTCTCAACCCTGGAAGCGTCTTTTGACGTACGTTCCATGGCCAAGACCTCGACCAAAATTTTCGTCATCGAAGTAATGGGACGCCATGCCGGCTGGATCGCGGCTGCCGGCGGCCTGGTAGAAGATCATGACATTCCTGTCCTTATCCTGTTCCCGGAAGTGGAATTCGACAAGGATAAATTTATTGCCAAAGTTCAGGAGAAAGTCGATAAATACGATTTCTGCACTATCGTCGTCTCCGAGGGAGCACATTGGCCGGACGGCAAGTTCCTTGCCGAACAGGGCACCCGTGATGCATTCGGTCATGCCCAGCTGGGCGGCGCGGCGCCGGTCGTTGCCAATATGATCCAGGAATCACTGGGCCTCAAGTTCCACTGGGCCGTGGCCGACTACCTGCAGCGCGCAGCACGCCACCTGGCGTCAAAAACTGACGTTGAGCAGGCCTATGCCATGGGCAAGGCAGCCGTGGAGTACGCCATTGCCGGTGACAACGCCATCATGCCGACCATCGACCGTATTTCCAACAACCCGTTCAAATGGGAAGTCGGCAAGGCGCCGCTGTCGGAAGTGGCCAATGTCGAGAAGATGATGCCGATGGATTTCATTTCTGAAGACGGCTTCGGTATTACCGACGCGTGCAAGGAATACCTGATCCCGTTGATCCAGGGCGAAGACTACCCTCCCTACAAGGATGGTATGCCGCAGTATGTTAGGCTGAAAAACGAAGGCGTTGCTAAAAAACTCGACCCATTTGAAGTCTGATCAATCTGCCCCGGCCAATGCCGGGGCTTTTTGTTCCTCTTTCTGACAGATAACACTCGATAAAGCACGCGAACACTTGCTGGACCAGGCAGGTGTTGGCGGTTTCTGCAATGGTAACTCCGCCAGGATGATCCTCTCAGAGGCTAACTGGGGGGGAATCCGCTTATCATCTGCTTTTTTTATGCCTTGGGTAAATCATTTGATGCCGTAGGCCAGTAGTTATGTGTATATTAGAGAGTTCTAATCTCACGTAGTAACGGGTGTCTTGATAAAGATCAATGTATTTTGGGCACATAACCGGTATATCTCGGCTCTTGAGCTGAATTTAGGAGAAATCCATGTCTACCACTTCACTGTTATTTATTCTCTGGGCAGGGCTGCTTGCCATCGTTTACGGTATTGTTTCAACTCGCTGGATCAAGGCACTGCCTGCCGGCAATGAACGCGTTCAGGAGATTTCCTCCGCCATTCAGGAGGGCGCACGCGCTTACCTGAATCGCCAGTACACGACAATCGCTATGGCGGGCGGTGTGTTGTTCCTGCTGGTTGGATACTTCCTCGACTGGTGGACGGCTCTTGGCTTTGCAATTGGCGCGGTCTTGTCTGGTGCTGCCGGCTACATCGGCATGAATGTATCAGTGATGGCCAATTCACGTACCGCTACTGCCGCTTCCAAAGGCATGAATGCCGCCTTCCAGGTGGCATTCCGCGGCGGCGCCATCACAGGCATGCTGGTCGTTGGCCTCGGGCTGATCGGTGTTGCCGGCTATTACGCCGCCCTGCAGGCAATGGGGATTGAAGAGCCGCTGCACAAATTGATCGGCGTCGCCTTTGGCGGATCACTGATCTCCATCTTCGCCCGTCTTGGTGGCGGTATTTTCACCAAGGGTGCGGATGTTGGCGCAGACATCGTTGGTAAGGTAGAAGCCGGTATTCCGGAAGATGACCCCCGCAACCCTGCAGTAATTGCCGACAACGTCGGTGATAATGTGGGTGATTGTGCAGGCATGGCGGCTGATCTGTTTGAAACCTATGCTGTTACGATCATCGCTACGATGCTGCTCGGCAGCATTCTGCTGGAGGCCGCGGGTACAGCTGCAGTGGTCTACCCGCTAGCGCTGGGTGCAGTGTCCATCATCGCTTCGGTTATTGGTACCTTCTTCGTCAAGGTGACCAATAAAGGTCGCATCATGATGGCGCTCTACAAGGGACTGGTTGTTTCGGGTGTGCTGGCAGTTATCGCTTACTACCCTGTAACTACAATGGTGCTGGGTGACTCGATTAGTGTCGGCGGGGAGGCCATCGCGAGCATCAACCTGTATTATGCTTCACTGATTGGGCTGGCCCTCACTGCCGCCATGGTTCTGATTACCGAGTACTACACCGGTACTGAATTCAAGCCTGTGCGCAGAATCGCAGAGGCCTCGACTACGGGTGACGGCACCAACGTCATTGCCGGTCTTGGCGTCTCCATGAAGTCTACCACTCTACCGGTACTTGCCGTGTGTGCCAGCATTTGGGGCGCCTACGAACTGGCAGGACTGTACGGCATCGCAATTGCGGCTACTGCGATGCTATCCATGACGGGCATCATTGTTGCACTCGACGCCTATGGGCCGATTACCGACAATGCAGGCGGTATTGCAGAAATGGCCGAACTGCCGGAAGAAATCCGCAATATTACCGATCCGCTGGATGCCGTCGGCAACACCACCAAGGCGGTCACCAAGGGTTACGCCATCGGTTCCGCAGGCCTCGCCGCACTGGTGCTGTTCTCCGATTACACGCATAACCTCGGTGAGCAGATGAGCTTCGATCTGTCCAACCACATGGTCATCATCGGTCTGTTCATCGGTGGCCTGGTGCCCTTCCTGTTTGGTGCCATGGCGATGGAAGCCGTGGGTCGTGCAGCGGGCGGAATTGTTAATGAAGTACGCCGTCAGTTCCGCACCATGCCTGGCATCATGGATCATACCCAGAAGCCGGATTACTCCCGTGCCGTTGATATGCTGACAAAAGCTGCGATCAAGGAAATGATGATTCCTTCATTGCTGCCTGTCGTTCTGCCGGTACTGGTCGGTGTTCTGCTCGGCAAGCAGGCACTGGGTGGCATGCTGATCGGCAGCATCATCACCGGGCTGTTCGTCGCCATATCCATGACTACTGGTGGTGGCGCATGGGACAACGCCAAGAAGTATATTGAAGATGGCAATTTTGGCGGTAAAGGCTCTGATGCCCACAAAGCAGCAGTAACGGGTGACACCGTAGGTGACCCTTACAAGGATACTGCCGGGCCTGCCATCAACCCGATGATCAAGATCATCAACATCGTTGCATTGTTGATTATCCCGCTGATCTAGCGTCAGACTTTTGCAATATTAAAGAGGCCGGACGCAGTCCGGCCTTTTTTTTGTATAATAAAAATCTTTATACAAGCTGAGAAGACGCAAATGAATCTGGACAGGGTGAGTTCCGGTCGCCAGTTGCCTGATGAGATCAATGTCATCATTGAGATACCGGCACATGCTGACCCGGTCAAATATGAGGTTGACAAGAAAACAGGCGCCATGTTCGTCGATCGCTTCATGAGCACCGCCATGCACTACCCATGCAATTACGGTTATGTCCCGCACACTCTGTCAAAGGATGGCGATCCTGCTGATGTGCTCGTCGTTACACCCGTGCCATTGATTAGTGGCTCGGTGATCCAGTGCCGCCCGGTAGGTGTTCTGAAAATGACCGATGAGTCGGGCGACGACGCCAAGATACTCGCTGTCCCAATCGACTCGCTATGCAGCATGTACAAAAACGTAGAATCCATATCAGACCTGCCCGAAGGCCTGATATCCACCATTGCCCATTTTTTCGAGCACTACAAAGATCTCGACGAAGGTAAATGGGTACGTGTCGGTGGCTGGGGCGGTCTTGAAGAGGCAAAAGAAGAACTGCTGGCCAGTGTCGAGATGTTCAAACAGGCACCTGAAAAGCCAAACTTCTGATTCCTTGGAACTCTGGCGTATCGAAAATACGTCATTCCGGCGAAGGCCGGAATCCAGTATGCCGTGGAATTCCCCGGGACTCGGCCTTCGACAGGATGACGACCGTTGTCGTTTCTGGAAGACTATCCAGCCACAAAGATTGCTGTTTGTCTGTGCCCTTTCCCTTAGCCTGAATTGCCAGGCAGCTGTTAGTGTTACCCGCCAGCTCGACCATCTGATCCTGCCCATCTCAGCAATCATGCGAGCAGAGCTAGGCTTGATCCCTACACCGGAACAGGCCCTCAAGCAGGCCATTAATTATCGCAGCAATGGGCAATATGGTGAGGCCCGCGTCACGGCATTACATGGCATGTACCTGGCTGATGCCGATTCCAGCATATATATAAAGCTGCTTGATGAAATAGATTTTGAACTGCCTGTTCTCCAGGTGAAAGAATGGTTGATCAGCGGCCACACCGGGCATGCGAAGCACACTCTGGACTTGCTTGCGGAACGTTATCTCGGTGATGACGGGCATACAGCCCAGATTGAATCCCTGCAGGGCAGTCTTGTC
>Ga0209013_10003601_pt1 | contig 13724 bp, 12 predicted proteins | sample Cruoilmetagenom2_FD_187291 | JGI IMG/M metagenome (GOLD analysis project Ga0209013, IMG submission 187291) | Oil polluted marine microbial communities from Coal Oil Point, Santa Barbara, California, USA - Sample 2 (SPAdes) (version 2) | ecosystem: Environmental > Aquatic > Marine > Oil seeps ... | reverse complement strand
GTGACATTATAATTGGTAAAGCTCGCTCCAAAAGAAAAAAGAAGCGGACCTGCCGTAAAAACGGCAAACCCGACAAGCCATGGCAAGATGAATATGTACCCTTGCAAGCCTTCTTTTCGTTTGAAAGTGAAAAGTTTCTTTGACATACAGGGAACTCCTCTCATCCTAGAGGGAGCGTAAAAAAGCTCCGCTATTTACTTTTTATTTTTCTCCACGAGATTCTCAACTGCCGACTGAGCATCCTTTAATCCCTGTTCAGCAGATTTTTTCCCTAGCAGGATGTTATCAATTTCAGGTTTGATTAAACTCATATAATCAGGGGCGTAGGTCGGTACTGGTGTAAACAATGTATCCTCCAGGTTCTCAACGGCCATTTGGTAGACCATTTGATCTTTTTCAGGCATGTCTTCACCTTCAGCAACTTTCTCGCCTGCTTCAATGTTGGCTACGTTGTCGAAGTTCTTCACAGCCCAATACTCCTGTGCTTCCACATCCGTCAAGTACTTGATGAATTCCCAGGCTTCTTCCGCATTGTCTGAACCTTTAGGAATCTCGGCTACAAATCCACCGCCCCAGCTTGTATGACCGCTTTCCTCTGTGCGTGCCGGCAATTTGGCAACTCCGAAGTTCAGGTCAGGTGCATAATCCCTGATTTGCGTATAGAAAGTCGGTGTATTCACGTACATCCCCAGTTGCCCACTGAAGAACGGGTTCCCTTGCTGGCTGTCAATCTGGGATTTCATTGCATTGACCGCATTTTCTCCGTACTTGCCCTTCCAAGACTTGAGCCAATTGAGTGTTTCTATGTTCACATCGTTATGGACGACGGGATTACCTTCTTCATCGAAGAAATTTTTTCCGTTTGCATTGAGCATCCACACATCAGACTCCACGCCGAACAACGGATAAAAGCCCATGCGTTCATAATTCTTGCCATTTTTCTTATCAAGCTTGGCAGCATATTCTTCCAGTTCAGACCACGTAGTCGGTGGTTTTTCCGGATCCAGTCCAACTTCTTCAAATGCATCTTTATTGTAGAAAAGGATGCGGGTATCCGTGTTGAATGGGATGCCGTATGAATCCCCTTCATATAATGTCGCGTCCCATAGTTCAGGGTAATAACGATCTGATATATCATCTTTCTCCAGGAATTCGGAAAGATTCATTGCCTGGTTTTTCATCCCACGTAATGCCGTTCCATTATTTTCGTTAATGACCACGTCCGGAGGATTTCCCGCAGCGATTGCCGCCAGTTCTTTCGTCCAGATATCTCCCCATGGTACAAATGTATGTTTAACCAGAATTTCATCTTGTGAGTTATTGAAATCCTCGATAATCTTTTCAATCACTGGACGGCGTATTTCCGAACCCCAGAAACTCCAGAAATCCACGACCACTTTCCCGCCTGTATCCGCCTCGACCTCAGAAGCATCCTTGGTCTGAAAACCGGCACAACCGGAAAGAGTTAGCAAAGCAATTAACAACATCAACAACCATCTCTTACTAAAAACCAATACAAACACTCCCTTTTATGTATGTATAAATGTTCTTTCCTGAGGTGTCGCATTCTTGGATCTTGAAATAGCTTCGAATCTCCTATTATGTTTCCCGTCATAGAAAAAACAAATTACGATTTTTTCTTACCCACTTGTATAAAAAGTTCAAACTTCAATTAGAGAATTTAATGCTAATTTCCTAACAAAAACATGCAGAAATATGGCTATGGGCTATGAAAAGATTTCCATTTTTATTAATTCAATACACTATATAGGAATAAAGTCTTTTCACTCATTTCAAAAGAATCTTTAGACAAAACTGCAATTGTTTTCACTTCTAACATTTTAAAAATCATGCAATAATGCTAGATAATAAAAAACAGAGTGAGAGATGGTGAGTCCAAATGCGTCCTTATAATGAGAAAATCAGTCTTTTTCACGGGATGGCATCAACCATGGCGGTAAACCTGTCCAATAATTATTTCCCTATTTTCGCGATTGCCATTTTAGGTGCAACCAACTACCAGGTCGGGTTGATCAGTTCCTTACCCCCTTTGATTGCCTTGATTATGACAGTTCCTGCAGCGATTTTGTTGAACCGGGCAGCTGAACAGAAAAAGCTGGTTGCCATGTCAGTCCTTATCGCCCGCTTCATGTATTTACTAATCATCGCGATTGTCTATTTTCTCGCGAGCCCAACCAATGCATGGGTTTTCCTGGCTGTCATAGCGTTGATGAGTGTGCCAAATACCATTTCAAACATCGGTTGGCAGACCCTGATTAGCGGTATGATCGAGGATAATCGCAGAGGGTCGTTCTTCAGTGACCGCAATCGCTTGCTGACATTGATTGGGATGGTGACGACCTTCATTATTGGGTTTGTCATGAAAGATGCCACGTATAATGAAACAGCCTATCAAGTGCTGTTTTTCCTGGCGTTCTGTTTTGGATTACTGGAAGTATTTCTGCTTATGAAGCATCGAGAAGAAGAAGTTTCAATAGAGGATGATCTGCTGAAGAAATCGTTGATGGACTGGTCAATTTTCAAGGATAAGGGGTATCGGTGGTTTTTGATTGCAGCACTCAGCTTCAACTTCGCCTGGCAGATGTCATGGGGAATTTTCAGCATCTATCACGTGCGTGTTGCTGGGGCCACAATTTTTTGGATCAGCATGTTTTCAGTCGGTAACATGATTGTTCAGATTTGGACGTTCCCGATGTGGAAAAAATGGGCTGAACGGAAATCCAATGTGTTGATGCTGGTGTGGGCCGCCATCGGGATGTCATTCATTCCATTCCTGACCGTTCTGTCGACCAACCTGTATTACTTGACCCTGGTACAGACGATTTCCGGTTTCTTTGTTTCGGGCGTAACGTTGCTGCTGTTCAATTTACTTCTGGAGCAGTCACCCGAAAAAACACGAACCTATTGCATCACAACATATAATGTTCTGCTGGCTCTCGTTGCCTTCATATCACCACAGGTTGGCATATGGTTGCTGAATGTACTGGGCGTCAAGGTCGCGATGGAAGTGAATTCCGTGTTGCGCTTCATCAGCGCTTTTTCGTTCTTGCTGATGTATACTCGCTACTCTAGAAATAAGGGAAGCGTGAGTGTATAGCGAGTGAAGGCTGTTTGTCTGGAGTAGATTCGTGTGTTTGTGGAGGCGAATGGACATAAACCGAGGTTGAGTGGACATAAAAAGACTCCAAATTCTATACACAGAATCTAGAGTCTTCATTTGTGTTACTCTATCGTAAGCCGGTACGCCTTCACGATAATTCCATCGTTGGCCGGTTCAAAATCGAACTGTGGCTGTCTTTCAAAGCCCAACCGTTCATATAAACGCATCGCACTTGTCATGAAATCTGCTGTATGTAAACCTACATGCTGAAACCCTTTTTCTTTCGCAAGACGAATACATCCATTGACCAATGCTTCTGCAATTCCTTTATTTCGAACTTGCGGAGAAACAGCCAGCATTCTGATTTCAGGATAATCCAACTCATCGACGAGGCCGTCGTAGGCATCTGTTTTAGCCGGGTATAGAACGATGCTTCCTACCACTTCCCCATCCAGTTCAGCGACCAGAAGTTCGACGCCCTCGCCTTTATCGGATTCCGATAAAATGGCTTTCTTCAAAGCACCCCAGTGCTCGCTAGGAATCTTTTGTGCATGCTCTTCATACGCATTCACTCTTTGTTCTCTCACCCACTCGACTTCATCACTTAAAACTTCACGAATTTTCAACATCTACTACTTCACTACTCCTTAATAAAAATCATATAGTTCACATTAGCATAAAATCCCTAACAGTAAAGTTTTGCTTATGCTTTATTAATCCGGATAGACTTCTTGCAAAAATTTCACAGATTGGCTTATTAAACTTTGTAAAACTTCAACGTCAATATCTGCTACTTTATTAATGTATACACATGCTTTGCCCGTCGTATGTTTTCCGAAATGCGACAACAATTCCTCACGGTTCGAGTCACCAGGTGCAAAATACAAACTGATTTTGGCTTTGCGAGGCGAGAAGCCAACGAGCGGTGCATCGCCTTCATGACCGGATTCATACTTATAATGATAGGAACCAAACCCAATGATACTAGGTCCCCACATCTTCGCTTCAAAACCAGTCGTTTCCGTAAAAATATCCAATAATTTATAGGCATCCTCACGTTTTTTGGGGCTATCCACATTTTCAATGAACTCAATCACACTATTGTCGGTTTCTTTTGTTTTTTGTTCGTACAAAGTCGGGAACCTCTCCTTTATTTGCTAATTTAGGTTAATCTACATATTCTACTTTTTAGGAGCTTTCACCTTTGAAGTCAATCTATTATCTTTGAAATGCAGGATGATTTTTTCGGTTTTGTTTATGCTTAAGAATTCTGCCTTTTCGACCATCACCTCTTTGCCTGAAGAAAGTTGGCGGACGGTGAGGCATTTGTATTTCTTTCAATGTCTCTTTAAAATAAAGAGTAACATATACAGAATATAAGTTACATAAAGATTCCTAATATGACACAACCAATCCACTAAAGGAGATTTTCTTGAATGGAACTATTTTTAATCATATTATTTCTGCTAGCGGTAATTGGGCTTTCCAATATCGTCAATCATTTCACCCCATTTATTCCAGTTCCGCTTATACAAATTGCACTTGGTGTCGCAATCGCAGCCATTCCACTTGGCATTCATATCCCGATGGAACCTGAACTGTTTTTCGTCCTTTTCATTGCTCCATTGCTATTTCATGATGGCAAAAGTGTACCCCGGGCCGAGTTATGGAAATTACGCAAACCCATACTAACGCTGGCCCTCGGTCTCGTATTTGTTACGGTATTTGCTATCGGCTATTTGATCCATTGGCTTATTCCAACAATTCCTCTTCCAGCAGCATTTGCTTTGGCGGCGATTTTGTCACCAACGGATGTCGTGGCCGTTTCCGCAATTTCTAGTCGCGTCAAGATCCCAAAGAACATCATGCATTTGCTTGAAGGCGAAGGGCTTATGAATGATGCATCCGGTTTGGTGGCGTTCAAGTTTGCCGTAGCCGCTACGGTGACGGGCGTCTTTTCACTGGCACAGGCAAGTTGGAGTTTTTTGGTCATCGCCATTGGCGGTTTTGTAGTCGGAGCGATCCTTGCCTTCCTGATTATTCGCCTGAAGGTTTTCATCAGACGCCTCGGCATGGAAGATGTAACGATTCATATGGTCATTCAGATCCTTACACCGTTCGTGATCTTTTTGGCTGCCGAGCATTATCATTTGTCGGGCATATTGGCCGTAGTTGCAGCAGGTATTGTACATGCCATTGAACGTGACCGTGAACAATCACCAGCCATTCAGTTGCAAATTGTATCGAGCAGTACATGGTCGGTCATTTTGTACATTTTGAACGGCTTGGTCTTTGTCTTATTGGGATTACAAATTCCACGTGTCATGAATGAAATTTTTGAAAATCCAGCATTTAATAATCTAGTCGTGATTCGTTACATTCTCATTATCACGGCGGCCCTTTTACTCCTTCGCTTCGTTTGGCTTTACGCAGCATGGTGGGGCGACTCGAAATCAATACGTTCTCCAATATCCAAGCCAAGTGCCAGAACAATTGGACTTACCACCATTTCCGGTGTACGAGGTGCCGTTACTTTGGCCGGGGCTTTCTCGATTCCATATGTCTTGGCAGATGGAAGCCCATTCCCTGAACGTTCATTGATTATTTTCATCGCGGCTGGCGTTATTTTAGTGACACTTGTTGCAGCGAGTATTTTACTTCCTATACTCGCGAAAACAGATAAGGATAAGTCGGAAGAAAAAAGAGAAGCGATGGAAAAATTCGCAAAAATCAACACGTATGATGCAGCAATCAGTTCAGTTCGTGCTTTGATAAACGAGGATAATCGCGAAGCGGCATTGGCTGTTGTAGCGACTTATAAACACAAGCGAAACCGTCTGAAGCATGAGGGCAATGTTGCGTATGCTACATCCTTCAAAAAAATCGAAATGAACATTCGGATGAAAGCACTGGATGCCGAGGCCACATATATTGCAAAATTAAAAAAAGAAGAGAACCTTGCCAAGGAAATAATTATACTTTCCGAAGAACATATTCACCGTATGAGAATCGCCGTGACAAACCGCTTCAAATACAGAAGCTTGATTATCTTGACTTTATTTAGAAGAACCATGTATCGCCTCACGCAACTCTTCGTCCCGAATAAACAGGAGATACGCAAGATAAGAAAAATTCAAATGAGTCGTTTAATCCGGTTGAAAATGGAAATGGCGGAACGTGCGATTGCATCGGTGAAAGAGGGGATTACTCCACAAAATGATGAGATTTCATTGCTGATTATTTCGGAGTATACGGAAATGATTACGAAATTTAAGATTGCAAAGAATCTTACCGATTCAAATGAATTTATTAAATCGGAACGAGAAATTCAAAGTAAAGCTTTTCAAGCCGAACGAAATGAAGTCCAAAATTTATATGAAAGTGGTTCAATTACAATTGAAGTCGCCAGACAATTACGCAAACAAATCAATATTCGAGAAGCGTATTGGATTGAAGAAACCAGCATCAACACTGACAGGCAGTTAATCGACTGAACCTAAAAAAAGAGACGAGCTAAGTAAGTAATTTCACTTTGCCCGTCTCTTTTTTATTTTATTCGTGTGGGTTTCTGGGGATTATTCCCTTTCATTTTGGTTTCTTCCGGTACACGGTTACTCTATTCCCGTTCACCCAGTTTCTCTCACAAAAAACCAGAACAGAAATCTATCCTGTCCCGGGTTTTACTGCAATTAGTGCAGACGTTTTACAACGCTTAAAGACTACTCAACAAGTTTGCCTTTGCGCTGGCGGATTTGATAGAAGTTTAATTGCTTGAATAACTGTGAAGAAGTTTCCAGGTCGATTTCAAACACAACGCCGTATTCAATATAATTGATCTTTGGATTCCTACGTACAATCGAACCGTCGATAACAAAGGCGCTCTCTAGAATGTTGAAACTGCATTGCACTCTCTTATGCATTGGAATTTCGATTGAAGAATTGAACTCCAATCCCCCCACACTCATATTGTCAATTTTTACTGGAAATGATTCTGCTTCATCCATTGAAACCTTTCCATTAATGAAACGATCAAAAATAACCCGAAAAAACTCGCGGCGATTCTCGCTCATTGTACGTTCCCCCCAATATTTGACTATCTCCCATCACATATATAAATTAATCAACAAGCCTTTTATCTCCCCGACCAGGTCAAGTGTATGAAGCCCTTCTTTTTCACTGTCCAACACTTCATCTTGGAGGTCCATCAGTTTTTGATCGATCACTTCGACTAGTTGATGCGACTTCATGCCACCGCTGTGACTAAAGCTTTGTTTTTCGGATAATTGCAAACCGTAACTCAACGATTCTCCAATAAACTGCTTCACTAGATTTTTATAATCAATCAGGTTCTCAAGAGTTTTTTGTTTCGAAAGCTTTTGTCCTTGTGTATCCACTCGAGCCATTAATTGGTTCAATGAATCGAGTTGGAATTTAGACTGTGATTTTTTAATCATACTTGCAAAGGAATCGGATGTTTTACCTTCTACAGTACCTTTTTGAATCCTGTCGCTTGGAAAGCTCGTTTGCCTGTCAATACGCAAATGAAGCACCTCGTTTTACTTATGATAGCTACTCTTTATTTTCAACATATTTACAATCAGTTCTACTTCACCATGATCAATCTGCAGAATTTTGGCGATTTGTTTTGGTGAAAACCCCTGTTTATGCATTTGTGAAATTCGTTCATTTCTCTGCTCGATAACATCGGGAATAACCGCATCAATCAGCTTTTCCTCGTTTTGGTGAACAGGCATAATTTCCTCACTCGATGTACTGACAACTTTCGTGACCTGGTTTTCTTCCAGTAGACGAATTCTCTCGTCCAGCTTGCTTTCTTTCATTCGGATATAGTTGACAAGTTCACGATAGAGTTCATCATTCTCAATAATCAGCTTCGATACGAACGCTTCCATATTTTCATATAAGGCATCTGTATCTTCAATCATCTGGTTCCTCTTTTGTTTAATTTTGGACAAAACGAGAAACGATAGTAACGTGACGATAAGTATTAATACAACATATCCAATCAGAAACCATTCCATGGTCTTCACCTCGACCTTCTACCCTTATTCAACAATTTAATAATGCTCATGTACTGCTAAAATAGCAGGGCGTAAACGCAGCATGGCTTTCGAATGCAGTTGGGAAACACGGGAAACACTGACATTCAGGACTTCCGCAATTTCCGTTAGTTTGAGTTCCTCGAAATAACAGAGGGAAACGGTTATTTTTTCTTTTTCAGGCAATCGTTCAATTGCACGTGATAAAGATTCTTTGACCATTTTTGCGGTCAAAGATCGTTCGGGAGAGTCTGCACGATCGTTTTGAATCATCGCGTATTTCCCAACCTGATGGTTGTCTTCATACGAAGTCTCATCAATAGAAATCATGGTTGATAATGCAGCTTCCGAAACTGTTTTGTTCAGTTCCGCTTTTGTAATCCCTAAATAATCACTGACTTCCTCATCTGTAACGGAATCGTTTTTCTCCTGTTCTAAAACAGCGTAAGCATTTTCGATTTTCTTCACTTTTTCTCTGACAGATCGAGGCAACCAATCGCTATGGCGGAGACCATCAATGATGGCCCCTTTAATTCGCCACGTTGCATATGTTTCGAATTTCAAGTCTCTTTCAATATTGAATTTATCAAATGCGTCCAGCAGGCCTTCAAATGCGAGGCTGCGAATGTCGTCTTTATCCACCGTTTTAGGCAAACTGATCATAAAGCGTTGGATGACATACTCAACCAAAGGAAGATACCGCTCAACTAAATATTCTCCCGCTTGTGGATCACGCTGTTTTTGCCAACTGTCCCAGTAATTAAGTTCTTCTTTTGACAATTTATTGTTCAACATGAGTCTCACCACCACTTAAAAGAATATCTTTCTACTTAGCTCCGTTAAACAATAGTGTTGATTTCCGTTCCAGGCGGACGCTTTCCGCGGACGGTCCAGGCCAACAGGATGTTGGTCACGAAGGCATTGTCACACGAGGTGACGTTCTTTGCCTTCGTTCCTTTTTCAAGCTCCTGCGGGGTCTCATCTGGACACGCTTTTCCCGCTGGAGTCGCCGCCTTCCACTACAATCTATTAAAAGGTGAAAATCAACAATAAAATATAACATATCTTTCTACTTAAAGAGCATTTTCAGTAAAAACCCTTTGATTCCAAGCTTATAAGGAACGGGAAGTTGAAGAAATTCACTGGTCACTACATGCATTGCCTGTGAAGCCGGGCAGTTTGGAAATGACAGTAAAAATGGAACTTGTTTCTTTACAGCATTTGGAACATGGACATCGCTCGGGATATAACCCAATGTCTCGATCTCTTTATTTAAAAATTGTTCAGTTACTTTTTTGAAGTTGGCCGCTGTTTGCGTTCCTTCTTTATCGCTTGTACATTGATTGATAATGAGTTTCATATGAACGTTCTGGTCTTTCGTGTTCACCATCTTCACAATGGAGTAGGCATCGGTAATTGAAGTCGGCTCTGGGGTTGTGACCAAAATGACATCATCAGCCGCTAAAATAAATCGCAAATTTTCATATGATAATCCTGCACCAGTGTCCAGAATGACGTAATCCACATAGCCTTGAATCGTACTTAACTCACTGAAGAACTTCTTCATTTTTGACTCATCCAAGTGAAACATATCATTAAACCCAGTACCACCTGAAATGAACATTAAACCATTTGGTCCCTCTTCAATGATGTCCCATATTGATAAATCCTTCTCTATCATGGTGGCAATGGACTCCTTAGGTGATCTACCTAATAGGACATCAACATTTGCAAACCCTAAATCCACGTCAAAAATCAGCACTTTTTTGTTTTGCTTGACGAGGCTTAGCGCAAAGTTCAAAGCGAAGTTTGATTTTCCGACCCCACCCTTGCCGCTTGTAACGGCAATGATGCGGGTTTGTCTACGCTCTTTTTTGGCTGTTTTTTGCAGAACTTTTTCTCTCAACAGTTTCGCTTGATCAATCATTTTCATCTTCCCCTAGTACGAAGTTTGCTATTAGCTCAGGAGTTACCGCTAAAATATCATCTGGAACATTTTGACCATTGGCTATATAAGGGATTGGGATGGAATAATGATAAATCAAATTTAATATGGCACCAGATGAACTCGTTTCATCTTTTTTGGTTAACAGCAGCTGATCCATTACAATCGTCTGGAAATTATCAATGATTTTCTTCATGTCCTCATACTTGGCAGTCAGACTCAACACCAGATTGATTTGTATTTTGCTTTTATCTGCCAGCAATCGTTCAAGGTCATCGATATACTGTTTTTGTTGATAGTTGCGGCCTGCCGTATCCATTAAAATGATATCGCATTCACTGAGATCGGCCATCGCATCGGTCAGGTCGGCCGGCGACTCGACCACTCGAATCGGCATATTCAAGATGCTCGCATAGGTTTTCAATTGTTCCACCGCTGCGATTCGGTAGGTGTCTGATGTAATCAATCCTACTTTCTTATCTTCTCTCAACATGTAATCGGCGGCAATTTTAGCGATGGTCGTGGTCTTACCTACACCCGTCGGACCAATGAAACAGATGATATCGGGATCTTTATCATGCGATAATTTTTGATGTTCCTTTATCATCTTGATGATTTCATTGCGAGCAAGCACATGCACTTGTTCTTTCGTATAATCAGGATGTTGGCCTAACACCAACATCATCTTCGACAGTAAGTCCGACTGGATTTCCGCAGTGATTCCTTCTTTGATTAATTGTTTATTCAAGGCTTTCAACGCTTCAGGCAAATGATCCTCTTCAACCACTTGCATCATAAATTGCTTGATATGCTTCAATTCATTAATGAGTTCACTCGTCAGCTTTTCCTCTTCTTGATTGGCCGGTTTTGCAGCTTGAACCACATCCAGAGTCTTCTCTTCTTTCTCAATAATGACTTGGGATTCCTGTTTTGACTCATCGCTGATTTTAGGCTTTTTATTTGCTTGTGCTTCAACCGCCGCTATGACTTCAAGTTTTTCTTTCTTGAATAACCCTAAAAAACCACCCGTTTTTATTTTCTTTGTATTTAGTATAAGCGCGTTTGCACCTAAGTCCCTTTTAATCAGTGGGATGGCTTCGGTTATGTTACTGACAATGTATGTTTTTAGCCTCATTAGACATTAACCCCTCCGCTGATATTCACTACCCCAACGCTCTGAATTTCAATATCCGGTTCCAGTTCATTATAAGAAAGTACTGGAAGGTCCGGCGCAAAGCGTTCAATAAACTGCCTCATGTAGATACGAATGGCAGGGGACGTCAGCAAGATTGGCTGAACACCCGTTTGTTGAAGTTGTGCTGCTTGTTCCGAAATCTTTTGGAAAATGATTTGTGACGTTTCGGGATCGATTGATAAGTAACTGCCTTGTTCCGTACGATGCACAGACTCCGCGAACTTCTTCTCGAGGCTAGCACCAGCCGTAATCACCTGTAATGGTTCTTTCGGGTTGGTGTACTGCAAGGTAATTTGTCTGGATAGAGATTGTCTGACATATTCCGTCAAGACATCCGTATCTTTCGTTTGAGTTGCGTAATCTGCCAATGTTTCTAAAATAACAAGTAAATTCCGGATTGATACTTTTTCCTTGAGTAGCTTCATGAGTACTTTTTGGACTTCACCAACTGACATCAAGTTTGGAATCAATTCTTCAATCACTGCCGGTGAAGTTTCACGAACATTTTCAATCAGTGCTTTCACTTCTTGTCTGCCAATCAATTCATGGGCATGTCGTTTAATTACTTCTGTCAGATGCGTAGACACGACAGACGGGGGATCGACAATGGCATACCCCGCCATTTCAGCTTCCTCTTTCATTTCTTCGTTTACCCAAAGGGCTGGCATTCCGAATGCCGGTTCTATTGTTTCAATTCCTTCAATGCTCTCATCGTCCACACCAGGGCTCATCGCTAAGTAATGATCTAGCATAATCTCGCCAGAAGCGATGCGATTCCCTTTTATTTTGATGACATATTGATTCGGGAAAAGCTGGATATTGTCACGAATACGGATAACGGGAACAACAATGCCAAGTTCCATGGCACATTGTCGACGAATCATGATGACACGGTCCAATAAATCCCCGCCTTGATTCTTGTCTGCAATCGGGATTAACCCGTAACCGAATTCAAATTCAATCGCATCGACATGCAACAGATCAATAACACTTTCAGGACTTTTCAATTCTTCTACTTCCTGTCCTTCATTCGAAGACGCAGCTTTCTCTTCAGCCGCCTCGGCATTGAGCGTACGCTGCATGCTGTAGCCGCCGTAGGCAACAAGTGCTGCAACAGGCAACACCAATAGCGGATTGATCGGTGTAAATACTGCGATTAATGCTAGCGTTCCAGCCACCACATATAACATTTTCGGATAAGCGAAGAGTTGTCTCGTAATGTCTGTACCTAGGTTCCCTTCAGAAACAGCTCTGGTTACCACAATCCCGGCAGCAGTTGAAATCAACAATGCCGGAATCTGACTTACTAAGCCATCTCCGATTGATAACAGTGTAAACAGTGATGCCGCTTCTCCAAAAGGCAGGCCGTGAACGACGATACCGATAATCAAACCACCGATGATATTAATGATGGTAATGATAATCCCAGCGATCGCGTCCCCTTTAACGAACTTACTGGCACCATCCATAGCACCGTAGAAGTCTGCTTCTTGGCTAACTTTTTCTCGGCGTTTCTTGGCTTCTTGATCGGAAATCATTCCTGCACCTAGATCGGCATCAATACTCATTTGTTTCCCTGGCATCGAATCGAGTGTAAAACGGGCAGCCACTTCAGCTACACGTTCTGATCCCTTAGTAATAACGAGAAACTGAATAATAACCAAGATCAAGAACACCAAAATACCGATAATGGCACTTCCCCCGACAACAAATGAACCAAAAGTTTCAATAACCTCTCCACCCGTTTGGTTTGTCAAAATGGATCTAGTTGTTGATACATTCAAGCCTAATCGAAACAATGTGGTAAGTAATAATAACGTAGGAAAAATTGAAAACTCTAGCGCTTCTTTCGTGTTCATCGCTACCAGAATAATTGTTAAGGCAAGACTGATATTTACCATGATCAGTAAATCCAGTAAAAGTGGCGGAAGAGGAATAACCATCATCACGACAATCATAATCACGGATATTAAGATGGCATAATCTCTTATTTTCAAGCTGTTTCCTCCTCCCGCATGGTCATTTGATCTTTCCTTTTAACCGATAAATATATGCTAACACCTCTGCGACCGCCAAGAATAACTCTTCAGGCACATAGTCTCCGATTTCAACCTGGCTATATAGCGCACGGGCCAGAGGTTTATTTTCCATCGTCACAATTCCAAGTTCTTTTGCTTTTTCTTTAATTTTCAATGCCATGTGATCTTTCCCCATCGCAATGACTTGCGGCGCTTCCATTGTTTCAGCGTCATACTTGATGGCAATCGCATAGTGGGTTGGGTTCGTGATCAGGACATCTGCATTTGGCAAGTCTTGCATCATGCGGTTCATACTCATTTGTCTTTGTCGTTCTTTTATTTTTTGCTTGATGAGGGGATCCCCATCCGCTTTCTTGTATTCATC
>Ga0209013_10003600_pt1 | contig 13725 bp, 15 predicted proteins | sample Cruoilmetagenom2_FD_187291 | JGI IMG/M metagenome (GOLD analysis project Ga0209013, IMG submission 187291) | Oil polluted marine microbial communities from Coal Oil Point, Santa Barbara, California, USA - Sample 2 (SPAdes) (version 2) | ecosystem: Environmental > Aquatic > Marine > Oil seeps ... | reverse complement strand
GTGTCGACCAGGAGTACGGCGGCATCATCCGCCATGGTGCGAAGCTGCTCTACGCCTACTGTGAAGCCACCGTCCCTCGCATCCAAGTGATCACCCGCAAGGCTTACGGAGGCGCCTACGTAGTGATGAACTCGAAATCGATCGGCGCCGACCTCGCCTTCGCGTGGCCCTCTGCGGAACTCGCTGTGATGGGGCCCCAGGGTGCCGTCGAGATCGTCTATCGGCGCGAGTTACAACAAGCAGCCGATCCGATAGCGCGACGCGCTGAACTCGTCGAGGAGTACACCGAACGCTTCGCAACACCGTACGCGGCTGCCGAGCGAGGGTACATCGACGACGTCATCGACCCCGCCGAGACCCGTCGAAAGCTCGTCGCCGGCCTACGGATGCTCTCGACAAAACGCGAGGAACTTCCGCGACGCAAGCACGGCAACGTCCCACTCTGATGGCTGACTCACTCTGATGGCTGACAAACCTCCGGTTCCGCGCAAGCCGTCGGGAGTACCTCCGCCGCCGCCGCCCCGGACGGCGCCTGCGCAAATCACATCATCTCCTCCCCCGCCACCACCCGCATCGTCGCCGCCACCTCCACCCCCACAAACCGCCGCCACACAATCAGCACCCGCAGCACCGCCGACTCCACCTCCACCTCCTCCGCCACCCGCGGACAAGGACGAGGAACTTGCCGACCTGCTCGACCGCTTGCACGCTGAGATCGACACCGAAACCTCGACTGAAAACGTCGAGATCGGCGCACCTTTAACAAGGCCGACAGACGCCTCCAGACCTGCTCGCGAAAACAAGGCAGTCGAATCTGATGGCGGCCTCGACTTCCGTCCCGTGTTCGCCTCATACGGTGCTCGGTTCGGCGGCCTCGTCATTGATTCATTGATCCTGCTGCTCTGGATGATCCCCGGCATCATCTTGATGGCTTCGGGCTCAGTCGGATTCATCATCCTCGGCCTTGTCATCTCGATCGCTGGATTTTCAGCAGCCACGGTGACGTACGCGCGCGGCATCAGCACGAGCGGTCAATCCGTTGGAAATCGAGTCATGTCAACCAAGGTCGTGGACGCGCGTAACGGGCGCCTCATTTCGGCAGGAAATGCGGGGGTGCGGTTCGTCATCCGCCAGGTCGTCTCGATGATCTTTTTCATAGGATTCCTCATGGCGCTCGGCAATTCGCAGCGCCGCACCTTCCACGACGATGTCGCCGGCACCGTGGTCACACGCCCACAGCGAGCTTCATGGTCACTCGACGACGAGCCGACAGCCGACGCCGAGTCGTGAGGCGCCTGTCGGTCGTAAGGTGTCATCGATGACTCATGAAGCCGGCGGAGACGCAGCGCACTCGGTGGGAGACATCGTGATCTCTCCCACCCCGAGCGACGAAGAGATTGCGGCGATCATGGCTGCTACCCAGGCGTTGTGGCCGAAGCCTCCACCACCACCTTCGGGTTGGTCACCGCGCAACACCTCTTGGCGTTTCAGCAACAGGTGGTGGGCGCGCCCATTGCCCGCTCGTCGAGATCGCCCGTGGCGTTGAGACATAGCCACATTCGCACGACCTGACGACTATCGGCCTTTGAGCAGGTCGCGATCTGACAAACTCAGGACCATGGGTATGCAACCGCCGCCGCCACCGCCAGGTCCCAACTCTCCTCCACCGGCTCCGCCTCCACCACCGGGAGCTGTCCCGCCACCTGCTGGATACGCAAGCCCTCCCGGGTCGCCAACCCAGCCCGTGAACGCTTCACTTGCCGGATTCGGCATAAGGCTCGGCGCATACCTCCTCGATGGACTTCTCTACGGCTTGCTAGCGCTGGCATTCGCCATTCCCGGCGGGATACTTATCGTGCAAGCCTTCGATGACTGCGTCTCGTTCGACGACGAAATCATCTGTCCCGATGGTAAGCCCGAGGGCGGATTGATCGGTGCCGGGATCGTATTGATCCTCATCGGCTTGATCCTCGTCTTCGTGCTGTATGTAAGGGCGATGGGTAAGACCGGACAGACCTGGGGCGCCAAGATCGTAGGTGTCAAGGTTGTACTCGAGGCATCCGGTGAGCCGATCGGAATCGGTAAGTCGGTCGGGCGGGCACTGTTCGCCGGTTTCATCTCGGCCAACGTGTTCTACCTCGGCTACCTCTGGATGCTCTGGGATGGCGAGAAGCAGACTTGGCAGGACAAGGTCGTCAAGTCGATCGTCGTGCGCGTCTGAGCCTGAGCCACACCTCGGCGTCGTCTTCTACGAAGTCCGATTGACATTGTGGACATCACAACGGTTGCCGACGACCTCGTTGTCATCCATGACGGTCTAGAGGCGCGGCGCTACGAGAATCTGGCGGCCGACACCGACCACGACCTCGACGGCGTCGTCGTACGAACGCTTCCGAGGCCCGAGGGTGAATTGCTCTGCCGGTTCGCAACAGTCAATGACGTGCATTTCGGAGAGATCGAAGCCGGCAAGCTCGATGATTTCCCGGAAGGGCCGATCCGGCGATCACCGCCGGGCGCCGAGCCGTATCCCGAGGTCATGAATCAGGCCGCCGCACACGAAATGGCGATCATCGATCCGATCGCCGTCATCGCCAAGGGCGACCTCTCGGTTGATGGACGAGACGAGGAATGGGCGGCCTTCGAGTCGTGCTATCGCACGCCGTTTGGTGACCGGCTCCATGCCGTGCGCGGCAATCATGACTCGTATCGTCATCAAGATGGATACGCGGGAGACTCGTGGGTAGAGCTTCCTGGCGTCAACATCGCCCTGCTCGATACGGCGATTCCCGGCCAGACCACCGGTCAGATTTCAACCGAACAGACTCGATGGCTCGACGACATGACGGCGGCGGCCACGCAACCGGTCTTCGTGATGGGCCACCACCAGCAGTGGATCGCCGGCCCGAGCGGGCGCCGCAGTGACGACTATTTCGGGTTGCACCCGGACTGCAGCGACGATCTCGACGGTCTCGCGATGCGGAACTCATCAGTCGTTGCTTACGCCGCTGGCCACACGCATCGTCATCGGGTACGCCCGATGACGATGTCCGGAATCCCCAGTATCGAGATCGGCTGCACCAAGGATTTTCCCGGGACCTGGGCCGAGTATCGGGTCTACGAAGGCGGGATCACCCAGGTCGTGCACCGCATGTCGTCGCCCGAGGCACTCGCGTGGAGCGAACCCTGCCGTGATCTCTACCGCGATTTCGACATCGACTACGAAACCTACGCCCTCGGATCCCTCGCCGACCGCTGCTTCAACATCCCACTACGATGAGCTTCAGCGCGACCTGTCCGCGGCGAAGCTCATGGGTGTCATTCGTGAACCAGTTGTGATGAGCTTCAGCGCGACCTGTCCGCGGCGAAGCTCATCACAAGTCGGTTGGTAGCGAGCTCCTTCCGATCGGTGACGCTGCCGAGCGGCAAGATCCGATTGCTTAGTGCGTGAGCGTTTGCCCACCCGCGGCTGATTGAATCGGACCCGTGAGCCAGCCTGCATTTGATTTTGGTGACTCGGAGCTCGGCGATGTGATCAGCCCGACGTACTCAGTCGCTGAGCTGGCCGACGCGATCAACGACACGCTCCAGCATGGCTTCTCCGACGGCGTCTGGGTACGGGGGGAGATCACTGGGTGGAGTGATCGCGGCAAGCACGCCTACTTCACCCTCGCCGACGATTCCGCAGGTCAAGGTCGGGGCAAGGCGGTCATCAACGTTCAGTTCTTCGCCAACGTGCGGATGCGTCTCCGGCCACTTTTGCAGAAGCATCGGCTACAGCTCGGCGATGGCATGAAGGTGCGGGTTTACGGCTACCTCGATTATTACGCACCGACCGGCCGAATCGGGTTGAAGATGGCCGGAATCGATCCTCGTCACACACTCGGTGAAATTGCACAGAGCCGAGAAGAAGTCCTTCGGCGCCTCACCGCTGACGGCCTGCTCGACGCGAACAAGGGTCGCCCGCTTTCGCCAATCCCGCTGAGAGTTGGCGTTGTGGCGAGCGTCGGAACGGCGGCGTGGCACGACTTCCACCACGAGCTCGAGCAAAGCCATGTGGGGTTCCAACTCACGGTGATCGACACCCGGGTCCAGGGCGAGTTCGCCGAGCAGATGGTGGCCGCATCGATCATCACGCTCTCTCGGCACACCGATCTCGACGCGATCGTTGCGATACGGGGCGGTGGGGCACGCAACGAGTTGTCGGTATTCGACGCGGAGGGCATCGCCCGTGCGATCGCAGCATCTCCGGTTCCGGTGCTCACCGGTCTCGGCCATGAGGTCGACCGAAGCGTCGCCGACGAAGTCGCCCACACCGCTCTCAAGACTCCGACCGCGTGCGCAGGCGCACTGATTGATCGTGCTACTCGGTACCTCGATGACGCCGATCAGGCGTGGTCCGCGATTCTTCGAACGAGCACCGACTATCTGAGTTCGGCCAACGTTGAGCTGTCCGAAATGGCGCATCGGATTGCGCGCCGCACTCAGGCTGCCGTCGAGCGGGCCGACGAGCGACTGAACATGCGCGTCGAGCGCCTCACACAGGTTGCGCCAGCAGCAATCGAGCGATCAGAGCGACGGCTTGCTCAGACCCAGTCACAGATCTTGGTCAGGGTGGCCGCGGCCGTCCAGCACTCCAGTGATCGCCTCGACGTCAGCGCAGCCCGTATCGCCGCGCTCGACCCAGCGGTGCAGTTGGCACGCGGCTGGTCCATCACGCGGCGGGCCGACGGCGGAGTGATCCGCTCAACCGCTGAAGTCGCTGAAGGCGACGTTCTGACCACCTCGATTATCGATGGCACCATCACCAGCACCGCGACGCAAACGGCATCGACCCCACGACCCACCAACAGCGAAGCTCCTACTTCGAAGGATTGACCACCATGACTGAAGACACACCGGGATATGCATCAGCGCTCGCCGAACTCGACTCCATCCTCCGCGAACTGGAGGGTTCCGACGTCGACGTCGATCATCTCGCCGACCGCGTGGCCCGCGCGTCCGATCTGATCGCGCTCTGCCGCGAGAAGATTTCTACCGCGCAGCTCCGTATCGAACAGGTCACCGCCGACCTCGACGCAACCACGACGGCTAACCAGAGTGAGTAGTTGCGCGTCCGCGGTCGCTCATCAGGTACGCGGCCAGTAGCCTCCGCGCCGTGCCAGGTTCACCACCACCGAGCCTCAGTCTCATTGCGGAACGCGTCGATGAACGCCTCGGCGACCTGCTCCAGGTCGAGCGTGATCGCTGGGGGGCACTCGACCCCAACCTGGCGAACGCGATCGATGAGATCAGCCGACTCGTCATGTCCGGCGGTAAACGACTCCGGCCCGCCTTCTGTCACTGGGGCTACGTCGGAGCCGGCGGCGGCACCGAGGATCAAGTCGATGTGAATGCCGGCGGCGCCCTCGAATTGATGCACGCGATGGCGCTCTTTCACGACGATGTGATGGACGACGCCGCCACCCGCCGCGGCCAGGTGACAACACATACCTTGGCGTCGGCAGAGCATGCCGAAAAGGGCTGGACCGGAGAGTCGCGTCGATTCGGCGAGGGTGTCGCGATCCTCGTGGGTGACCTCGCCTTCGTCTACGCCGACCAGTTGCTCGAGGGCGCCTCGATTCAGGCGACTCGAATATGGAATGAACTGCGCATCGAACTGAACATCGGCCAGTACCTCGACATCCTCGGGTCAGTTCGCCGTGAGCGGGATCTGGCGAAAGCGGAGCGGATCAGTCGGTACAAGTCGGGGAAGTACACCATCGAACGACCACTCCACCTCGGAGCGGTACTCGCCGCACCGGACCGCGCGGACGAACTGGTCCCCGCACTCAGCGCCTACGGGCTGCCGCTCGGCGATGCATTCCAGATGCGCGACGATGTGATGGGTGCATTCGGTGAAACCAAGGACACGGGTAAGCCGGTGGGCGACGATCTTCGAGAAGGAAAGCCAACTCCTCTTCTCGCACGGGCAACGAGGGCCGCCACTCCCGAACAGCGTGCCGTGCTCGACCTCGTGGGTGATCCCTCGATGACTGAACAGACGGTGTCGAACATCCAGCAGGTGATTGTCGATACCGGTGCTCTTGACGACCTCGAAGCACACATTGCATCCTTGACGAAGTCAGCAGTGGCCTCACTTGCCACCGCACCGATCACTGATCAGGCAAAGACCGAACTCACATCGTTGGCTGCGTACGTCAGTTCGCGAAACGTCTGATATTCCCGCGGTCGTCACGCCTTCAGCCCGCCGATAGCATCGCTTCCTGCGTCTCAACAACGCGCCCAGATAGCTCAGTTGGTAGAGCAACGCATTCGTAATGCGTAGGTCAGGGGTTCAACTCCCCTTCTGGGCTCCACGCGTAATGGGCTCTCCTCCTGTGAACCTGCCTCTGCGGCGGAAAGCTCCTCAGCGATCGCCAAAGGTCTCACCGCCCTGCGGAACGGACGAGCGCCGACCGCGTGAACATTCTGCGCAACAGGTGCGCAGAATGTTCACGCGGTGGCGGTGGGGTTGGGGCGATCTGGTAGGCACTTGGCGGCACACAACTCCGGAGGGCTGCAATGGCACATGACATCGTGATCAAGAATGGAACCGTTGTCGACGGTACTGGTGCCCCGGCGCGTAGAGCCGATGTGGCGATCGACAGAGATCGCGTCACCACGGTCGGGAACCTCGACGCTTCGGGTGCGAACCAGGTGATCGATGCGGAGGGTCGTATTGTCACACCCGGTTTCGTTGATCTGCATTCGCATCTCGATGCACAAGTTGGTTGGGATCCGACCATGTCGTCGTCGTGCTATCACGGCGTCACGTCGGTGGTCATGGGCAACTGCGGCATGACCTTCGCTCCGGTCCGCCCCGGTCAGGCTGACCTTCTCGCCGGAGCGATGGAGACCGTCGAAGACATCCCGGCATCAGCCATCATCGAGGGATTGCCGTGGAACTGGGAAGGATACGGTGGCTACCTCGACGCCATCGGGCAGATGCCACTCGGCCTCAACGCCGGCGGCTACGTCGGTGACGTCGCGGTTCGGCTCTACGTCGCCGGCGAGGCCGCGTGCGAAGAAGATTTCGAGGCCACTCCGGAACAACTAGCGGAAATGGCCGACCTCGTCGAAGACGCCATGAAAGCCGGTGCGCTCGGCTACTCCATCTCGCGCAGCTTGTTCCACCGCGTTCCCGACGGCCGTAACGTACCGGGAACGTGGTCGAAACCAGAGGAGTTCTACGCGATTGCCGAACCGCTCGGACGTCTCGGGAAAGGCGTAATCGAATCGGCGCCTCGCTACAACTTCCTCGACTCCGACGGGTCGCGAGTCGAGGAGGAGCTTGCGTGGATGGCCGAGATAAGTCGCCGAACCGGTCGGCCATTCTCCTTCAACCTCCAACAGATCGATTCACTCGGCACCCATTATCGCGAGGTCATCCGCCTATCGGCGGAGGCAAACGCAACCGGCGCTCAGCTCCGCCCACAGATCACACCTCGCGGTGTCGGAGTACTCTTTTCGTTGGCCGCCAACACCCTGATAGATCACTTGCCATCGTTCCAGCCACTCAAGGAGATGGATCTGGTTGGACGACTCGCCGAGCTCAGCGATCCGGAGGTACGCGCGCGGCTGATCGAGGAGGGCGTCAACGATGCGGTCGATCCCTTCACGAAGATGTACCTGATGCCCGCCGGTCAACCCGCCAGCTACGACTACACCCCTGCCGATTCCATTGCCGGCATCGCCCAGGCGGCCGGCGTATCACCGATCGAGGCGTACATCCATGCGATGGTCGAGTCCGACGGCAAGTCGATCGTCAACTGGCCCGTGATGAATCAAGACCACGAAGCAATCAAGGAACAGGTGCTGTCGCCGGTCACGATCATGGGGCTCGCAGATGCCGGAGCCCACGCCACCCAGATCATGGACGCATCGCAACCCACCTACTTCCTCGCCCACTGGGCGCGTGACGAACAGGTCATCAGCCTCGAGGAAGGGGTGCGCGCCGTGTCGAGCGACACCGCCCAGTTCATCGGGTACACCGACCGTGGAACGTTGACCGAGGGAGCATTCGCCGACGTCAACGTGATCGACCTCAACAAATTGGCCCTTCCGCTACCCGAGATCGTTCACGATTTCCCCGGCGACGCGCCGCGGTTCGTGCAACGAGCCAACGGCATCGACCACACCTTCGTGAATGGCACCCACTTCATGGAGAACGGCGAACCCACCGGCAATCTTGCCGGACGCCTCCTGCGTAGCTGAGCGCAGCTCAACCGACCTTAAATCGGCCCCACCTTCCGTTTGTGTGCACTTTTCTGCGGACCGTTCCGCCGGAAATTACCTACAAACGAAAAAACCGAGGCCGGGGCTTGCCGCTCAGTCAGCGGCTGACGCGGGCACACCGAGCACGCTGGGAAACCAGGCGTTCAGTCGCCCGGTGATGACCTCGTCGCTGTTGGCGAGCAGATGACCCTCGCCAGGCAGCATCACGACTTCCCCCGATCCGGCGATCGCCTGCACAATGTGACTCGACTCAGGAGCAAGAAGTTCGTCTTGGTCGCCGTGGAAGAGCAGCAATGGTCGCCCGCCCAGTGCACCGGCAACCTCACAGCCCGCGGACTGAGTAGCAAAGGTCACGACCCCAACGACCGAGACCGGCATCACGACGGCAGCGCGTATGGCGACGGCCCCGCCGAAGCTGTGGCCCATCACGACAACCCGCTCAGCGCCGGCATCCCGTGCCATCTCGACACCACAGGCAAGGTCATGTGCACAGAGATCGAGATTGTTCGGCTCCCGGTATCCGACGCGCAGAAACCGCACTCCCCGCCGAGCCCACTGCTCGCCGAGTTGGTGATACAGGCCGCGGCCAGGTCCGAGCAGGCCGCCCATCGCTCCACCACACGCCACAATTGCGGCGCTCTGAGCTCGGCCAGACCCACCCGGCTCATGCCACAGCACACTCAAGAGACCGCGCATCGTGTAAGCCTCTCGATGCCGAAAAGTCGGGGTTACCTCCACTTCGCTCGTAGCGAGCGGATGAAGAGCCTCGAGCGCCGTCGGGTCGACCGGGTCGGAGGGAGCGTCCGCTCCGCTGAGGTTTGTCATCGATGACTAGCGTACAAATCCACATGCCGAGCCGAGCGAACGGACCAGCCACTATCGATTTCCGCAACCCGGTCGACAGAGAGCATGCCCGCCTGATCGGGCGCGCCTGGATCGATCTCCGGAGGGGTGCCTCAACCGCTGCATTGAGGACCTACCTGTTCAGCGGCGATGCTCCGCTCGTACAGGGCCAGATGGACGCGCTCGACCTACTAGAGCGACGCGACGAGCGAACAATGAAAGGATTGGCGGCACGCCTCCGCGTCGATCCGTCGACAGCCACGCGCGCTGTTCAGCGGCTCGTCGATGACGGACTGGCCGAGAGGTTCCCTTCTCCAGAAGACGGTCGTGTGGTGCTCATCCGCATTACCGACGAAGGTCGTCGTCAGCACAGCGATGTCGCTGCTCGACGGTCACACGCGATGATGCGGATCCTCGACGAGTTCGATGCCGACGAACGTGCCCAACTGACTGAACTTCTGAATCGGTTCATCACGTCGATCGACAGCGTCGTCGCCGAACTCGCGGACGAGCACTCGGAAGTACCCAACATTTCCGAAACGGCCTGACGAACGACCCTCTCCTTCCACACCAGCACCAACGTGCGGGTAAGGTCCGACCAATGGCTGACCAGGCGGATTTCGCCGACCAAGCAATGCAATATGCCCCGCAGCTCTATTCAGCTGCGCTACGCATGACGCGGAACAGAGCAGACGCCGAAGACCTGGTACAAGAGTGCTACCTCAAAGGGTTCCGAAGCTTCCACACCTTCACGGAGGGCACCAATCTCAGGGCGTGGTTGTTCCGCATCCTGACCAACACCTACATAAACAAATATCGAGCCAAACAGCGTCGCCCTGATGAATCAGATCTCGGAGAGATCGAGGACCTCTACCTGTATAAGAATCTCGGCACGTTCGACGACCCGTCGATCGGGCGCTCGGCCGAGGAGTCACTCATGGCGATGCTCCCTGACGATGAGGTCAAGCAGGCACTCGAAAGCCTCCCGGACAACTTCCGAATTCCCGTCATTCTTGCCGACGTCGACGGATTCGCGTACAAAGAAATCGCTGAAATGCTGGAGATCCCGATCGGAACTGTGATGTCTCGGTTACATCGGGGAAGAAAAGCGATGCAGAAGGCGTTACACGATTACGCCCTCGCACGTGGATTGGTAGCAGCGGAGTCCGCTGGTGCCGTTGACGGGTCTCCAGGGCAGGAGAACTGACCATGACCGCACCCGACATGCCTGACTGCAGCCAGACGATCAAGGAACTCGATCTGTTCCTGGACGGCGAGCTGTCTGATCGCGAACGCGACGCGGTTCGCCACCACCTCGACGGCTGCATGGATTGCCTCGGGGCATTCGATTTCCACGCAGAACTCAAGATCGTCGTGGCCACCAAGTGCAACAACGACGAAATGCCCCCCGGTCTACTCAGCAAGATCGAACAGTGCTTCGGTGTCGACTTCGACGGCGATGGCATCATCGGCTGAGATTGTGCCGCTGAACACCCTCGCCGGTTAGCCTCTCCAACATGCTTGCAGCCAACGTCTGGCACTGGTGGATCGGCGTCCTCCTAACCCTCGGTATCGTCCTACTCCTCGTTGTCCTCGTCGGCAGCTATCTGGCGACGGTCACCGCAAAGAAGTACCCGAGTGCGAAGCAGCGGCGCCAAGAGTCCGACCTCTAGCGTCCGGCAAGGGATCACCGGTGGACGAAACGGTCGACCTCCTCCACCGGTGCACGTTTCCGGAACCCAAAACCACAGTCACCTGTGCCCTCTCGGGCGGCGCTGACTCCACAGCTCTAGTCTTCCTAGCTATCGCCGCCGAGTGCACGGTAGACGCCGTACATGTTCACCACGGGCTGCGCCCATCTGCCGATCACGATGCCGAATGTGCCCGCCGGACCGCGGAGACACTCGGCGTACCGTTCCGCTGCATACAGGTGGACCTCGAGGACGGACCAAACCTCGAAGCGAGAGCGCGCGACGCTCGCCGGAGCGTTCTCGGCCTTCATGCTCTCACCGGACACACTGCAGACGACCAGGCCGAGACGCTCCTGCTCGCCCTCCTCCGCGGCTCAGGAGCGACCGGTCTCGCGGCCATCACGCCCGGCCCGCGGCATCCCATCTTGGCGCTGCGTACGGCAGAGACCAGAGCACTCTGCCGTCGCGAGGGCCTTACTTTCGCCACCGACCCGACGAATATTGATCCGCGATTCAGACGTAACCGGGTGCGGCACGAACTCATCCCACTGTTGAACGCCATCGCCGATCGCGACGTGACACCGCTGTTGACGCGTACGGCGGGATTGTTGCGCAACGACGATGACCTCCTGGAGTCTCTATCGTCAACGCTCGACCCGACCGATGCCACAGCCTTGAACAATGCTCCCGACGCACTCGCGGCCCGGTCGGTACGGCGCTGGCTCACCCGCGATGGCTACCCACCGGGTGCCGCTGCAGTGCAACGGGTGCTGGCCGTCGCGGCCGGTGACAGCACGGCGTGCGAAGTGCCCGGGGGGCTACGTATCGAAAGGCACAGAGGTCGTCTTCGAATTCTCCCAGACGAGCAATCCACCCGATAACCTGGCAACTCGATATGGAGAGAAACGACGGACGCGGAGAAGCGCGCTGATGCCGCCCCGCTTACGTGGAAAATGGGCGCTGGGTATCACGCCTCGCAACTTCACTTGGATCTTGAAAGACAAGCTCGCCATCTGCGAGCGACCTGGCGGAGTGGGCGACAGCCACCGCCGCGTGCGCCGGCAAGAGGAGATCATCTGGCTCCGCGAAAACGGATTCGGGTGTGTCCTGTCGATCATCTCGGCGCCCCACAATCTCCACAATTACGACGAACTGCAGCTCCCGTATCGTCATCGCCCGTTCAACACCGAACAGACCGACGCCTACCTGAAGGCGTTCTACACCGAGATCCGCGACCTGCTGGCCCATGGCAACAAGGTGCTGGTCCATGGTGACGAAGTCGGCGACCGCATAGTCGGCGTGATGGGTGGGTACATCCGCTGGGTAGGCCTCGTTGAAGACCCGACGCAGGCGATTCAAGTAACCGAGCGCCTGGCCGGCCGTCAGCTCGACCCGTTTGCACGCGAGATCATCATGCGTGCCGACGAACTTCGCTGAGAGACGTACTAGCCGACGCCGCAGACATCCATATCAATGTGGAGAAGTGGTAACGGGTCAACCGGCACATTGTTCGGGCGAACCTCGAAGTGCAGGTGATTGTTCGGGTATTCGGGAGTGCCGCTGGTGCCGGTGTCGCCCACATAGCCGATCACGTCACCAAGCTCGACGCTGTCGCCAACACTGAGTCCCGCCTCGTGACTGTCCAGGTGGAAGAACTTGTACGTGACGTTGTTCTGCTCGTCAACTAGCTTCCAACCGTTTCCGGCCCCATAGGAGAGCCCCGTATCGGTATAGATCTGCGTGAGTTGACCGGCGGCGACCGCATAGACCGGCTGGAGCGCGGAACCCATGATGTCGATTCCCTCGTGGGAACGAGAGCCACGAGGATCACCGAAGCTGTCGTTCACGTAACAATCCGATGCCGGCGCGAGAGGAAAGATCAGCTTCCCCTCGGGTGGTGGCGATGGCGGCGGTAGCTCGTTTGTGGGGGTCACTGTTGTAGTTGTCACGAGTCCGAGACGATCGGCCGGCTGCAGCGCCGACCCGGGATCATTCAACTCGGTGACGCCAGCGCTGGCAGTGGCAGTGGCAGCAAGACCCTGATGAGACTGGCTGACCCCGAACGCCACGATGAACGCAACAGCGACAATGGCTGCAATCAGCGGATGAGGAATAGTCCGTGGGTCAGAGTGGGTCATGGCGGGTTGCCTCGTCGGAGAACCAAAGCAGTCCGACACAACTTCTTCGGCATGTTCCACGCCGATCTTGAGGCATCCTAAGGCGTCTTTGACACGTTTTCGTAACGCGTCCGTAACATTTTGAATCAGGTTTCAGCAAAACCCGAAATCAGTAGATCGTGACGCCCGGGATAGGGGGCGCGAACAGAGGGACGGGATCCACCGCTGGCCCATTGTGCTTACCGAGACGAACCTCGAAATGCAGATGTGGTCCACCGGCGTTGCCCGTTTCACCCATGGTCGCGATCGTCTGACCCCTGGTGACCGTGTCCCCCACAGCAAGACCGGCAGCAAACTCGTCGATGTGGTGATACCGATATGCAGTTCCGTCCTCGCCTTGAATCACCCAGGCGTTCCCTTGCCTGCCGGACAGAATCTCCTGAACAACCAACACTCCATCCACGCAGGCAAGCAGAGGATGACTTGGCTCCGCGTCGGCCCGCCAGATGTCGATCCCGTAGTGGGAGCCCCCGAATGGAGTACCGATAATCAGCTCGGTCGAGAGTTCCACAGGAAAGTCGATGATGGGATCGGAAGGCACCGTGGGATCGGAGGGCAGCGTGGGGTCGGGAGCCACCGTGGAATCGGGAACCACGAGGAGCAGCCTCTCAGCCTGCTGCAGGGCTTGCGCAGGCTCGCTCAGGCCCTGCGAGACAGCGAATACGGAGTGCCAACGAGAGGTTGCGAGGGCTCCCGCACCAAGTACGCCCAAAGCGGAACCAATCATCTTGCGGCGAGTC
>Ga0209013_10003599_pt1 | contig 13726 bp, 8 predicted proteins | sample Cruoilmetagenom2_FD_187291 | JGI IMG/M metagenome (GOLD analysis project Ga0209013, IMG submission 187291) | Oil polluted marine microbial communities from Coal Oil Point, Santa Barbara, California, USA - Sample 2 (SPAdes) (version 2) | ecosystem: Environmental > Aquatic > Marine > Oil seeps ... | reverse complement strand
GAGATCGGGGTTCTGGGAGAGCTGCACCCCGCCGTGCGCGAGGCCTTTGGGCTACCGGACCTGCGCGTGGCGGCTGCTGAGCTGGACCTGGAGGCGCTGCTGGACCAGGCGCCGGCTACCCTGCTGGTGGAACCGATATCGGCCTATCCAGCCGTATTGCAGGACCTGGCCGTTGTGGTTGATGATGAGGTTCCTGCCGCAGAGGTCCAAGATCACATTGCCAAAACCGGGGGGTTCCTGCTAAAGGATGTGCGGCTGTTTGACGTATACCGCGGCGATCCCGTGCCGGCAGGAAAAAAGAGTCTGGCTTTTGCCCTCACCTTCCAGGCGCCCGACAAGACCTTGCGCGATGCGGTTGTGGCCAAACAGGTGAAGCGTATCGCCGGCCGGTTGAGGAAGGAGTTGGGGGCCGAGCTACGTAGCTAAGAATCGACGTAGGTTCTTGCGCATTGCGCGACTTGGTGGTATAATCTCCGAGCAACCAAAACAACGGTACGCCTTGCGGCTCTGACCTAGTTCGAGGCATGCCCGAGGCGGCGATGGTGCCCGCAGCACCCCATTTTCCGCGCTAGCACCCCCGCCGCACAGCTTCGGTGTGGCGGGGTTTGCATTCCTGGATGGCCTACGTGCCCAAATGAGGCTGCTGACGGTTCGCATCGTTGCCCTATGAAGCACGGATTGTGATCGAGTGGTAGAATGAGCACGCTATCGACTGATACTCGCCCTGATATCGAGCGGCTGCGACAGATGTCGGCCTGGCGAAAAATGATGCTGATGGCCGAGATGGGCCAGACAGTGCAGACGCTGGCGCTGGCCGGGCTGCGCCAGCGCCACCCCAGCGACACACTTACTCAAAGCCGCCGCCGTTTGGCCGACCTGCTGCTGGGGCCAGAATTGGCAGCCCGCGCCTATGGCCCGCCGCCGGAGGAACATGATGCTGACTGAACAGATCGCGGTGACAATGCTCGTGGCCGATGCCCTGGAGGCCCTCGGCGTGGTCTATGCCATTGGCGGTTCTTTCGCCAGCACCCTTCACGGTGTGATGCGGGCTACGATGGACGCCGGCATGGTGGCCGGCCTGCGCCCCGAACAGGCCGAGCCCTTTGCTCGGGCTTTGGACGGGGCATTCTACGCAGATACAGAGACGATGCGCGACGCCATCCGCCAGCATGCCTCCTTCAACCTGATACACCTGGACACCCTGTTCAAGGTGGACGTCTTCGTCGCCCGACCCGCGACTTTGACCGCGCCCAGTTGGCCCGCCGCCAGTTGCACCTGCTGAGTGAGGAGCCCGAGCGCCGGGCCTACGTCGCCAGCGCCGAGGATATTGTCCTCGCCAAGCTAGAGTGGTACCGGTTGGGCGGCGAGGTGTCGGAACGCCAGTGGCGCGACGTGTTGGGTGTGCTCAAGGTGCAGGGCGACCGCCTCGACCTTGAGTATACGCGCCGCATGGCCGCAGGGTTGATCGTGGCCGACCTGGTCTCGCGCGCTCTTGAAGAGGCATCCTGATCAAGACCCGCCAACCCCAACTTCTCCCCGACCAATCCACCGCGAGGCGGCTGCACGCGTGGCCGAGCGGGCCGAGTGCTTTGCGCGCAGGCGCGCAGAGTTGCAGGACCCCGAACTCAGCGCCATCTGGGAGCAATATCATCTATGCGGGCCGCCACGGTGGAGTAGCTCGCTTTCCAGTGGCTGCTGCCGAGCTGGACTTGGAGGCGCTGCTGGACCAGGTGCTGGCCACCAGGCTGTTGGAGCCGATTCCGGCCTATCCAGCCGAGTCGCATGACCTGGCCGTTGTGGTGGATGATGAGGTTCCGGCCGCAGAGACCAAGATCATATCACCAAAGCCAGGGGGTTCTTGCTGAAGGATGCGCGGCTCTTTGATGTCTACCTCGGGGATCTTGTGCCAGCAGGGAATAAGACCCTGGCCTATGCTCTCACTTTCCAGGCGCCTGACAAGACCTTGCGCGACGCGCTTGTGGCCAAGCAGGTCAAGCATATCGCCGGCCTGTTGAGGAGTTGGGGGCCGAGCTGAGGGGTTGTGGAGGTGACCGACCGGCGGACCGAGAGGGTGCTTTGCCCCCCGGTCGATGACCCAGTTCAATCGAGAGATATTGTCAACACGACGTACACCAGGCATGTGCGGCATCAGGATGACAAGGGGCTGCGTTCTAACTAATCGGCCGAGACCTCCATTGCCACCGTTATTGGCAACAGCCCGCCGGCAGCGCTGTCCAACGGTTCCCCCGCTGATGGCACCACCGGTCTCACGGTGACACCTGCGCTGGAGCCCTTGGCCTTCAGCAATCCTGCGATCATCGAGTGTGCAGCCGGGGCCGGCAGGATCTGCGGGAATTCCTGGCCGTGGTTTCGAACACGCCCCGATTGGTGTTCGACCCACACCGGCAGGTTCACGCGGGTGAAGTCGCCTCATGCACTGGGTTCCGTCTGCCGCTGCACCCGCGAGACATAGAGCTTAACTCTCCGATAAGAGACCTGCCGACAAGCAGTACATTCTTCCCGAACCCGTGTCTGAAGAGCCTCGATTGCACTTTGCATCCTGCGCCTTTGATGGTATAATGAGTGGCGTTCAGTCCCGCGACAAGATCCTGGCGGCCGGCGGGAAGGCCATCTCAGAGGTGCAGGCAGTCTATGCCAGACATCGTGAACCCCTACATACCGGGCCAGCCCGTGGATGATCCAGATCTCTTTTTTGGGCGTCGAGACCTGTTCATCTGGATCCGGGAGCACCTAATCAAAGGGCGGCGCGTCTTTGTTATCTCTGGCGCCCGTCGCATTGGCAAGACATCGCTCCTCCGGCAGCTGCCAGCCCACCTGCCGGAGGAGTTTCTGGCGGTGGGGATCAAGTTTTCCAAAGAGAAAGCTCCCCGGCTGGATGCGTTGCTGTGGCAGGTGGCGGATGCTATTGCTACCCGGGCGGGTGAGCAGCTGGCGGCGGCGTGCCGCCAGCCAGACTGGGCCGACTTTGAGGGACAGCCGGACCGGCTGCTGGTTCACTACTGGCCCCAGGTGCGGGCGGCGCTAGGCGACCGGTGCCTGGTGCTCATGATGGACGACGTGGACTTTCTGGCCCGGGAACAGATCAACCTCCTGGATCCCTTTCTCTCCGTGATGACAAGCTGGCGCGAACAGGACGAAGGGGTGGCGCTGGTCATGACCACTGCGCCAACCTGGCAGGAGACGCTGTCTCGCAAGCATCCCCGGTTGTTCGGAGGTTCTCTCACCTCCGTGTTGGGTACACTGTCCAGCGAGGATGCATCCCGCTTGATCACCTGGCCAGTGGATGGCGTGCTCACCTACGATTACGGTGTTCCGAGGCGGATGGTCGAGACCACCTCCGGCCAGCCGTACTACCTGCAACTACTCTGTTTCGAGGTATTCACTCGCTGTGCTACAGCCGGGTGGGTCAACCAGCGGGATCTGGATTTCGTAGTGGAAGAGCTCGTCAGCCGGGATATCCCCGAGTTTCGCCAGGTCTGGGACGAGTCCTCGCCGCAGGAGCAGGCGGTCCTGGCTGCCCTGGCCTCGCTGCGTGGGGCGCGGGGCATCGCCACCGGCCAGGAGGTCGGCAAGGCCCTGTCCAAGCAGGGGGCGCGCGTGGATCCCGCCCAGATTACGCTCGCCATGGAGAGCCTGGCGGCTCGGGGCATCTTGGAACGTCTTGGCGCCCTGAGCTACCGTTTCCGCGTGGCACTGCTTCGCGATTGGTTGGGCGAGCGGATCGATCTCCAGGAAGTAGTGCGCGACACGCGCTGGCGCGCATCGCAGCGCGACCGGCCTCTGGGGGACCAGCCTGAGAGAATGCTGCACGTTGGAAAGGAGCAGCAGAAGGCTCCAGGCGTTTCCAGCCGGGAAACCAGAAGGGTCGCGGTCACGGCCTCCCCTGAGGCGGGCGAAGAGGAAGGACAGGGTCCTGCTACGGGCCGCCGCTGGCTGTGGCTGGCCTTGGCGGCAGCTCTGGTCCTGGTACTGGTGGTGGTCATGGGCCGCGCGCTGTTTTCACCAGCACCCGCAGAGCCAACCCCTGCGGCAGTCTCCCTGGCCTCGCCGGCGGCGCGTGTAGCCGTGTCTACCGCAACCCGGACCGCGTTGCCGGAGGCGGCTACCGGGTTACCAGGTACTGTGGCACCAACCGAAGCTCTGCCGCTTGAACCGGCGGCGACGCCCATGCCTACGCAGGCCCTGGCGCCGACACTGCCGCCAACGCCTACCCCTACCCCCCTACAAATAGTGGCCCGGTCTGTGCCGTCCATAGCCTACCAATCACGGGGACCACAGGATGAGCGCTGGTACGTCTATATCATGGATAGCAATGGGGGCAATCGAACCCTGGTCAGCACAGGGCAGGACGGCTTTCTGTCTGCGCCTTCCTGGTCCCCCGATGGCTCCAGGTTCGCCGTGGTTTCGGACCGCGATGGCGCATCGGACATCTGGGTGATGGGCATTGACGGCATCGACCCAGCTAACTTGACGCAGCATGAGGCCAAGGACCACTCGCCAGCGTGGTCGCCTGACGGGGAATGGATCGCATTTGCGTCGGTTCGGGATTCACCCTACTGGGAACTGTACCTGATGCGGGCTGACGGCTCGGATCTACGGAGGCTAACCTGGTGGGAGGATGCTTCGGACCTGTGGCCTACCTGGTCTCCTGACGGAACCCGTCTGGCTTTTGCCTCCAAACGGGATGGCAACTGGGAGATCTATAGTATGGACCGCGACGGCTCCAATCTGATGCGGCTGACCAGCCATCTCGACGATGATACGAACCCCGCTTGGTCTCCGGATGGCAGCCGCATTGCTTTTGAGAGCACCAGGGAGGGGTACGCCGAGATCTATGTCGTGCCAGCCGGCGGAGGTGGGCCGGTCAACGTGAGTCAACTGTCCTGGGCCACTGACCTGGGACCATCCTGGTCACCTGATGGCGGGCGCATTGTCTTCTATTCGGATCGTGATGGGGAATGGGACATCTATGTCATGGCTTCCGACGGCTCTGACGTGGTCAAGCTCACTGGGGACACTGGCAATGATCAAGTGCCTGCCTGGCGGCCTTGATAGTGAAAAAAGACGGTGGGCAATGACCAAGGTCGAGGGTGATTCCTCGTTTGTCATGGGTCAAGGTTCCCGGCAGTGTCCTGGCACCAGCCGTTTTCTAGTCCGGCCGCGTGATAGGCATCCAGAGCGGATTCGTACTCTTCTGAGGTGATCTTGCGACCGAGGATGGGATCGCCCACGGCCCGGTAAGCGGGGAAGTACTGGTCCATCAGACTGACATGAATGCTGGGCGAGAGATTGTCTGCGACCCAGCGAAGCACATCACCTGTGCCTGCCAGCCCGCCGGGCAGTATGAGATGGCGGATGATCATCCCTCGCCGAGCCAAACCCATCTCATCCAGTACCAAGGCTGCCCCCACCTGGCGATGTATCTCTTGCAGCGTGGCACGATTGTATTTGATATAGTTCAAGAATCCTGAATGCTTCTTGGCTGCGTGGCTGGCAGCATATTTGGCGTCAGGCAGCCAGATATCGACAACGTTCTCCAGTAGATGCAATGCCTCGACCCGTTCGTAGCCGCTGGTGTTGTAGACCAAAGGCAGGCGCAATCCGCCTTCGATGGCTGCCGGCAGGGCGGCCATCATCTGAGGCATAAAGTGGGTGGGAGTCACAAGGTTGATGTTGTGCGCCCCTTTGCGCTGCAGTTCCAACATGATCTCTGCCAACCTCTCAATGCTCACAAGATCGCCGTGGCCGAGCTGGCTAATGGGGTAGTTTTGGCAGAACCGGCAGCGCCCAGTGCATCCGGAGAAAAAGATGGTCCCTGAGCCCCGCGTACCGCTGATGGGTGGTTCTTCCCATGCGTGCAGATTCCAGCTTGAGAGTTTGGGCAGGGCACCCATGCGGCACCCCCCCTGTTCCCCATGCAAGCGATCCGCGCCACAGCGGTGAGGGCAGAGCTGGCATGGCGCCAGAAGGCCCCAGGCCGCCTCAATTCTGCGGGCCAGCTCCCCGCTTTGATGGAGCACCAGATAACCAGGTTCAATCACAATTCGGCCGGAAGCCTCCATCCACTGTCCGAGTTTGCAGGACAGAGGATTTGTCCTCCGATGGCCCTGCATTCTACGCCCAGGTCATGCATGCAGAGCCATTATAGGGACGACGGTTGAGGGTGTCAACTGAGCCCGATGAACGTGTCCAAATGCAGGGCCTGCACAATCGCCGATGGATCTCATGCTCATGTATTGAGAGCTGTTCATCCAGGTCAATGCTCCAATCGTCGCACTTGGTCATGCAAAATGTCCACGAGATGGGAGCCCACAGCGATGGATAGCCTGTTACTGGCCGGATGTACCTGGCAAAGCTTGGGGCAGATGCGTCATTGACCGTTGCCTGGAATTGTGCTATCATGTGGCGGCTGTCTTCTGGCCTGGGCGACGTATTTCAGTGCTTCCCACGTGCTTTTGGGGCAGCTGGCTGGTTCGAGGGGGGAGGGTTGCTGCTCCCTGACACGCGCCCTCAGGGGGGGCTTGGGCGTGGTCAAGCATGGAGTCAAAATGAGAATGCTCGCCCCGGAGCCGTATCCTTTCGGAGAGCACACCGGTATACCAGTGGATGTCAACGATGCTCTGACTGCACCTGAGTCGTCAGAATCTCAGGAACAGCACAACAAAGCGTATCACTTGGAGCTGACAAAGCGCAAGGACAGGCAAGTCGTGTCCGGAGCTCGTCAGGGGGAAGACCGTCTGGTCAACCAAGCCAGGCGGGGTGACAACCGGGCGTTTAGCGAGTTATATCGACGCCATGTTGACATGATCTATCGCTATGCCTATGCCAGGGTAAGGGATGCAACCGTAGCCGAGGATCTGACGGCTCAGGTCTTTCTCAAGGCCTTTGAGGGTTTGCCGAACTATGAACCCCGGGGGGCGCCGTTTTCGGCCTGGTTGTATCGCATAGCTCATGCCAGAACCGTTGATTACTGGCGCCAGCAGCAGCGCCGCCAAGAGGTAGGATTGTTGGAGAGTCTGCCTGCAACGGATCCTCAGCCCGAGGACATCGTTGTCGCCAAATCAGAGTGGAAAGCCGCAGTCGATCTGCTGGCTCAATTGACAGACGATCAACGCGACGTGATCATCCTGCGCTTCATCGAGGATATGAGTTTGGCAGAGGTAGCTGAAGCACTCGACAAGACGGTCGGTGCGGTCAAGGCGCTGCAGCATCGGGCTTTGGCCTCGCTGGCTCGCATACAGAGAATGCAGGTCTCAGCTCCGTGACCAAGGTGACCAAGGTGGCCAAGGACTTCGACTCGATCCTGGAACTATGCTTGGGCCAGATCAACGCCGGCAAGGCGACGATCTGGAACTGCCTGGCTCGTTATCCGGACCTCGCTGGTGAACTGGAACCTCTGTTGCTGGCGGCCGAACGGATGTGGGCCGTTCCACAACCTGCATTGTCCTCCGAGGCCAGGGTCAGGATCGATGTACAGGTATTCAGTGCAGTTAGAGCCAGCGAGCAACGCCGGCGTGCTGTGAAGCAGCCCCCAAGCACTGGCCGTAGGAGAGGCTGGGCATCTGTCTGGCGGTGGGCTGCCACGGGACTGGCTCTTCTCGTAGTCTTTTTCCTGTCATTCACGGTCGTCGCAGATGCTGTAGGCTCGACCCTGCCAGGTTCCCCCCTGCACCCTGTCAAACTGGCCGCAGAGGATACCCGTCTTTGGCTGGCTCCTACCCAGGACAAGCCGAAACTGCAATTAGAGTTTGCTCGGCGCCGCCTGGAGGAGGTTGCAGCACTGACCGAGCTTGGGGACGTGGATCCCTCGATTGTGGATGCCATGACAGAGGAGACAGATGCCGCCCTGATGGGCCTCGAGGCACTGCCTCCGGATGCAGCCGTGCCGCTGATGGATGACATGGTGGCACTGATTTCCGCTCAGGATCAGACCTTGTCCAGCATGCTCCAGGGCTCGCAGCCCGCTTTGCTGGATCAAATCGTAACAGCACTGGAGGTGAATGCAGCACAAGCAGCTCGTTCACGCTCATTAGTTAGCTCGTTGCCCATGCCACCTTCCATTGCGGTGCTCGCTGCGACCAGCCTGGAAAGTGTACCTGAGCCAGAGGGGGAGGTAGAGTATACGGTTCAGGTGACCAATGATGGTGCGGAGACGGTCACCGTTACCTCCCTGTTGAGCGATATCCACGGAGACCTTGGTGGGCAGGGCACCTGTTCTCTGCCACCGCAAGGCATTTTGTTGAGCCCTGATGAGTCGTATCTCTGTACCTTTGGGGCCGTCATCACGGGCAATGCCGATCATGTCCAAACTGATACGGTAACCGCTGTGGCCGTGGACGATGAGGGATTTGAGGCCAGCGTATCTACAAGTGCTGCGGTGCTTGTCGGTGACGTGGTGCCTGTGATTGGGATCAGCAAGACCGCGAGCCCCAGCAGTTTGCCTGAGCCCGGGGGCGTCGTTGAATTCAAGGTGCGTGTCACCAATGATGGGCTTGAAACCGTGACTCTGGGTGGTCTCGAGGACGGTGAGCGCGGCGACTTGAATGGCTGGGGCACCTGTTCGCTGCCTCCAGGGGAAGTCACCATCAGCCCGGGCGGGGCTTACGAGTGCTCCTTCAGCGCCAAGGTTTCTGGCAACGCTGGTACGAACAAGGCCAGTGTCGTGGCCGCTGATGCGGCTGATGATGAGGGCAACACCGTCATGGCTTCGGCAAGCGCTGCGGTGTCCATCACTGATGTTGCGCCGGTGATTGCCGTCAGAAAGACGGTGGTCCCCAGCAGTTTGCCAGAGCCTGGAGGTACGGCGCAGTGCAGCGTGCAGGTCGTCAATGTCGGGGTCGAGGATGTCAGCCTTGATGCGCTGGTGGATGACGTTCACGGAGACCTGCATGGGAGGGGAACCTGCTCTCTGGCGCCTGGCGAGGTGACCATCCCTCCTTCAGGAACCTACGAGTGCTCATTTGAGTCCAGCGTGGCCGGCAATGCAGGCGACAACAGGACTGCGGTGGTCACGGCCATCGTGTCCGATGATGAGGGAAACAGAACCGGCGCCTCCGATGGCACAACGGTGACTATCGCAGATGCGCTTCCGGAGATAGAGGTCAGCAGAACGGTAGAACCGGCCTGGGTGCCTGAACCGCGGGGCAAGGTTGAGTTCACAGTACATGTCGCCAACCGGGGGGCTGAGCCCGTAGAACTGGAAGCACTGGTGGATGATGCCCTTGGTGACCTGAACGGGAAGGGAACCTGTTCTGTGCTGACTGGTGAAATGACCGTTCATCCTGGGGGGTTCTACCGGTGCAGCTTTGTCTCCGAAGTCTCTGGTAATGCAGGTGATACATGGACTGGTGCTGTAACGGCCATGGTCGTGGACGATGAGGGCAACCGGGTGAAGGCGGCGGACAGCACCAGTGTATCTATCAACGACGTTGTGCCCGGAATTGGCGTGCAAAAGACAGCGAATCCCGGCAGCGTTCCCGAGCCGGGGGGCACGGTGGAATTCACCGTGGACGTGACCAATGAAGGCGTGGAGGATGTCAGTCTCCTTTCGCTCCTGGATGACGTCTACGGTGACTTGAATGGGTTGGGCACTTGCTCCCTGCGGCCAGATGAGGTGGAGGTCAGCCCTGGAGATTCCTACACGTGCAGCTTTAGCGCGGTGGTCTCTGGCAACGCAGCGGACAGCCATGCCGGTACGGTTATGGCTGTCGCATCGGATGACGAGGGCAATAGGGCAAGTGCAGCGGCCGGTACGACGGTTACCATCGGAGACGTACTGCCGGCGATAGCTGTCAGCAAGACAGCAAGGCCAGATCGTGTGCCCGAGCCCGGGAGCTCGGTTGAGTTTACGGTGCGCGTCACCAACGATGGGGCTGAGCAAGTCGTTCTGGACGCGCTGGTGGATGATGTTCATGGCGACCTGAGCGGCCAGGGCACCTGTTTGGTGCAGCCAGACAAGGTCACGATTGCCCCTGGCGGAACCTACGATTGTTCCTACCTTGCTACAATTGCTGGCAAGGCTGGGGATGTGAAGACGAGCGTGGTGACTGCTGCGGCGTCCGATGATGAGGGCAACAGAGTCAAGGCAGTGGGCAGCGCAGCGGTGACTGCCATCGATGTCCTGCCGCAGATTGCCGCGAGCCTCGCAGCAAAGCCGGAAAAGGTGCCCGAGTCAGGGGGGACCATCAAATTCAGGGTGCGCATCACCAACGAGAGCCTTGAAGCGGTCAGTATCAAGTCCTTGCTGGCTGGATCCCGCGGTGATCTGGACGGGCAAGGTAGCTGTTCCGTGCCTGAGGGGGGGATCCTATTAGGTCCCCAGTACCCGGATGGCCCAGGTGAGTCCTACGAATGTACCTTCAGTGCGAACGTCTCCGGTAATGCTGCAGACGTCGTTACCGAGACGGTGCGTGCTGTGGCCATGGACGACGAAGGAAACGAGGTCAAGGCTACAGCCATCCATGCTGTGACCCTCACGGACGTGCTGCCGGTAATCAGGGTGAGCCAGACGGTTGAACCCGGCAGTGTACCGGAGTCTGGGGGTAGCGTGACGTTTGCCGTGCGGGTCAGCAATGAGGGCACTGAAGAGGTTACCCTGGATGCGCTGGCGGACGATGCCCTGGGCGATTTAGACGGACGGGGTACCTGCTCTGTGCCGCAGACGGGCACGGCGATTCAGCCCGGAGAGTCCTATGCATGTGAGTTCCAGGTCAGCGTCTCGGGAAACGCGGGGGAGAGCAAGGCTAGCTCAGTGGCGGTGGTGGCCTCGGACGACGATGGCAACGAGGTCCATGCTACGACAGGTGCCAAGGTGACTATCACCGATGCACCGCCAGCGATCAGGGTGAGCAAGGTGGCGGAGCGTGACAGCGTGCCAGAGCCTGGCGGCAGTGCAGCTTTCATGGTGCGCATTGACAACGAGGGGTCTGAGGCCTTTACCCTCAACACCCTGGTGGATGGCGCACATGGTGACTTGAACGGGCAGGGTACCTGCTCTGTGCCCCAAGTGGGGGTATCGATCCAGGGCGGTGGGTCCTATGCTTGTAGCTTCCAGTCCGAAATCTGGGGCAACGCCGGGGTGACCGAGACCGGTACTGTGACAGCGGTAGCCTCGGACGATGAGGGCAACGAGGTAAGCGCTTCGGACAGTGCCACGGTGACGATCTCTGATGTGCCGCCGGCGATTGGAGCGAGCATAACCGCGAGCCCCAGCAGCCTACCGGAACCGGGAGGGCTTGTGGTGTTCGCCGTGAGGATCATGAATCAAGGAATCGAGGAGCTTTCCCTCGATTCGCTGGTGGATGACGTCTATGGGAACCTACTCGGCCAGGGTACCTGTTATGTGTCACCTGAGGGAATAGCACTTGGCCCTGGGGGTTCCTATGAGTGCAGTTTCCAGGCCGACGTCAGGGGCAATGCTGGGCAGAACAGTACCAATCTCGTTTCGGCCGTGGCCTCAGATGATGAGGGCAGCGAAGGAACAGCGTTGGCCGGTGCCATCGTGGCCATCACTGATGTAATCCCGGCCATCGGAGTCGATGTATCAGCAAATCCCAGCAGTATAGCGGTGCCGGGAGGGGAGGTTCAGTTCTCAGTGCGCGTCAGTAACGTGGGTGCTGAGGCTGTCACTCTGGACAGCATGGTTGATGACGCCTTTGGTGACCTGAGTGGCCAGGGCTCGTGTTCCCTCGCATCAGGAGAAGCGACGATCGGCCCCGGAGGATCGTACGAGTGCATCTTTACTGCGGGAGTCTCTGGAAATGCTGGGGACAGTGAGGTCCACACCGTGACTATCGTAGCTTTCGACGATGAAGGAAATCAGGCTACGGCTGCTGCCAGCACGACTATCACCATAATTGATAATCCCGAGTCTTCTGCCGCCACCATATGCCAACCGCGCAGTGGTGTGGATCTGGGATGCCAGAATCAGGCACCGGTGGCGCTGGTGGCTGCCAAGAGTCACAGTCTGCTAGTGGCAGCACGCCAAGGGATTCGTGGCGTTCGCCTCTCCGGTCCCATGGATCATCCTGGGACCCCGCTTGCAGGAATTCCCACTTAGGACAGACTGGAGTGTCTGGGGATTGCGAATTCACAGTGCTGGATGCACGCGTGCAGTGCGTTGTCGCCGTCTTCTAAGCGTCATTGGACTAGGTGGTAAGGCGAGTGATCCAGCAAGGAGAGCATTTCGATCTATGCTAGCTAATTGGTCTTTTGACATTGGGACAAGGAGGGGCAACTGAATGTCCATTCGCGACTATGTTGAGATCCTGTTACGACGCAAGTGGATAATCATTATCACGTTCGCATTGGTGATGACCATCACCATCGTGGCTACGCTGCTAACGGAACCGATGTTCAGCGCGTCCACTATGATGCGAGTGCTGTCGGTGAGCGGCGGCTCGTCGGGCGACTGGATCGCGTACGACACCGAACAGGTTGAGCGATTGATGAATACCTATGCCGAGTTTGCCACAAGCCGGCCTGTGTTGCAGGAGCTCAGTCAAAGACTTGAGTTAGAGGACTGGCCTCAGATTTCTGTGGAGATTCTCACCAACACCGAGCTGATGCAGATCTTTGCCGAAGCGAGAGATCCGGTAGTGGCCAGGGACACGGCCAATGCTCTGGCGGAGGTCATGATTGCTCAAAGCAGGGAGCTGTATACCGGCGGCGGCAAGTCAGCCCAAGAGATACTTGGCGAACAGTTGTCACAGGTCAATGGCGAGCTGGATGACGCTTGGACTGTCTATGAGGGCCTGATCGCTGAATCTCCTGAGGCCGCGGACCGGATTGCAGCCGCGAGCCGGGCGATCGAGTTGAAAGAAGAAACGTATGCCACGCTGCTGGACCAATATGAGAGAAACCGCGTCCGAGAGGCTGTACTAGCCAATACGCTGTCGATCATCGAACCAGCGATAGCACCCCGTAATCCAGCCAAGCCACGCAAGGAGCTGAATATTGCCTTGGGTTTGGTCATTGGTCTTGGCGGAGGCGTGGCATTGGCCTTCTTGGTGGAGAGTCTGGACACGACGCTCTATTCCGTAGAGCAGATCAAGAGATCCACCTCATTGCCTATCCTGGGAAAGGTGCCTGTTGCTGGCCGGCAGGCCCAGAATTCACTCTTCAATGGGTCTTCTCCGCAAGGGGAGGCCTTCCGTCGCCTGCGAACCAACCTGTTTACGCTCGACCACGCTTCTCCTCTTCGAGCTTTGTTGATCACAAGCGCTGAACCGAAAGAGGGCAAGTCGACGATAGTGTCAAATCTGGCTTTAGCCGTAGCCCAAGCAGGACGCCAAGTAGTCGTGGTGGACGCTCACTTGAGATTGCCAACACTCCACAAGGTATTTGGTTTGTCCAACAGGATTGGTCTGAGCAGCGTGCTTGAAGACAAGGTTTCACCGGAGGAGGCGATGCAGGAGACCGAATTCGCCGGCGTCCACGTGTTGACAAGTGGTCCTCTGCCGCCCAATCCCGCCGAGTTGTTGAGCTCTCCTCAGATGACTGCACTCATCGAGCGATTGACCAGACAGTATGACATGCTCTTGCTGGATACACCCTCTATACTGGCGGTGACCGATGCAGCAGCACTGGCCAGAAGCGCCGATGGCGTCCTGTTGATCGTGGAGCGGGCACAAGCACGCCAGGAAAATGTGCGGGCGGCTACTCAAGAGCTGGCAGACGTCAAGGCCAACCCGATTGGCGTCGTCGT
>Ga0209013_10003598_pt1 | contig 13740 bp, 15 predicted proteins | sample Cruoilmetagenom2_FD_187291 | JGI IMG/M metagenome (GOLD analysis project Ga0209013, IMG submission 187291) | Oil polluted marine microbial communities from Coal Oil Point, Santa Barbara, California, USA - Sample 2 (SPAdes) (version 2) | ecosystem: Environmental > Aquatic > Marine > Oil seeps ... | reverse complement strand
AGCTTCCGATTCAGCTTCCCAACCGTTTAAATCTGCAAACTCACCTTCAAGTTCAGCAGCACGCATACCATCTTCATCCGAGAAATCTTCTTTCATGTAAATGGCATTCTTTTCGTTCATTACTTCATATAAACGTTTATGGCCCATCATCACCGTTTCTAATACTTGGAACTCTTCATATTCAAAGTGATTTTGTTTCAATACCGCTAAACGTTCGTTTGGATTCATGATGACATTTCCTTCTTGTGTTTCAATGTCACCAGATAATATTTTAATAAATGTTGATTTCCCAGCACCGTTTGCCCCAATTAGACCGTAACAGTTACCTGGGTTGAATTTTATATTGACGTCTTCGAAAAGCTTTCGATCTCCGAAGCGTAGACTTACATTACTTACAGCAATCATGCTTGTACCTCCTTGATTTTCACAATATTACTATTGTAACACGAAACGACCTAATAGTGCTCAACTTTAATCGAGCTTGTATTTCTTGAAAGTAGTTGTCAAATTATGTGAATAGAAGTATACTAATTGCACTAGAGGAGGGTCTTTTATGGCTAATATAGAACTAGACTCATCGAAATCATTACATCAAATGGCATTAAATGGACCCATGGTTTACCTGCACCTTGTTTTGGATGGAGATAATCAGTCAGTTACTGAAATTACACCAAATGTCCAGCGAATATTCGGCCATTCTCCTGAACAATTCCTTTCTGGTGAACTTCCATTGTTTTCGTATATCCATGAAGAAGATTACGAAGAATTCATGGAAATCTTAACAAAACGAATCACTTCTAAGATTCCGTTTTGGGAATCATCTTTCAGGGTTTATTCAAGTTCCGGCGAAGTGAAATCGGTAAAAGTGTATTCCTACATAGATTATGAATCGAAAAATGAAGGAACATCTATACATGCCTATCTATTTGATCAAACCTATGTCAAAGAAAAAATCAAAACGAATATCTCCCTTGAACATCAACGGTGGGCAACTGCGATTGATAGCGCTAGAGAAGGTGTATGGGATTTGAAACCACAAACAAATGAGATTTATTTCTCAAAGCATTGGAAAGGAATGCTTGGGTATGAAGAACACGAATTTCCAAATGAGTTTGACGAATGGACCAAACGTGTCCATCCAGACGATTTAGAAGAAACGGAGTTACTTATTACTCAACATATTCAAAATGAGACGGATTATTATGAGAGTAAACATCGCCTGCTCCATAAGGACGGAACATATCGTTGGATATTGGACCGTGGAAAAGCTGTAGAACGAGATGAAAATGGAATAGCGATCCGCATGATTGGTACTCATGTCGATATCACTGAACAAATCGAGATAAAACACATACTGAGGAAACGCAATGAGGAACTGGAACGATTAGTTGAACAAATGAAGGAATTGTCCATTACAGATCCATTAACGTCTTTGTATAATCGTCGTAAAATGATGGACGAAATCAAGCGAGCGAGGATGCAGTTTGATGTGCATGAACAACCATTTACAATCGCCATATTGGATTTGGACTTTTTCAAGCAAATCAATGACAAATATGGACATACATTTGGTGATATTGCCCTACAAACATTTGCAAACCTTTTGAAAAGAAAAATAGCGAGCCCGAATGTAATCGCCAGATGGGGTGGGGAAGAGTTCATTTTACTTTTTCCAAATAAAAGTAAGATTCAGACCCAATATTTGTTATCGTCTCTTCAAGCTTGTTGTAATGAAGAATTACTAAAATATCGGACCGAATCTGTGATGCTGACATTTTCTGCAGGTGTATGTGAGTATAATGATTGTAATCTTCGAGACGACATTATCAAAAAAGCGGACCAAGCACTTTATGCAGCTAAATCACTAGGTCGCAATCAAATTATATTTTACAAGGAAGAACTTCCCACTTTGTAATTGGAAGTTCTTTTTTTTGTAGCCAAGAATTAATCCATACCATCTCGGCAGAAGACTTACGGGATATATAGTAAGGCAAAGTTTGCATTTCTTCATTTAGTAACAATTCCATTTCCACATAATCTTTACGTGTAGGAAACACATCAGAACCTGTTCCTTTCGTGGTAAATACAAAATAATAGGAACCGATTGTCCGGAAGATGATGATCATCTCCGGAAATTTATCGAAAATTGCTTTTACTTGATACTTTTTCGTATAACTCCATTGAACGAGTTTCAAAATAGATCACCCTTTCAATTATTAATTGTACAAAACTTCGGATTAGAACACAAGTTCGCAGTGGCGTTTCTTATCAAAAAGTGTCGTCAAACTTCTGGTATGATGTACTAAGCAAACAGACATTTCAAAAAAGGACTGACATGATGAATTCTCAAAAATCTTTGATCCTAGTATTACTCTCAATCTTTTTAATTGCCTTAAATTTAAGACCCGCTATTACATCCATTGGTCCATTATTAGATACAATTCGAAACGATTTACAACTCTCAAACAGCGAAGTCAGTCTACTGACAGCTATTCCAGTTATTTGTATGGGTGTATTCGCCCCTTTTGCAGTGCATTGGTTAAATAAGTTTGGCCAACGTCAAGGAATAGCCATACTGATTGGGATAATAGGCATCTCAACGTTAATGCGTGCGTGGCTGAATAATTACATCGCCCTGTTAGTAACCGCATTTGTAGTTGGGATAGCAATAGCAATCATAGGTCCGCTATTATCATCGTTGATAAAGGAGAAGTTTCCAACTAGAACATCTTCTGTGATTGGTCTCTATTCTTTAGGGATAGGCGCAGGAGCAACAATAAGTGCTGGTTTAACTGGAGTGATTTATGTATGGGCAGGGGAGCAATGGGAGTTTGCACTAGCCTTTTGGTCCTCAATGGCGTTATTGGGTTGTTTAGTCTGGATTATTGCAATGAAACCGGAAGCGAACCAACGTGTTCAAATCAATACTGACAAACAACAGACGTTTCGTTCCCCATGGTTAAATAAAAGAGCTTGGTTAATTTTATTGTTCTTTGGTTTTCAATCATCATTATTTTTTGCATTAGCTACGTGGCTAGCATCTGCTGTCAGTGAGTTGGGCTTTAGTTTGATTCAGGCAGGTTCGGTTGTTAGTATCATGACGATCAGTCAAATCGGAGCGAATATTTGTATATCTTTGTTACTTATGAAATTCCCTAATCGTTTTACTTGGATTTATGTTTCCCTCATTATTGGTCTGATCGGAATTATTCTATTGATGACTGAGATCATGGCGTTAGTGTGGCCGGCATCGATTCTTTTGGGCATTACCTTGGGCGGATTGTTCCCCCTTGCATTGTTGTTACCACTTGATGAGACGGCTGATGCAAAAGAAGCGAACGCCTGGACTGCTATGGTCCAAACAGGTGGATATATTATGAGTGGACTTGTGCCTCTCTTGATAGGAATACTCTATGATTGGAGCGGAACGCATAAAATTACATTCTATGTCATCCTAGCATTGATAGTTGCCATGTTTATCGTCTCGTTCATGCTAAATAAAAAAGCCTCGCATACGCAAGGCAAAAAAACTACTTATTCCAATTTTGTTGAATGAATTCATCACGGCCGGACATTGCGCGATCTTCTGCGTAGTGTTCCGGCTTTTTTTTATAGTAATCTTGGTGATATTCTTCAGCAACGGTAAACTTCTCCGCTGGGCGAATGGGTGTAACAATTGGTTTAGTGAATCGTCCACTTTCAGCAAGTGCTTGTCTTGATTTTTTAGCGATTGCAGCTTGCTCATCGGAATGTGTGAAAATGGCCGTTTTATATGACTCGCCTCGATCTTGGAATTGACCGCCATCATCGGTTGGGTCAATTTGCTGCCAAAAAATTTCTAATAACTGCTTATATGTAAATATGGATGGGTCATACTGAATTTGTACCACTTCGAGGTGACCGGAATCCCCTTTTTTTACATCTTCATATGTCGGATTGTCAACATGTCCGCCCATATAACCAGAAACAACGGATTCTATCCCATCCCATTGATCAAAAGGCTTGACCATGCACCAAAAACAACCCCCCGCAAATGTAGCCTTTTCCATTTGAAAACCTCCTTAAACCCTATATAAATCGTATTGTAGCACTTGCATCATAGGTACTCAAGAACTATGATTGAGTTGGATTTGAATGCAACCAACATAAGTGGGCGAACGTTATATTTTGTATGAAAAGAAAGGTGGATGCGTTATGGAAGAAAATTTGCCGAATCGCCGGTCTGTGCGAAAGAGAAGAAGGTTTCGCTTTGGCCGTTTTTTTATGACGCTATTAGTTTTCCTGTTACTAGGAATTGCTGTGTATTCAATCATTCAATATAAAGCTGGTTTGGAGCTAGCTTCCAACATAGACCAACCTGAAGTTGATTTTACGGGGGACGCGATGGATGTAAAAAACCCTTCAGTAGAGAACATTTTGGTGCTTGGAGTTGACAGCAGGGGAGAAGAAAAATCTCGAACGGATACCATGATGGTTGTTTCATGGAATAAAGAAACAGACCAAGTGAATGTTGTATCGTTTATGAGGGATATATATGCACAGATTCCTGGCTATAAATCCTATAAATTAAATACAGCATATTATCTAGATGGCGTTCAACTAGTTAAAGATACGATTTCAAGTATGTTTGGCATTCCCATTCAACATTACGCACTCATTGATTTTAAAAGTTTTGAGTCACTTGTTGATATTGCAGTTCCAAATGGTGTGGAAATCGATGTGGAAAAAGCGATGTCTGAAAAGATTGGCGTCACACTTGAACCAGGTATTCAGCAATTGAATGGGCAAGAACTTTTGGGATATGCAAGATTCCGGGCAGATTCTGAAGGCGATTTCGGACGTGTGGCCAGACAACAGAAAGTGATGGAAGCATTAAAAGATGAGATTTTACATCCTAAGAATGCCATGAACTACCCGAAGTTTGCAGGCGCAATCCAAGGCTATGTCCAGTCTGATTACTCAACGACAGAAGAAGTAAAACATGTATTGAGTCTCGCCTTTAGCGGCGGAGTCGAAATCAATAAATTAACGATCCCGGTTGAGAAGAGTTATAGTTATGCTTCTTATTCGCATGCCGGATCTGTCATTGAACTCGACATTGAAAAAAATAAACAAGCATTAAGCGAATTCATTGGAATGCGTGTGCGTTGATTTATTGAAAACCGTCACTTATTTCCTGTAAGATTGAACTCAACGGATCTTCCTTATAATTCCGTGTATTTGAAAGCGAGGGGAAACTATGCAACCAGAAAAATCTTCCTTTTTTTCAACTAGATTTATACATTTTCTAGGTGGGAAGAACACACTCTTCTTAATGCTACTAATTTTGTTGGCAGGGTTAATTATTTGGATTTTTGATGTTGTGTCTTTTGTTTTCTATCCAGTGCAAGTATTGTTGGCGAATGTGGTGCTTCCTGTTATTCTTGCTACGATTGGGTATTACTTACTTCGGCCTTTGTTAGGATTGCTATTACGAATAAAAGTACCTAAAATCTGGGGGATACTGATTATATTCGTATTATTAATCGGTTTAATTACAGGATTGGTATTGATTGTGGTACCATTTTTAAAAGCCCAATTTAGTAATTTGATAGCAGACTTTCCGGAGTACTTTAAAGAACTGGTCCTTTCAATCGATGCGTTTTTAAGAACTTCCATCTTTTCTTCCTATTATTTAAATTTGGAGTTTGATGTGGATTCAGTAATGAAACAAATTCCTGAAAACATCGGAAATACATTACAAAGTGCTGTTGGTGGCGTGGCAAGTGGAATCGGAAAATTAATATCGACCTTGACCGGCTTGGTCTTGGCGATTGTGACCGTCCCGTTCATCTTATTCTATCTACTGAAAGATGGAGATAAATTACCACAATACATACTGAACCTATTACCTCCACGTATGCGTGCGGATACGCATCATGTCATGAAAGAAGCGGATAAACAAATCAGCGCATATATCCAAGGTCAAATTTTGGTGGCGATGTGCATTGGGTTCATGGTGTTTATCGGGTTCTTGATTATCGGGATGGATTATGCATTTCTGTTGGGATTCTTAGCCATGGTTACGAGCGTTGTGCCATATTTAGGACCGATTATTGCGATAACACCTGCAGCGGTCATTGCCATTGTAACTTCGCCGTTTATGTTGGTTAAGTTGGCACTAGTATGGACGGTAGTTCAATTAGTAGAAGGGAAATTTATTTCTCCTCAAATTATGGGAAAATCACTACATATCCATCCAATTACGATTATATTTGTGTTATTGACTGCTGGTTCGTTGTTTGGAGTACCTGGTGTAATTTTAGGGATTCCAGGGTATGCATTACTTAAAGTATTGGTTACACATATGTACAAACTCTTTAAGCGTAGATACAATCGTCATGAAACTGAGATTAATCACCACTTTGAATCTTCGATTTATGATGAATAGGCAACGTGGAATGGTAGTAGTAGGAGAGCTTTCGATATTACGGGGAGGATTTAAAGATGTTAAAAAAGTTTTTGTCTACAATCGGAATTGGAACAATGAAAGTTGATACGATCGTTGACCAACCCATAATTGCACACGGGGAACCACTAACTGGAACTATATACATTAGTGGTGGCCAATCCGATCAATTGATTGATTATATCAAACTTGAAATTTTGAAACGTACAGAATGTTATCGTGATGATAGTGATTTTGACGTCACAAATGAACTTGTAGCGAAACATACAATTGAAATGGTTGGCGCGGTCATATCTAAAGAAACACGAATGGTGCCGTTTGAATTAATGCCAGATGATCGATGGGAATCAGATGCAGAAAACGTAAAACTGTATTTACGAACATCGGTGCATATTATTAATGCAGTCGATGTACAAGATGAAGATGAGATTATTTACGGTGAAAATTTAGCATAATCTAATCCCAAGTTAAAGCCATTTCCTTATTTAAAGGGGATGGCTTTTCTAATGAACAATAATTGCAATATACAAATACAAAGGTCCTTAAATGCATGTAATGTGCAACTATTAACTTTTGTTTGTAAGTTGCACCTAAATAATCTGTTGTTAGTTGCATTTTGCAAGTAGCATTATGGGTGGTAACTTGCAAAATGCAACCTTTGATATGAAAGGCTAATTCACTTATACATTTGCCGAGCGTAATCATGAATTTCTTAAGTATTTGCATTATGAAACATACAGAATGGACATGTTTAAATTGCTCAAATCACTTCCCTTTTGTTACATATCTTAAAGGTACATCTAAAGTGGGGAAACTACCCATTCAAAATTAACAGATGGATGAAAGGGGAGAAAGACAAATGAGCGTTGATTTGACAGCGCTGCATTGGATTTATGTTGTGTTTATCTTTTTAATTATTGGCTTTATGGTGATGAGACGAGATACGACACTCATCAGTATAGTAGGTATTTTTGCACTGGCCATAATTGCTACTGGTTCTATTACTGCTTCAATCAGTGGCATCTTTTCTAGTTTTATATATGCAATAACTGAATTGCTTCCAACTATTCTAGTCATCTCCATAATTGTTTCGATGAGTAAATCGTTAACCACAACGGGAATAAATGATGTTATGATTTCACCTTTCTCTAAACTCATCAGAACACCAGCACTTGCCTATTGGACGATTGGTATCCTCATGATGGTGATCTCATGGTTTTTCTGGCCTTCACCAGCCGTTGCCTTATTGGGTGCCGTGCTACTGCCAGTAGCCATCCGCGTTGGGCTACCAGCACTTGGTGTTGCAATGGCCATGAACTTATTCGGTCATGGGATTGCATTATCCGGAGATTTTATCATTCAAGGAGCTCCGAAGTTGACTGCAGATGCAGCGGGACTTCCTGTTAGTGAAGTTATTAATGCCAGTATTCCTCTCGTAATTGTCATGGGTTTAGTGACAACAGTCATTGCCTTTTACTTCTTGAAACGCGACTTAAAGTCAGGTAAATTAAATTCAACTACTGGAGTTACTGCTACTCCTACTACCGAACCGTCGCCTCAAGAATCTAAGTTGCTCTCCACTAATCAGAAACGATTTTTCGCACTGATGATTCCCGTGCTCTTTCTACTAGACGTGGTGGCCATGTCGGTTCTTGATTTGCAGGGAGGAGATGCTACAGCGTTAATCGGTGGGACATCGGTCTTTATTCTATTAGTAATAACCATGATCAGTCATAAAAACAAAGGTTTGGAACAAACTACCAACTATTTAATCGAAGGCTTCCAATTTGGTTTTAAAGTATTTGGTGCCGTCATTCCGATTGCAGCATTCTTCTATCTAGGTGATGCGGGATTCACTAAAATAATAGGGGAACTCTTACCAGCAAATTCAAATGGGATTGTCAATGACCTTGGGGTGGCACTTGCTTCTGTCGTGCCATTAAGTAAAGAAGTTGGAGCGGTTACATTAACTGTCGTTGGTGCCATTACCGGATTGGACGGTTCCGGTTTCTCGGGTATCTCATTAGTCGGTTCTGTCGCGAATATATTTGCAACAGCCATCGGTGCTGGTGCTGCAACACTAACTGCGCTTGGCCAAATCGCCGCAATCTGGGTTGGTGGTGGGACATTGGTTCCATGGGCTATCATTCCTGCAGCTGCAATCTGTGGTGTCGATCCATTTGAACTCGCGAGAAGAAACCTTTTGCCAGTTTGTATTGGTTTAGTAGTCACAACGATAGTGGCTATGTTCCTAATCTAATAAACTGTTTTTCAACCCTCATTTATGGGGGTTTTTCTTCATGTAAACTTTTACGATTAGTCGTTGTAATGATGAGAATGTTAATATATGAAGATAAGTTTTATTAGGATATGGGGGATAGTATGATTAAAAGATTAGTGATTACAGGGTATAAACAACATGAACTAGGCGTTTTTGATGATAAACATCCTGGCATTGCATTCATAAAAAAGGCTTTGATTAACCGACTATTGCCTTTATTAGATGATGGGCTTGAATGGGTCATTTTAAGTGGACAACTAGGTGTTGAAACGTGGGCAGCGGAAGTGATTATTGAACTGAAAGCTACGCATCCTCAATTAAAGTACGCAATTATCACCCCTTTTTTAGAACAAGAAAAAAAATGGAACGATACAAAAAAAGAAAAGTACCAGATGATTTGTGAAAAAGCTGATTTTCATACGAGCGTGACCAAAAAACCGTACGAAGCACCTTGGCAAATGATTGAGAAGAATAAACTCGTAATACGAAATTCGGATGGTTTGCTTATTGTGTACGATGAAGAAAATGAAGGTTCGCCGAAATTTATGAAAAACCTAGCTCTGAAATATGCTGAACTTCATGATTATGAAATACTATCAATATCGGCAGATGACTTGCAGATGATAGCGGAAGAAGAACAACAAAATCAATGGCCGGAAACATAACAGAATGAATATAGATTAATGAACTATTGACTAGTGGAAGAAAAGGGCTCTTCAATTGAAGAACCCTTTTCTTATTTCATACATAGGTATACAAAGTACTGTTTGAAAGCATAAGCATTTTATTCAAGTTCATTTGTTTGACTCTGATTCGTATCATTGTTTATTGGCACAAGACTAAAAATATCATGATTCTCAAAAACATCAACAAGTCGATCGAGCCATTCATAATAGTTTTTAATATAAATTAGCTTTTCAATATCTATTAGGACTTCTTTTCGTAGTTCTTCACTTATTGTGGGGTCATTAGAGAGTTCCTGGAGCTCGCCTAATGATTTTTTTATAGAAACTGAATAAAGTGAAACCGAGCGACGCCATTTAATTGAAAAGAGATCAATAAAGCTTTGATACCAGTCTTCTGAAGTATGATATAAATCTTTCCGTACACCCTTTTTCCACGCACGTTCCACTAATTTTAAATCAGATAGCGCTCTTACGGAAGTACTCATACTTGTTTTGCTCATCCCAAGTTGTTCAGTCATATCATCTAATGTTAATGGTTCATTTTGAAAATACATCATGCCATATTGTCTTCCCGTAGAAGGTGTTAAACCAAAAAGATGTATATTTTGAGCAATGGTTTCAATGATTCTCTCACGGGCTTTTTCGTGTTTTTCTTTTCCTTGCATTTATGTGTTCCCTCCACTGTAATGGCTCTGATATCTGCTTATCCAGCTATTTCATTAAGCGTATTATATCCTTAATGAAAATGCAATTTATTATATGTGATTTTTGTACAGTTTTTTCTGTACAAACAATATTAATTGTTTTTACTGTTGTATTACAAATAGATTACATTTATACTGATTAAGGATTTGTTTTTGAATCGTAAGGAGTGTATGTATGAGTGAACAATTAACAAGAAAGAAAATTGAAGTGAAGAATGCTACAAAAATTTTCGGCAAAAATAGCAAGCGAGCAGCACAGTTGCTAAACGAAGGTTCATCGAAAAGTGGCATATTAAAAGCCACTGGTTCAACAGTCGGTGTGAACAATGCAACTTTCGATGTTTATGAAGGTGAGATATTTGTCATCATGGGATTGTCCGGAAGCGGTAAATCAACACTCGTTAGATTATTAAATCGATTGATTGATCCAACAATGGGACAGATTTTACTTGATGGTGAAGACATTGTACAAATGAATAAAGAACAACTTCGTGACGTGAGACGAAAAAAAATTGGTATGGTATTTCAGAATTTTGCACTCTTTCCTCATAAGACCATTGTTGAAAATACCGAATATGGTTTAGAAATCCAAGGGGTTTCGAAAGTAGAGAGAAACGAAAAAGCCAGAGAATCATTGAAACTTGTCGGACTTGCTGGTTATGAAGACCAGTTTCCAAATCAATTAAGTGGAGGGATGCAACAGCGCGTCGGTCTTGCTAGAGCACTTGCAAACGATCCCGATATTCTGCTTATGGATGAAGCTTTCAGTGCATTGGATCCGCTCATTCGAAAAGATATGCAAAATGAATTGCTACAGCTTCACCACGACATGGGGAAAACGATTATTTTCATTACCCATGATTTAGATGAAGCTCTTAGAATTGGTGATCGGATTGCCTTGATGAAAGACGGAGAAATTGTTCAAATTGGAACGCCGGAAGAAATCTTGATGAGTCCGTCAAACGAATATGTAGAACGATTCGTTGAAGACGTCGATCTATCGAAAGTATTGACAGCTGGTCACATTATGAAAAAGGCAGATACTGTGCAAGTTGACCGTGGCCCACGCGTTGCGCTTCGGTTAATGAAACAACTTGGTATCTCCTCTATTTATGTAGTGGACAAAAGTAATCGCTTATTAGGAGCGGTAACGGCTCAAGAGGCATTGGTAGCTACTGAGTCCGACAAGTCGCTAGCTGAAGTTATCCAGTTAAATCTTCCAATGGTTCCAGCAGAAACATTGTTGACAGAGTTATTCGATGTTGTGTCAACAGCGTCCATTCCAGTCGCAGTGATTAGCGAAGAACAAAAACTTCAAGGAATCATTATACGTGGTGCACTGATTGGTGCTTTATCCGGTGACAATCAGTTTATAAATATTGATGGAACTATGGCTTCCGCAAATCAAACGATTGTGGAGGTGAAAAAACATGGATAAATTATTACCTCGTCTGCCGTTTGCTGAGTGGATTGACATTGCAATTGACTGGCTTGTTACTACATTTGGGACATTATTTGACGGGATTGCTGACCTATTGGAAGGTATTGTCGAAGGTTCTGTAGACCTTCTTGATATGGTCCCATCGATACTGCTAGCTGTTCTATTTGCTTTAGGTGCATGGTTAATCTCGACGAGAAAGATTGCTATTTTCTCACTGATTGGCTTATTATTCATCGATTATTTGGGCTATTGGTATCCCATGCTCCAAATGTTGGCTCTCGTATTGACCTCTGTATTTTTTGCAATCGCCATTGGGATTCCAATTGGTATCTGGGGTTCGCAAAAATCGAGTGTTCGGAAAGTCGTTAATCCCATATTGGATTTGATGCAGACAATGCCAGCTTTCGTCTATTTATTGCCTGCGATTTTCTTCTTTAATATCGGAGTCGTTCCGGGTGTTGTGGCATCAGTCATCTTTGCGATGCCACCGACCATCCGTTTAACGATGTTAGGCATCGAGCAAGTACCAAAAGACTTGATTGAAGCAACGGAAGCTTTCGGTTCAACCACATGGCAACGTTTGGGTAAAGTCCAAATCCCACTGGCTAAACCAACCATTATGGCGGGAGTTAACCAAAGTATTATGCTTTCGCTATCAATGGTAGTGATTGCCTCTATGGTTGGTGCACCAGGACTCGGTGAAGAAGTTTACCGATCTGTAACACAATTAAAAACCGGTGAAGGTTTCGAAACCGGTCTTTCCATTGTAATTGTCGCAATTATTTTGGATCGCATTACGCAGCACGCAGGAAAGAATAAAAAAGGAGGAACAACATTATGACATTCACGAAAAAAATGACAGGATTTGGAGCAATTGCTCTACTAGCACTAGGACTTGCAGCATGCGGGAACGAAGAGGGAACAGGTGAATCTACGAAAACTTCAGATTCAACGTCAGTTGCTGAATCCCTTGATTATAAAATAACTGGCATTGATCCGGGTGCTGGAATTATGGAAGCATCGGCAAATGCAATTGAAGAATACGAATTAGAAGAGTGGGACCTAGTATCAGGTTCAAGTGCTGCGATGACAGCTGCTTTGAAAAAAGCGTATGATAAAGAAGAACCAATCGTCGTAACAGGTTGGACACCTCACTGGAAATTCGCTGAATATGACTTGAAATACCTTGAGGATCCAAAAGGTGTATTTGGTGGAGAAGAAGAAATCCGTACGATTGCTCGTACAGGACTAAAAGAGGATTTACCAGAAGCTCATCAAATCCTTTCACAATTCAACTGGTCTCAAGATGACATGGGTGCAGTGATGATTGCGATTCAAGATGGCGAAAAAGAAGAAGTTGCCGCTCAAAACTGGGTAGATGCAAATGAAGATAAAGTGGCAGAATGGACAAATGGCGTCGAAAAAGTGGATGGCGATGAAATTAAACTTGCTTATGTTGCATGGGACAGTGAGATTGCAAGCCACAATGTCATAAAAATTGTATTGGAAGGTATGGGCTATGATGTGACACTGACACAAGTTGAAGCGGGTCCTTTATGGACAGCTGTTGCAGATGGTAGTGCAGATGCATCACTTGCTGCATGGTTACCACTTACGCATGCAACATATGCTGAAAAATTTGATGGACAGTTTGAAGAGCTAGGAATAAGTATGACGGGTGTTAAAATCGGGTTAGTTGTACCTCAATATATGGACATCACTTCGATTGAAGATTTAAAAGAGTAATTAATATATGAAAAGACTCATCACTGAACCAAGTGATGAGTCTTTTTTTAAGGAGAGGATTAATGTTCGGTGTAAGATCAAGTTAGAGTGTGTATTTGTAATAGTGAGGAACATAATATAATTTCATTACGAATTAAAAGTCTGTAAATAGGAACGTGCTTTTTGGAGAATAATAAACAACGATTGGAAAATAGACCAAAATCACTTTTGTAAAAGGGGATGGCTATGGGCAAGTTACTCGATATATACCCGATTGCAATTGAACTAACCAAGCAAAAAATTTATCAAAATATCGATCGTTACTTGGAAGAACTAGAGGTACTTCCAGAATTTGAGACTTACCTTACTAACAAGCGAACCTACATTGATCAGATTTGGACAGATCTATGGGTTAATAAAGCTTCAAATGATGTACCTAGAAAAGAAAAAAAAGC
>Ga0209013_10003597_pt1 | contig 13740 bp, 12 predicted proteins | sample Cruoilmetagenom2_FD_187291 | JGI IMG/M metagenome (GOLD analysis project Ga0209013, IMG submission 187291) | Oil polluted marine microbial communities from Coal Oil Point, Santa Barbara, California, USA - Sample 2 (SPAdes) (version 2) | ecosystem: Environmental > Aquatic > Marine > Oil seeps ... | reverse complement strand
AATGAGGTCGATACAAGCATCATCCTCAACAAAAAAGAACTGCGCCTGTTTGCCCAACGCATCAAAAATGAGAAACTGGATATCGAACTCTTTAATGACTTCTGTTTCATCTATGCCCACGCAGCCAGATATCCGCTCAAGTCTTCCAAGAGTATCGCAGAAGATCTGATAAAAGCCAAACGTCTCATCGGTACAGCGGCTAAAGAACAGCAGGCATTTTATATTGATTTGGCAAATGCTACAGAGCAGACTCTCAAGTATTTTACACAGCTTGAGGTGAAAGGTGGCGGTGACAGAGGTGACAGTATGCAGGGCGACTTTCTCTCATTGATAGATGGACTCTATGGCACATTGCCAAACAACAAACCCCACAATATGATGGTTGCTTTGCAGTCAATCTCTTTTTTCTTTATCGATATGTTGACCACAGTGTATAAAATAGATATTGCTTCTCCTGATTTTTATCAAGAGTGTAAAAAGCATTTTGATGAAGAGACGGTAGAGGATATAGGCTCGGTTATCTTTCTGATGGGTGAGTTGCAAAAAAGAGCAAAAAAGTTCAAGCGTATCAATGCAAATATGGAGACTATGGCAAAAGAGGCTATAACAGCATTTGTATTAGCCGTGATGTCTATACATACTTATGAGATGGATAGTTGACTTATGTCTCCTTCCCAAGCTCCTGAGGGTGGGCAAGAACTTCTCGCTCTTGGAAGTGGAAACTTCAGTTCCACCATATATTTGCATAACAAAGATGTTTTTTTACGCTAAAAGAAGCATATATTGCTAATAATTTAGAACTTCTACCGGCAAATTAACTTTTTGTGGAACTGAAGTTTCCACTTCCGATAGATAGTTTTTGCACATCAATACGGGTCAGGCGTTGAATATGCACCAAAAGTATGCTACAATACAAAGTGTAAATAAAAAGGGTAAAGGAGCACTATGCCCAGAAGACCCAGAATCAATTTGGCAGGATACCATCATATTATCAATCGAGGCGTGAATCGCTCTAATATTTTTATGGAGGCAGAAGATTATGAACAGTTCCTGAGAAGCGTTTGCAAAGCTTGTGTGTCCTACAAGGTGATCCTTCATGATTACTGTTTGATGAGCAATCACTTTCATCTGCTTGTGGAGACACAGTTGGAGAATTTGTCACTTTTTATGAAGCATATAAATTCCAATTATGCCATCTATGCCAATAAGAAGTATAAACGCTCAGGTCATTTCTGGCAGGGGCGCTTTTATTCTCGTTATTTGACTAGCGATGATCATTATTACACTCTCATACGCTATATCGAGCAAAACCCCATCGAAGCAAAGCTTGCCGCCAGGGTAGGAGAATATCCCTATACTTTGGGAGCGGTGATCACTAATCGACAAACGCCCCCATCCTGCACCCTGGATTCCAGGCTCCTGGCAGAACTTGACTATGAAAATATTCAGGAGATGATCGGAGTAGTACTTCAGGAAGATGAGCTGGATATGCTCTCGGATATTCAAAAACAAAAGAGTGTTATTGTGGGCGAGAGGCACCGTCCAGCGTATAGTCAGACCCTCCGGGAGCATTTTAGCAAGAGACCAAGAGATGAGGCGATTTTCCACGCTATACAAGATGGCTATACACAAGCAGAAGCAGCAAGGCATATTGGACTATCGCGCTCTATGATTTCAAAGATAGTTAAGCGGATGAGTGGACATTCAACGCCTGACCCTGTATGATGTGATATTAAGACGATTAGGATATACTAAAAAATATGGACAAAATAAATGAAACCATCATCGCCCCAAAGAGTGGCAGGATCGACAAGGTATTAGCCGAAGTACTCTCTGTCAGTCGTAATCAGATCGAAAAACTGATAGGTGACGGCTTGGTAGAGGTCAATGGAAAATGTGTAAGTAAGACCAGTTACAAACTTGTCGAGGGTGATGAGGTACTATATAGATTTAAAGAGGCAGAAAAGAGAGAGGCACAAGAGATCGATTTTGATATAGAGATCCTTTATGAAGATGAGCAGATGATGGTGGTCAATAAACCAAGCGGTTTGGTCGTTCATCCGGCACCCAGTGTCAAAGAGCCGACATTGGTGGACTGGCTCATCAAAAAAGGCGTCTCACTCTCTACAATTTCGGGAGAAGAGCGGCATGGGATAGTCCATCGCATCGACAAGGAAACGACCGGAGCGCTGGTGATCGCCAAAACCAATGAAGCGCATCAGAAACTCAGTGAACAGCTTCAGGACAAGAGTATGGGGCGCTATTATCTGGTGATTATCGACTATCCGCTCAAAGAAAATGTGGTCGTGGATAAACCTATTGGAAGAAATCCCAACAATCGTTTAAAAATGGATGTGGTTCCGCAGGGGAAAGAGGCAAAAACTTCTTTTGTAAAGCTCTCAGAGGGGAGAGGAGACACAGAGCTGATCGTCGCCAAACTTTTCACAGGAAGAACCCATCAGATTCGCGTTCATCTCAACAGCTTGGGACGGCACATTCTTGGGGATTATTTATATGGTTTTAAGAGCAAAAAAGATACAATCGCGAGAGTTAATTTACACGCGTATCTGCTTTATCTAAAACATCCAAAGAGTGGTAAAAAAATGCATTTTGTTGCACCAATATTTGATGATATGAAAGCATTTATTTCCCAAAATTTTAACCGGGAAGAGATTGATAAAAAGATCAATCCGGAGTTGATTGATCATTATTTCAGCAGATAGAGCAGAGGATGATCACCCTTGGATAATTGCCATCAGTTGGCACAAGCAGAAGAAGAGAGACCGATGCCGCACATTAAAGTCAAGACAATCAATGATACTGTTCTCAATGAGATTGATCAGCAAAGTTCACTGGTAGTATTCAGGGCAGATCCTCTTAATGGTGCTGACTATCTGTTGGGCATCGAATATGAAGGGGAAGAGTTTCTCTTGCAACTCAAGCGTGAAAAAGAGATGGATATGCTCAAGTATGACAAGGTAACGCGCCCTCTCAAGGTGAACTTGATCAAAGAAACACTGGCATCTCTTGCGGAAGCATTGGAGTTGGAGTTGGAGAGTTCCAATATCGCCCAGTCTGCCCATAAACCACCGTTGGCCTCAGAGTTTTTCAAAAAAATCAAAGATTTTGAGTCCATTGAGTTTCCCTATGAGACGATAGCTGTTGAAGTTGGATTTGGGAGCGGGAGGCATCTGCTCTATCAGGCAAAAGAGAATCCAGACAAGCTCCATATCGGCATAGAAATCCATACTCCTTCAGCGCAGCAGGTACTCAAGCAGATCGAACTACAGGGTTTGAAAAATATCTGGGTAGTCAATTATGACGCGCGACTCTTCCTGGAGATGCTCCCCTCCAATAGTTGCGAACAGATATTTGTCCATTTTCCTGTACCGTGGGATAAAAAACCGCACCGTAGAGTGATCAGCTCCAGTTTTACGGATGAAGCCCTTCGGGTCCTGGTCAAAGGGGGCCGTCTGGAGCTTCGTACGGATAGTGAAAAGTATTTTTGGTATAGTATGGAAGTATTTTTTGCCCTTCCAAAAGCGGAAGTGCATATAGTGAAGAACAAAGACCTTGCCGTGACCAGTAAGTATGAAGCACGATGGAAACGACAAGAGAAGAATATCTATGAACTTCATGTGGTCTCCCAGGAGTTTTCTGATGAAAAGTCCCTGGAGATAGATTTTTCTTTTGGAGATAGTATGTATCGATCAGGACTTGAGGATAGTTTGCCGGTCAAGGCAGTGATCGAAGAGGATTATTTTGTCCACTTTGAAAGAATCTATAAAATAGGAGTGGAATCACTTCTCATCAAGTGCGCTTTTGGAAGTTTTGACAGACCCGAACATAAATATATTTTTGTCGGCAGGGATGCGTGCAGATATTATGCATCAATACCTGTCAAGACAGCAGTCAATCATCGAGCACATCAAAAAATCGTGGAGTATCTACATGCCAACTAATTTTGTTATCAATGCGTCGAATCTCACGCTCTCTTATGGGGAAACGGAGATTATCAAGGATGCAAATTTTTCTGTCAAGAAGGGTGAATTTGTCTTTATTACCGGTCCCAGCGGTAGTGGGAAATCTACACTTTTAAAATCGCTCTATGGGCAGATAGAACCGACTGATGGCTCTTTGATCGTCGGCGGACTCGATATGGCCACTATCAACAACAGGAAACTCCAGGAGCTTCGAACGCATTTGGGGATTATCTTTCAGGATTATAAATTGATCAATGAGTGGACTGTTGCCAAGAATGTGGTGTTGCCCCTGATGATCGCAGGTTACTCTGTCGATGTGCAGGAGACACAGGCGGAACGACTGCTCAAGCATGTCAAGCTCGCCACGCACAAAGAGCGTTATCCTCTGGAGTTAAGCGGGGGAGAGCAGCAGCGTGTCGGTGTAGCACGCGCTTTTGCAAAAAATCCATTTTTGATCTTGGCTGATGAGCCGACGGGTAACCTCGATGAGTATTCATCCAATGTGATCTGGGATTTGATGGAAAATGCCTGTGAACAGCTCAATACGACGGTCTTGGTGGTAACGCATAGAATTCCATCTATCTTCAGCAATCCATATCGACATTTTATTATCGAAGGCAAGGGTATTTATGAAGTTCATTAAAAATCACCTCACTTTTATTTTTCCGATGATGGCCATCCTCCTTGGTGTAGAATTTTTCCTGGTATTCGACCGGACAACGGATAGTTATGAAGAGGGCCTCAAGGAGGGCTACTCAATGTTTGTTGTTGCAAATAAAGCACTTAAATTGGATGATTTTAAGCGGCTCAACAAGCATATCAGCCAAAGTGAAGAGATAGACAAAGAGGCATTGGCAACGCAGATATCCAAAGGGGTAAACCAATCAAACAGCAAGGAGATATTGAAGGCATTGCCCTATTTTTATAATATAAAGCTCGATAGCTATTTGCATAGTTCGGCCCTTAAAAATATCAAGAGAAATCTAGAAGAGAGTGATAAGATCAAACGCGTAGAGACCTTTAGAAACAGCTACACGGACAGCTACAAACTTTTCAGCTTTATCAAATTTTCACTGAAAGCTTTCATCGGCTTTATGGCGCTGGTCAGCCTCCTTCTGATCATCAAGCAGATGGAGATATGGAAATATGCACACAAAGAGCGTATGCAGGTGATGGAGATCTTTGGAGCTTCATTGATGCTGAGGAGTGGTGTACTTTTCCGTGTAGCGATCATCGATGCGATCATTTCTACTTTTTTGACCAGCGGGATTTTTTTAGCACTAAAGTATCAATGGGCACAGGAGAGTCGTATTGATATTTTGATGCAAAAGCAAAATCTGCTGTTTCAATCCAATGATTTTCTCATTTTGCTGGGTACATCATTGCTGATCGTAATCGTTTCTGTCTATCTTGTGATATTCAGTATCAAGGAGTAATGGTGAAAAGAATCATTCTTTTTGTGAGCCTGCTACTGTTGAGCCTACCGCTTTTGTCAGCAACCACAACAGACAAAAAGATTAAAAAATCTGAAAAAAACCTTGACAAGAGTGTCAAAGAGCAGAAAGAGATGAGTGGACAGCTTGACAAGATCGCCAAAAATATCAAAAATGCCAATCGCGGGAATAAGGCACTGAATAAAAAATTGGAGGTTTTGAGTCAAAAGTATAGCCAAAACAAGGAATCATATAAGGCATCAAAAAAGTCTCTGGCAGAGTATGACCAAAATCTTAAGGCTATTAATCGGAAAATCAAAGAAGAGAATAAAAAATTTGTCGAAGTCCTTGCCAATCAGTCCAGTGTGATCCATGCAATGAATCAATCCCATGACCCGACCAGGGAGTCAATCGTCATGCAGGAAGCGTATCGACTTCTGAAAAAGCAGAATACCAAAGAACTGGCTGAACTCAAACTGCAGATTGATCGTAATAAAGTTCAAAAAAGAAAGATCACAAGAAAACGTTCAAGTGTTAAAAAGAAGATCGATAAGATAGCAAAGCAGCGAAAAGAGTATAAAGAGCAAAAAGATACAAAGAAGAAGCTGTTGAAGAAATTGGCTGCCGATGAAGGAAAATATAGAGAAAAACTTCAAAAAGAGATGGATAAGCAGATTGCACTTCGTTCTGCGCTTGCAGAGTTGAATATTCTTCAGAAAAAAGAGGTTGAAGAGGAACGCAGAATTGCTGCGGAGCAGAAAGCTGCTATGCTGGAAGAAGAGAAGCGAAAGCAGGAGGAGCGTGAAAAACGCGAGCAGGTCAGAAGCGAAGCGAGGAAAGAGGGAAAAAAGGTTGTCTATATTACCAAGGCTACCAAGGTCAAGGAGACTCCAGCTGATCGCAGTGTCAAAAAGGTAGGTTCCTCCTATAAAAAAGATAAAATCTATGCCTACCGGGGAGGAAAAACCATCTCTCCCATTCGCGGCGCAAAGCTCGTCAAGAAGTTTGGAACCTATGTCGACCCCATCTACAAGATCAAGATATTTAATGAATCTGTTACACTTAGAGCTCCTTCAAGTAATGCCAAAGTCCGAAATATACTCAATGGAAAAGTGGTCTTTGCCGGTTCAAGTTCTATGCTTGGGAAAGTTGTCGTTGTCTCTCATAGCGGTAAAATGCATACGATCTATGCAGGGCTCTCAAAGATTGCACCGACGGTACGCAAAGGCAACAAGATCAAAAAAGGATATGTGATCGGAAAGGTTTCCCGAAAGTTGATCTTTGAGGCGACGAAAAATTCAAAGCATATTAATCCTATGAGATTGATAAGCCTTTAGGGGCAGTTTCGAATTTTAGCCTGATCTAAAACACTTTTAGATATAATCGCGACAATATTGGAGGTGTGATTGTATGGTAAAAAGAGTCTTGGTCAAATTTTCCGGTGAAGCATTGGCGGGTGAGGATGGATATGGGATCGATACGCAGGTTCTGAAATTTATCGCTGATGAGATCAAAGAGTTGATTGACAATGGGATCGAAGTAGGTATTGTTGTTGGCGGCGGTAATATCATTCGCGGCGTCAGTGCGGCAGCAGATGGTATCATCAGTCGTACCAGTGGTGACTATATGGGGATGCTTGCGACTGTCATCAATGGTGTGGCGATCCAGGAAGCCCTGGAAAGTATAGGGCTTGAGGCGCGTTTGCAGTCAGCTATCGATATGCATGAGATCGGAGAATCCTTCATTGTCAGACGGGCACGAAGGCATCTCGAGAAAGGGCGTGTAGTCGTCTTTGGCGGAGGTACCGGTAACCCCTATTTTACGACTGATACTGCCGCAACACTGAGGGCTTCAGAGATCGATGCAGAGATGATCATCAAAGCAACAAAAGTAGATGGTGTTTATACCAGGGACCCCAACAAGTATGATGATGCAGTCAAGCTGAATACACTCACGTATGATCAGGCGATGGATGATGAGATCAAGGTGATGGATGACACATCAATTGCCCTGGCAAAAGAAAACGATTTGCCGATCATTGTCTGTAATATGTTTGACAAAGGAAATTTGCTCGCTATTATCAATGGCGATACCAGCCTTTGCTCGATCGTGAAGTAATAGATAATAAATCAATAAGGATAATAAATGAGAGTAGAACAAGTAACAGCCCAGGCTTTGAAAAATGTAAATTTTGACAGATATCTTCTTGCAAGTGCAGTAGGAAAGAGAGCAGAAGAGCTTGCTAACGGTGCACAGCCTTTGCTCGATTATGATCCAAAGAAATTTAAGTATGTCGATGTCGCACTTCTAGAAATCGCTGAAGGCAAAATAACAGTCAGCCTGGAGAGCTAAACTCCCTTGGATGCTTTTTTAAAAACCATAAAAGAGATCCATACTATCGAAGAGGCGAAAGCGCTTCTTTTTGACACCCTTCCCCCTGAAACCGATATTGTTCAAAAGGCGCTTGATCTTGCTACGGTGGCCCATGAAGGACAGAAGCGAAAAAGTGGCGAACCCTATATTATTCATCCTATTCTTGTCGCGGCAATTACTGCTTCAATCAGTGGGGATGAGACGATGGTCGCTTCAGCACTCCTGCATGATGTGGTTGAAGATACCTCGTATGACCTTGTAGACATCGAGAGAGAATTTGGAGTCGATATCGTCCATATTGTTGGAGGATTGACAAAAATTGTAGAGATCCGGGATGAAAAGCTGATTCCGTCAGGTTCCGGAGATCGATTGATCAACTCGGCACTGAGTTTCAGGAAGATGTTGATCGCATCTATCAAAGATGTCCGTGTCCTGGTGATCAAACTCTGTGACAGACTACATAATATGCTCACGCTCGATGCACTGTCTGAAGCCAAGCAAAAGCGCATCGCCGAAGAGACATTGGTCGTCTATGCTCCAATCGCTCACCGTCTGGGCATCTCGCGTTTGAAAAACGATCTGGAAGATCTCAGTTTTTACTATATCTACCCCAATGATTATGAAAAGATCGATAGCTATATCAAATCAAACAAACAAAATCTTCAGTTCAGACTCAATGCCTTTATCCAGAAAGTGACCACCGTGATGCATACGGATGGTTTTCTTCGGGATAGTTTTGAAATCTTCGGGCGCGTCAAGCACTACTACTCAATCTACCTCAAGATGCAGCGAAAAGGTATCAGTATCGAAGAGGTTTTGGATCTTCTGGCGATTCGCATCATTGTCAAGGAACCGATTCAGTGTTATCGTGTTTTGGGACTGCTGCATCTCGGATTTACCCCATTGATCTCCCGGTTCAAGGATTATGTGGCACTTCCCAAGGAGAATGGCTATCAGACGATTCATACGACGCTCTTTGACGATGACGGTATCGTAGAGTCACAGATACGAACTATGGAGATGCATAAACTTGCAGAGTACGGGATCGCAGCCCATTGGAAATATAAAGAGGGCAGTTCCAAGGTTCATCTCGATTGGCTTGAAGGACTCAATTATCAGAATGAATCAGCTGAAGAGTTTTATGAGTTGGCAAAGAGCGATCTTTTCAGTGAAGATATTGCAGTTTTTTCACCCAAAGGGGACTACTATACGCTTCCGAAAAACTCAGTTGCATTGGATTTTGCCTATTTTATTCATTCGGAGATCGGGGAGACAGCAAGCAGTGCCTTGATAAATAAGCACAAATCATCACTCCTGACGACGCTCAAAAATGGTGATATTGTCAATATTCTGACAGAAGGCGAACCCAGACTTCATTGTTCCTGGGTCGATACTGTTAAAACCTCCAGGGCCAAAGAGGGAATACGAAGCCGTTGCCGATCACGCATCAAAGAGAGTGATGAGTTGAGTGCCTACAATATACTGGCAACATTGCTCAATCATGATGTCAAAGGGATAAAGCGGGTTATTGACGAACTTGGACTGACGAAGAGCCTCTACAAGCTGCCCAGTCATCTGGATTATTACAAAGAGGTGATTCACCAGATCGCAGACTATCTGGGGAAAAAGCAGGTTCGCTTCTGGGAGCTGATGAAAAAGGGTTACAAGAAGCCTTTTGTTAAAGAGCTGGAGTATTTTATGTTCTACACGAATGATCCTTTTGAAGGGGTAGAATTTGATTATTGCTGCCACCCGAAAGTAGGGGATGAAATTGTAGCTTTCTATAAGGATAACAAGGCTATTATACATCACAAATTGTGTCGTAAAGCCTATCAGAAAATCATTAACAGAGAACCGATGATCTATGTGGCATGGAAGAGCAGGAAGTTGGCAAGATACCGTCTCATTATCAGTCTCTATAATCGTAAAGGCGCGCTTGCAGATATCTTGGGAAAACTCTCGCTAATGGATTTGAATGTGACGAGTATCGAGCTGGGAATTAAAAGCAGTGATAGTGCCGAATACTGTCAAATTGAAGTAGAGAGTGTCGAAACCAAAAGAAATATTTTGCAGGATCGGATTTCACAAAAGTTCAAATTGATAGATATCATCAGTCTTGATGATGCATATAATCAATAATTAAGGGTAAATATAATGATACAACAAGCACTTGATGAGATCAGCAGAGGAGCAGCAGAGATCATCGACAGGGAACGGATCGAAAAGCTGGTCAGAGGGTATATTGTTGAAAATAAAACCTATAAAGTAAAAGTAGGGTTTGATCCCACTGCGGCTGATCTGCACTTGGGGCATACTGTACTGCTTCAGAAATTGGCTACCTTTCAGAAATACGGTGGGCACATACAGCTCTTGATCGGTGATTTTACAGCTATGATCGGAGACCCGACAGGCAAAAGCGAGACGCGAAAGAGGCTTGACCGGAGCACTGTACTGGAAAATGCCAAGAGTTACCAGGAGCAGGTTTTTAAAATCCTGGATCCGGTAAAAACTGAGGTGGTATTCAACTCCAAATGGCTGGATGCGCTGGGTGCAGACGGATTGGTTGCGTTGACGACTATTTTTAGTGTGGCACGTATGCTGGAGCGGGATGATTTTGATAAGCGCTACAAATCAGGACAAAACATTTCAATCTCAGAATTTCTTTACCCTTTGCTGCAGGGATATGACAGTGTAGAGCTCGAGAGTGATATCGAACTTGGAGGAACAGATCAGAAGTTCAATCTCTTGATGGGACGGCAGCTGCAGCGCTCTTATGAAGTCGGAAAAGAGCAGGCGATATTGATGATGCCGATATTGGAAGGTCTTGACGGTATTCAAAAGATGAGCAAATCTTTGGGCAATTTTATCGGGATCACAGAACCTGCCAAAGATATCTATGCAAAAGTGCTATCGATTTCAGATGATTTGATGTGGCGCTATTATGAGTTACTCAGCGAGCATTCCCTTGAGGCTATTAAAGAATTTAAGGAAGATGTAACATCAGGCAGACTTCATCCCAAGAGAGCCAAGGAGAATCTCGCTCTGGAGATCACTGCACGATTTTATAATGAAGAGTCTGCTAAGATAGCAAAAGAAGAGTTCGATAATGTCTTCAAGTCAAATCAATTCCCAAGCGATATTCAAGAGTTTGATATTGATGCAGAGACTTGGATTTGTAAAACGTTGGTAGATGTGGGTATCGAGCCTTCGACATCACAGGCGAGAAGAGATATCAAGCAGGGTGCTGTACGTATTGATCAGCAAAAGATCAGTGATGAACAGTTGAAGCTTGCAGAGGGTGAGTATATTCTGCAGGTAGGCAAAAGAAAGTTTGCAAAAGTAAAGGTGAGATAATGGGTTTCAAAGCGCTAAAAATTGGTAAATATACAGTCGATATTCCTATTATTCAGGGAGGTATGGGCGTAGGTATCTCCTGGGATCAGCTGGCTGGAACTGTGAGCAGCGAGGGAGCATTGGGCGTGGTCAGTTCTGTGGGTACGGGTGTTTATAAAAACCGTGAATTTACAGAGAAGGTTATGAAGGGGGGGCGGCCTTATGAGGCTGACAACTTTTACTCTGCTAAAGTACTGAAAATTATATTTGAAAATGCACGAAAGATTTGCGGTGATAAACCTCTGGCGTGCAATGTGCTCTATGCTTCGAGTGACTACAATCGTATCGTCAAAGATGCATGTGAAGCCGGTGCTGATATGATCATCACAGGAGCAGGCTTGCCCCTTACGATGCCTGATGCAGCCAAGGACTATCCTGATGTTGCCTTGGTCCCGATCGTCTCTACAGCCAAAGCGCTTCGGATCATCTGCCGTCGCTGGAAAAAAACACATGATAGACTTCCTGATGCCGTCATCGTGGAAGGACCGCTCAGCGGAGGGCATCAGGGTTTCAAATATGAAGAGTGTTTCCTGCCCGAAAACCAACTTGAAGAGATCCTGCCGCCTGTTGTCGAAGAAGCAAAAAACTGGGGAGATATTCCCGTGATTGCAGCGGGCGGTGTCTGGGATCATGGTGATATTGTCAAGATGATGGAGCTGGGTGCATCCGGTGTACAGATGGGCACACGCTTTATCGGTACGGTAGAGTGTGATGCTCACGAAAACTTCAAACAGGTTATCCTCGATGCCAAAGCGGAGGATATTACACTGCTCAAATCACCGGTTGGATACCCTGCACGCGGTGTCAAGACACATCTTCAGGAGATGATCGAAGAGAAAACAGCGCCAAAGATTGCCTGTATCTCAAACTGTGTGACGCCGTGTCACCGGGGTGAAGAGGCGAAGATCGTAGGTTACTGTATTGCAGACAGGCTGAGTGATGCCTATGATGGCAAAACAGAGTCCGGGCTTTTCTTTACCGGAGCTAATGGCTATCGACTCAATGAGATCATCACCGTCAAAGAACTTTTGCATAAACTTGTTGATGGAGAAAAGTAGATCATCTTGAAGCACCTTTCTCTTTTGCTCTTATGGGCGGTATTGAGTACCGTACTTTTTTCGGCAACCAATACACTCAAGAGAGCAGAGATCAAGAATTCTGAGCTCCATATCGTATTTTCTTCCTGGCTTAACAGTAAAGATGTCCAGCAAATGACACTGAATGATCCGCCAAGGCAAGTGATAGATGTCAAAAATACCCAACTGGGAAATCAAAATATAGTATCCGGCCTTTCGGCAAGAGGAGTAACATCATTTCGTATCGCACAATACAAAAAAGATGTGGTTCGAATCGTCATAGAGACAGGCGATAGCTATAAGTGCAGAGGATACCAGCCTATGGCTTCGCGTACGGCTTATAGGATACCGCTTCCCAAAGCCGGAGGCTATGCATCTTCTGCCAAACCGGAGCGACAGCCAAAGAAAAAGACAAAACCAATCAAGGCAGCAGAAAAGACCCCTGTAAAGCAAGTCAAAAAAACCCCTGCCAAACGGGTCAAAAAGAGACCCGCAGTAGTTAAAAAGCAGGTAGAAGAACAGGTAGTTCCCGAAGAGAAAGCTTCTATTTTCTCTTCACTCTTTTCAAGTGGCTCAAGAGGTCCAAGAAAAAGTTACATCATTGTAGTAGATGCAGGACATGGCGGACATGACAGCGGTGCCATCGGCGCAAAACGATACTATGAGAAGACCGTTGTGCTTCAGATTGCAAAGCGAGTCGAGAAGCATTTAAAAAAGAAGCGATTCAAGGTTAAAATGACACGATCAAGTGATCATTTCGTCAAACTCAAAAACCGTACCCGTTTTGCCAACAAACACAAGGCGGATATTTTTGTCTCTATCCATGCCAATGCCATTGCAAACAAGAAGAGGTTTGGAGAAGTCTATGGTGTCGAGACCTATTTTCTGCAAACGACAAGAAGTGCGAGATCGAAGCGTATCGCTGCGCTTGAAAACAGTGTCGTACTCGACAAAAGTGACTTTTTAAGCAAAAATGTCATTTTGGAAGCGGTACTATCAGGACCAAAAATAGAACTTTCTCACAAGCTGGCAATTGATATACAGACGAGAATCCTGCGTGATGTTAGACGAAAATACAAAGGTGTCAAAGATGGCGGTGTCAGGCCGGCACCTTTCTGGGTTCTCGTAGGTGCTCAAATGCCATCTGTCCTGGTGGAGGTAGGATACATCACCAATCCGATCGAGCGCCGCAGGATTTTTAATGCAGATTATCAAAATCGTATTGCAAAAGGGATTGTTGATGGGATCAGCAATTATCTGATTATCAGAGAGAAAGAGATGAACTAGGAGCCTGTCATATTTATCTGATTGGATTTTCACTCAATTGAGCATAAGTCCGACAGGCTCCTGACTGCCAACATTGTTAGAAATGCTGGAAGAAGCTTATTTTAGACTACTGAGACTGTGTGAATATTTTTCTGCGGTATACGGTTCGAAATGTGACTTATAATAGTTGTAGTGGGCTGAATTTTTATGTCCATC
>Ga0209013_10003596_pt1 | contig 13744 bp, 9 predicted proteins | sample Cruoilmetagenom2_FD_187291 | JGI IMG/M metagenome (GOLD analysis project Ga0209013, IMG submission 187291) | Oil polluted marine microbial communities from Coal Oil Point, Santa Barbara, California, USA - Sample 2 (SPAdes) (version 2) | ecosystem: Environmental > Aquatic > Marine > Oil seeps ... | reverse complement strand
CTATGAGCGTCGGTGGAGATAATAATTCTTACTCCAGCCTCAACCGCTTTTTTTACATGTACGTCTTTCAAATCAAGTCTTTGGTAAGATGAATTAACTTCAAGCGCTTTGTCATATTTAAGCGCTGTTTCAATTAGCTGATCAATGTCCACATCGTAAGGCTCTCGTTCATTTATGAGTCTCCCTGTGGGGTGCCCCAGTGCGTGAACATATGGGTTCTCGAGTGCTCTTAGTATTCTTTTTGTAATCGTGTCCCTGTCCATCTTAAAGCCGCTGTGGACAGATGCTATGACTACATCTAATTCTTTTAATACTTCATCAGGGTAATCAAGGGTGCCGTCAGTTTTAATATCTACTTCCGAGCCCATTAGTATATTGATACCCTTTATTTCTTTATTAACTGCAGCTAATTCTTTTTTCTTTTCAATAAGTCTTTCAATAGATAGTCCATTTGCGATTGTGGAAGAGAGTGAGTGATCGGTTATTGCTATGTACTCATATCCTAGCTCAATAGCGCTCTCTGCCATTTCTGAAATTGTAGCTCTCCCATCGCTCCATTTGGTGTGCATATGGAGATCACCTTTTATATCTTCAATCTCGATCAGATCAGGTAGTTTCCCTTCGATTGCGGCTTCTATCTCACCTCTGTCTTCTCTTAGCTCAGGGGGGATGAACGGAAGGTCTAGAGTGCCGTACATTTCCTTCTCTGTTTCTCCAGCAATTTTATCATCACCTTTGAAAATGCCGTATTCATTTATTCGAAGCCCATTTTTTTGTGCGATGCCTCTGAGTTTTACATTATGAGCTTGTGACCCTGAGAAGTACTGAAGCGCTCCTCCGTAGGATTCTGGTCCAACGACTCGAAGATCAACTTGAATGCCATCTTTTGTGATCACGCTTCCTTTAGTGCTTCCTGAAGCAAGGACTTCTTTTACGAACGGAAGCTCAGTAAATTCCTTTACTGTCTTCTCTGTATCATCGGAAATGGTAAGTATATCTATATCCTTAATAGTCTCCCTCATTCTTCTAATGGAGCCAGCTATAATAGTGCCCTCTGTGCCTTTTATTCCTTCCACTTCTTTTTTAATTGATTCTGCCAGTGGCAGAGCTTTACCCAGGTGAGTTCTCTTGCGTTTTTCTTTTAATAGAGGAATTCCCCTTTTTATCTCGTCAACTTTTTTTTGTCCTAGTCCTTTAAATTCAAGAACTTCTTTGCTATCAAGAACTTTCTCCAGATCCTCCAGACCTCTAACATGAAGTTCTCTGTACAGTAAGGCGAGAGTTTTAGGTCCCAGGCCTAATATTCCCAGAAGCTCAGTCATTTCTAATGGGACTTTCTCTTGAAGTTTATCGAATTCCTTAATTTCACCAGTCTCAACATATTCTTTTATTTTACTTGCCAAGTCCTTTCCTACTCCGGGAATGTCGGTTACATCATCGTGGCTTACTCTATCTTCTATTTCCTCATTAAGCTCCAAGATATTTAATGCAGCTTTCTTGTACGCCCTGATCTTAAAAGGGTTCTCATCCAGAATGCTTAACATTGCTGCCATGTGGTCAAAAATTTCTGCTATCTCAGCATTTTTACTCATCCAGTTAAAATACTCCATGAAAATTAAATAGTCTTTCAGTTAGAAGAAACAATGATACTTTAGTATAGCGATTTTTAGAACAAGAAAAAACAGGGTCAAAATTATCTTCAGATTAATTTAAGTTTGGTTGGGCAATGGATATAAAAAGCGCCTACTGAACCGAAGCTGTCTGCATCTCACCTGAGAATCTTTGAACACCAGCAAAAATTCCATCTGCAACTTTATTTATATAATCATTACTCTTTAATCTCTTTTCATCCCTAGGATTCGTAATAAAGGATGTTTCTACCAGAATGCTGGGAATATCTGCACCAATGAGAACAATAAATGGAGCCTTCTTAACTCCTTTATTTCTTACTGGGGGGTATTTGGCAGAAACATTACTTACGACAGAGCTTTGAACGTGGCTTGCTAAACGTTGTGATTCTTCAATCTTAGCGCCTAGCAAATATTGCTTTAGCACTTTGTCCATCTCACTCCTGGATATGCTAGTGCTAGCATTCTCTCTTGCGGCAACTGCTAGTGAAGCCTTGTCATTGGTTAGACTCAAGATGTAGGTTTCAATCCCATATGCTTGTTTGTTGCGGGCTGCGTTACAATGTATTGATATAAATAAATCGGCACCCTGTTTCTTTGCAATAGCTGTTCTTTCTTCTAGTGGTATAAACTTATCAGTGCTTCTGGTTAGATAAACTTTAGTTATACCAAACTTTTTACCATCTTTATCCAGTTTTGCCTTAAGTGTTTTTGCGATCCTAAGGTTTACATCTTTTTCCTTTAGCCCGGTAGGACCAATAGCTCCAGGATCATGCCCTCCATGCCCAGCGTCAATAACTACAGTCTTAATTTTCAAACCTAGAGCTTCAGAGAGAGATGCAACGTTGTCTTCCGGCATACCCGATTTGTATTCGTATGGTTCGGTATTTTTATCTCCAGCATAGTATCCGCCAGATTTTTTCCCGCTTCCCTCGATATCCATAACAATCCTGTTAGGGTCTTTTAACTTAAAGACTTTGTAATCGTCAAAACTGTTTATGTAGAGGACGACTCTAACCGTGTCTTTGGTGTTTCTGCCAAATTTGATTTGTTCAAGCAAACCTTTCTTCACCGGTTCTACATAAAGGTTCTTATCTACTGTTGCTCCCTCAATGTCTACAAAAAGTCTTGGGGGCTTCCCGTTTTCGGGGTCAGCTTTTAAGAGCTTTGATTTATATTTTGCGTCCTTAGCTAAATGTATTACAACCCTTGTATAATCATCAGTAGACCAGTGGCGTATCTGGCTTACTTTTGTAAGTCCAAGTGTGGAAGCATCGTTGTCGTCTCTGGCTTTATAGACAGGTTTGCTTGCGGGTTTAAATGGTGCAAGCTCTGCTTTTTTGTTTTGAGCGACTGGTTTCATGTCGCCATTTGGGAATTCTGTTACAAGTTTATCGTATTCTAAATAAGCATCTGATTTACTTTGCCTTTCAACTATTCTGGCGACCCTAAGCTGAGCGTCGTCAGCTAAGTTGCTATCTGGGTACTTTCTTACAAACTTTCTGGATATTCCTACCGACATGTCAAAGTCTTTTTGTGAATTAAATCTTTCTCCCATCTCTTCATACATCTTTCCTGAGAGAAATAATGAGTTAGGGGCTTTGGGGCTGTTAGGATAATCTTTGTCTATGCTGAAAAATGCACGGGCAATTGTTTCCCAAATTTCTTTATTTTGGGATTTGTTTTTATTTACTGCAAGATTTTTATATAGATCAAAGGTTTGGTCGTAAAGAATTCCTCCTCTATCTTGACCAAAAGTGGGCTGGATAGAGGAAAATAGTGCTATTAGAGACGAAATAATTAAGAAAGATAATGTTCTTTTAGTCACCTTAGGAATATAATTATACTATTCTGATAGTCATTTGTAAACACTATTTTAGAATCTACTTTAACATTTGGGGGCTATGTAATTACTAAATCGGAGAATATTTTTTGAAATGATTAGAAGTTAATGCTAAATTTGTCTAAATGAAGGTGGTTATACTTGGTTGCGCGACATCTACCGGTGTCCCAATAATTGGATGTCAATGTTCTGTATGTACTTCCGATAATCCAAAGAACAAAAGGACCCGGTGCTCTGTATTTATAGAGTCCAGGGGAAAAAATATACTCATTGATAGTTCTACAGATCTGAGATTTCAAGCGCTAAGGCACAATATTACTAGACTTGATGCAGTTCTATACACACATTCTCACGCAGATCACACACACGGTATTGATGAGCTTAGGACCTTTAATTTTGTTAATGACATGGTAATCCCATGTTACGGCAACTCGTTCACAATTAATAATCTGAAAAATAATTTTGGGTACATATTTGATGGGGTTTATTCTGTGGGCGGGAAGCCCAAATTAAAATTAAACATAGTAGAAGACGATTTTGATTTTGATGGGATGAGCATCATTCCTGTTGAGATCAATCATGCCAGTTGGATGATATTGGGTTATAGAATTGGCAATTTTGCATATCTAACAGATTGTAGCGGTATACCTTCAGAATCTATGGAAAAGTTGCACGGGCTTGATCTATTAATCATTAGCGCTCTTAGATATAGAGAGCATCCTGCTCATTTCAATATTGAGCAGGCAATCCGGATAACTCAAAAAATTAACCCTAAACTTGCGGTATTTACTCATATGGGTCATGAAGTAGAGTATGATACTCTAATGAGTGAGCTGCCGGATAATATAGTGCCCGCATATGACGGGATGGAGGTCGAATTGGATCAAATTTAATTTGATTCGGTTCAAAACTACAGGGACACTTTAATTGTTTACAACATATAGAGGTGAGATAATGCAGGAAGTTATAAAAAAGTTACTTCAAAAAAATGATACCAAAATAGTTTTTGTTGTATTAGATGGAGTAGGGGGGCTTCCTAAAAATGGAAAAACTGAGCTTGAAGCTGCCAACACTCCTAACCTTGATGCGCTTGCTCAAAACAGCGCGTGCGGTCAGCATTTGCCTGTTGCTTATGGAATAACACCCGGAAGCGGCGCTGCTCATCTGGGTCTGTTCGGTTATGACCCCCTTAAGTACGAAATAGGCCGTGGTGTGCTTGAAGCGCTTGGTCTTGGTTTGCATCTGACTCCCAACGATGTTGCTATTAGGGGTAATTTTGCAACTGTTAAATACGAGGGCGACACTCCAATTGTCACAGATAGAAGAGCAGGAAGAATTCCAACTCAAGAAAATATAAGAATTGTCTCAAAAATTTCGGAAAAAATAAAAGAAATAGATGGTGTAAAAGTAAATATAACTTCAGGAATGGAGCACCGATCTGCAATTGTTCTAACTTTCCCCGATCCAATCGGCGAAGGTGGAGATGATATTGAGGATACCGACCCCCAGCAGGAAGGTAAAAGTCCAATTGTTGCAACTGGCAATAATCCTGAATCTGATAAGGTAGCAAAGGTCATTGATAAACTTGTTAATCAAGTTGCAGAAATAATTAAGGACGAAGAAAAGGCTAACTACCTATTGTTAAGAGGTATCGCGACTCATCCAAATCTTGCTTCATATTCTGAAGCGTATGGACTGGATGCCGCATGTATTGCGACTTACCCAATGTACCGAGGTGTTGCTAAGCTCCTGGGAATGGAGGTTCTCGAAGTGGAGGACTATTCTATCAAGGCTGAAATTGATACTTTAAAAAGAGATTTTGATAAGCACGACTTTTTCTACTTTCATGTTAAGAAAACTGATAGTTGCGGAGAGGATGGTAATTTTGACGGCAAGGTCGGAGTCATAGAAGAGTTTGACAGCTTTGTTCCCGACATACTCGAACTTGAACCTGATGTTATTGTTGTAACTGGTGATCATTCGACGCCTTCGACTATGAAAGCGCACAGTTGGCATCCAGTTCCTATTCTAATTAGTGCAAAGAATGTTAGAGCCGGTGGAATTGATACTTTCGGCGAGGAAGGTTGCCTAAAGGGTGAGCTTGGGACTTTCAGGGCTACAGATCTTATGACACTTGTTCTTGCTCATGCGGATAGGCTTCAGAAATACGGCGCTTAAGTTGTTGGGTGCCAATCTTGAAATTCAGAACTCTTATGCTAATTTATACAGTCCTTACTGCCAATCTTAGTAGTTATCTTTAACTGCTGAGACTAAGGATTTGTTTTAAACCTCAATACTCTTTTCCTAAAGAGTGTGAATCAGTGCCGAAGTGGTGGAATTGGCAGACACGCAGTCTTGAGGGGGCTGTGCCTTCGGGCGTGCGGGTTCGACTCCCGCCTTCGGCACCATACTAAAGAACCTACTGATTTTGTCTTCACTTACCAAGGTAAACCTCTAAAATCTGTACGCACTGCATTTGTGAATGCTTGTAAACGTGCAGGTATAAAAAACCTTAGATTTCATGACCTTAGACATACTTTTGCTACTAGATTAGTTCTTGCTGGAGTGGACTTAGCAACCGTTTCAAAGCTATTAGGGCACTCATCTATACAGATGACAATGAGATATGCTCATCCGACTCCAGAAGCTCTAAGAAATGCTGTTTCTAAGCTAAAATAGAGAAAAATGATAGATTTTTATTGACACTTTTTTCTTAACTCGGACGGCTGTAAATGTAAACGATTCTCGCTGGAGTAATAACAGCTAGCGCGGGATAATTATGTGTGATAGAGTGAGAACAAAAAAGGTTTATGAGTAAAAGTGGTTCTGCAGAACACAACGCATGTATTTAGAGAATAATTTTTATGAACAATAAATTCACGGAACATGAACAAAAGTGGGCTTTTAGACTCGCATTTGCAGTAATTATCTTAAGTTGGATGTCTATTAAGATATCTATGCCTGCATTACCAAGGCTGTCGGAGGTTTTTCACAGCACACCAGGTGGGGTGAAACTATCAGTTACTGTCTTCTTTATCTTCTTTGCCCTTTCTCAGCCAATCTGGGGTGGGATTGCGCAAAAAATAGGTTGTAGACCTACGTTGCTCGTCGGAATACTGGTCAGTATTGCCGGTTCTTTGATAGCTATGCTTGCTTTTGATCTACCAACTTATATAATCGGACGAGCATTAGAGGGGCTGGGAATGGGAAGTGCTTCTCCTATTGCCAGAACTATACTGACAGATGTTCTTGATCGAAAGAATCTGGCACGATCGATGGGTACGATTAGCGGTGCCGCATCTACAATGCCGGCTTTGGCTCCGATTATTGGAGGTTATTTACTAACTTGGATTGATTGGCGTGCAATTTTCGGTTTTTTTCTGATTCTATCGGTTCTGTACCTTTTATTAGCTTTTCGAGATTTGCCTGAAACCCGATTTTATTCGGAGAAAAATCCGCGTCCTACAACTTCTCAATTGTTAGGTTATTATTCTTCAATTTTGAAGAATAGGTCATTCTGGGGATATGCCCTTTGTTATGCTGTAATGACCGGCGGGATAATTGGGTACTATTCAGCTGCGCCTTATTGGTTTGTGTCTCAGCTGGGTATTGCCCCCAATCACTACGCATTTCTCACGGTACCGACAGTTGTGCTCTATATATTAGGTCTTTTTGTGAATCGCATGCTTTTGAAAAAATATGATTTAGAGAAACTTCTCTTTCTAGGAATATCATCGGCGGTCTTAACAGCGATCATAACTCTTGGTCTTGCTGTTATGAATGTTTCAGGTTTGATCGCTATTATAGTTTTACTCAGCTTGTTTGGATTTAGTGCCGGCTTAGTAATGCCAGCTGTTAACGCCGGGGCAATGGCTGATTTTAAGAACGTTGCTGGACCTGCTTCCGCTCTGTTGGTAATGACTGTATTCGGCGTGTCCTCAATAACCGCCAGCTGGGCGATGAGAATTAATATAGACACTCTGTGGTCCATTGCATTATATTTGGGGGTTTTGTCATCGATTGGGTTGTTTGCTAATTTCTTTTGGGTATGGCTTCCATACAAAAAAAACTAGAGAAATTCAATAGAAAACGGGTTCGACTCCCGCCTTCGGCACCATCTTAAATCAATTCCCCTATATATTCTTTAAATTTATAACAATCCCATTCATGCTTTTTCTGTCTGGGCTTTTCGAGAGTTAGTTGGAGTATGAATAGGTGCGGTATGAGGAGGGACGAAGGAGATAGAATTAAACTTTCAGATTGAGTAAGTACACTCTAGTGACTTACAACCCTCTTTAACCTCTTAGCCTGTTTTACCCAAGCCTTAACACTATTAATTCCAGGGAGCTGTCTTACAAGCTTTTTCTTACGCTTTGAGTTTACCTCCGCCATCTTGACATGAAGATTCTCTGGAACCCGCTTTCCAAGTTCAACTACAGTGTCCACACCGCTTTGTTCTAACAGATCGGCATACTGTGTTGCTACTCCCTTAATTCTAAAGAGGTCTGCACGATTTACCCATTCGAGTACGAGCTTAACCGAGATTCCCGATTCCTTGGCAATCTGATTGCGCCCTTTTCTGGTAGCGCCGTTTTTAAGAAGTGCATCGGTCGTAGAGATTCCAGCCTTCTGCAGCAGCTTCTGATATTTTTTGCCGATCCCTTCGACTTTTGTCAGACTAGCCATAGTTAGTGCCTCCGTAAAAATGTCTTTATAAACCAGACTAGTACAAATCGAGTATAATGTAAATAACAAATTTCCTTCTTTTATTCTACAAAACCTGTAAAAAAGTGCATAATTATCTCCGCCTATCAAATAAAATGAGGAGGAGTGCCCATGGCTCAAGACCAAAATACGAATAACTGGAGAGATAAAATCCATGAAATAATTTTCGAGGCCGATACTCCGCTCGGAAAACTCTTCGATGAAATATTAATAGTCTGTATTATAGCTAGTGTTCTTGTAGTGATGCTTGATAGTGTTGATTCGATTGGGGGACAATACGGACGATTATTTTATGCCTTGGAATGGTTTTTTACTATCATATTCAGCATAGAATACGTTTTGAGATTAATCTCCGTAAGACGCCCGGTAAAGTATGCGACAAGTTTCTTTGGGGTTGTTGACCTTCTTACGGTAATCCCAACGTATCTTGATTTAATTCTCCCGGGAACAAGATTCCTGCTCGTAATTAGAATACTAAGGGTGCTTAGAATATTTCGAGTACTCAAGCTGGCAAAGTATGTGGGAGAGGCAAATTTACTTATAAGCGCTATTAAAGCGAGCAGTCGTAAGATAACGATTTTTCTGTTTTCGGTTGTAACATTGGTAGTTGTCTTAGGTTCGATGATGTATATAGTTGAGGGTGTTGAGCACGGGTTCACAAGTATTCCAAAGAGCATTTACTGGGCAATTGTCACTTTAACCACTGTCGGTTACGGGGATGTCGCGCCTCAGACAAGTTTGGGTCAAGTGCTGGCGGTTGTGGTAATGATTATGGGATATAGCATAATTGCCGTACCTACGGGTATTGTGACTGTAGAAATGGCACAGGCCTTTAAAGAGAATATCTCGACCAGGGCTTGTCATGACTGCAGCTCTGGAGGTCATGACCCTGATGCAAAACACTGTAAATATTGCGGCTCAGAACTATAATTGTTCTCAATTTAAATAGTTGTTTCTTGTTCTTTTCAGAATCTTGTTATACTTGAAAACATCTTAAAGTAATATATATGTATTTATATCGGTTAAGGCTTTATCGGGGGGTTCTGAAAATTTGATATAATGGATATCTGAATATAAAATAATTTAACTTTAATGATTAGCTTAGAAATTGGTAAAACAAAGATTTGAAGGGAGAAGTTATGGAGGTACAGGTCAAAGAAAAATCTATGCAGGAAATCATAGCTGGTTTGCCTGACGAGGTCCGTGAGGAGCTTGATCTTTTTGAGCGCCAGATAAAGGATTATTTGGCAGGAAAGACGGGTGAGATTAAGTTTCAGAAGATCCGTCTTCAATTAGGCGTATATGCCCAGCGCCAGGAAGGGGTTCAAATGCACCGTATTAAGATACCCTTTGGAGGTCTTAACTCAGTTCAGTTAAGACGCTTAGCCGATGCATCAGACAAATATGCAAGTAATTTCATGCACTTAACGACCAGACAAGACGTACAGCTCTACTATATAAAATTAGAGAACGAACCCAACATGATGCGAGAGCTTGCGGATGTTGGTATTACAACTCGAGAAGCTTGCGGAAATACTGTAAGAAACGTAACAGCCTGTCACCAAGCCGGTGCATCTCCCTCTGACAATTTTGATGTTACTCCATATGCTGAGGCATTTAAAAATTTCATGCTTAGAAACCCTATATGCCAAAATATGGGAAGAAAGTTCAAAGTATGTTTTGAGGGCTGCCACGACAAAGACCATGCCGGCATTATGATTCATGACTTGGGCTTCCGTGCAAGAGTTAAAGAAATTGACGGAGAATTAAGACGGGGATTTCAGGTCTACGTTGGAGGAGGCTTAGGCGCTTCGCCTTCTCTGGGACATCTGTGGGCCGAGTTTATGCCTGTTGAGGAAATGATACCTTTCTCAGCTTCTGTTATCCGCATATTTGACCGTTTCGGAGAACGTAAAGTTCGTATGAAAGCCCGTATGAAGTTTTTGATTAGAAAGCTCGGAATGGATGAGTTCCGTAAAAGAGTTGAAGAGGAAAGGGCTAAACTTGATGTTGACCCCGGGTGGAATAATTTTCTAAATAATATAGACGAAACACCTCCAGAGAGAAATCTAAATATACCTTCAGCCCCCGAGGGAATAGAAAACGATCCTTTATATATAGCGTGGAAGGAAACAAATGTTCTCCCTAATGGCCATGAAGGCTTTAACATGGTTAATATAAAAGTTCATAATGGCGATATTACATCGGATACAGCAAGAGCTTTAGCTGATATAACAGATGTTTTTTCTGCTAGTGATATAAGAATAAGCATTTCACAGAATCTAATATTAAGATGGGTTCCTACAGAAGCGCTTCCGGCCTTGTATGCTGCGCTTTATGATATTAACCTGGCTAATCCGGGTGCAGAATCGTTTGAAGATATAACAGCATGCCCTGGAGCCGATACTTGCCGTTTGGGTATTACCTCTGCAAAGGGTTTAGCCGATACTCTTAGCGAGGGTATGAAGAATGGTCTCGGAGAATTTAGTGAACTATCCAAAGGTCTAAAGATTAAGATCTCAGGTTGCCCTAATTCCTGCGCACAGCATGTAAGTGCGAATATTGGTTTTCAGGGTGCTTCGCTTGCTAAGGCTGGAAGAAATGTTCCCGCAGAGCAAGTATATGTTGGCGGAGGGCTCTACGGAGACGATACAAAACTCGCAACATCAATTATTAAAGTACCTACAAGAAACGCTCCAAAAGTTGTGAAAAAGCTTTTAGAACTTTACAGAGACGAGAAAAACGGTGATGAGCACTTTGACTTTGTGATGGAAAGACTCGGCAGAGACCGAATAAAAGAAGAAATAACAGAATTTACTCAGATTCCCACTTTTGAAGAAGATCGCTCTTTCTACCAGGACTGGGGACACGAAGAAGAAAAGTTTGAGCTTCAGAAAGGAATTAAGGGTGAGTGCGCCGGCGCAACGGTTGAAGAGAAGATACCTACTTTCTCTGATGCTGAGAAACGCCTGCAGCAGGCCGAGGCATTACTCAAACACGGCGAATACAATACTTCAATGATGGAGGCCTATCATTCCTGTGCCGCAAGCGCCCATGTGCCTCTATATTCAAAACTGGTCGATCCCTTTGACTCTGAGCAGACAATATGGGAGTTTGAAAATCTGCTCGTAAGAACAGGTGATGCAGATGAGAGATGGCTTGATATCTCTGGGGTGCTTAAGGATATGCTTGATCAGGAAGCATCTGAAGAGCTCGCTGTTGAAATGCTTGAAATTGCCAAAGATCTCTATGCCGAGTGCGAGAGAATACAGTCGATTTTTGCATAAATATCATCTCTTAATATTTGGAAATTTTCTCTCTAAATCTTGTTTATAAGGTATAAATAGAATTCTAGTAGAGGTTCTTGTCTCTTCAGGGGCGCTTTCTTCTATCCAGCTTATTCCCTGTTTCGTCATTTGTATATTTTGAACCTGATGAAGCCGATTGTACGATAAATAATGTTGAGAAAAAATTGTCTGATGGTAAGTGTATTAGCTTAGAAGCCTGATTCTTGTATCAACAAAATAATTTTTAATAGTCAAAGGTTAATTTTTAGTTGGAGATGACTTCATGTATATGCCGGGAACTAAGTTTAAAGTAGTTTTGAAAATTCAAATTGGCGATCAGGTCTTTGAACCCGGGCTTATAGGTGAGATTATAAAACCTATAACTAAGATGGTCGGTAAGGCTTATAGCGTAAAGTTTCAGGATGGGAGAAATGCCGAAATTCATGTGGTAATTATTAATAACCAGACTGAAGTATTAAAGGATTAAATTCAGCAATTACCTGTTCTGGAGAAGACATAAGTAGGTTATGAATAAACTATTAGAACAATTTGAGGCTTGGTTTAGCGCCGAGGTAGGATTACAGCATAAAATTGCTCCTATCGTAACGGATCTAATAATTTTGGCGGTATTAGTGGTCCTAGCCGTTATTGCCAACTATCTTGCCAAGAGGTTTATTTTAAAGCTGGTTGAACACTTTGCTTCAAGGAGCAATAATGAGTGGGACAATGTCCTTGTAAAAAGAAAATTCTTTAGGCGGCTTTCCCATTTTGCTCCCGCTTTAGTCATTTATTTGATGTCATCAGTGTTTTTTGAAAATGACACCGCAATCTTGGTAATCAGACGAATAGCTGAGATCTATATGCTCTTTGTAGCAATATTTACGATAGATGCGTTTCTGTCCTCGGTTGTAGATATTTATCGCAGCCACGATACATCCAGAAAGGTTCCTGTAAGAATCATAGTTCAAGTTGCAAAAATCCTGCTTTACACAGTTGTCGGAATAGTAATACTCTCAACAGTAATCGGGAAGTCGCCTGCCTTCTTCATCGGCGGTTTAGGCGCTATGGCAGCGGTGCTGATGTTGATATTCAAGGATCCTATTCTTGGGCTCGCCGCGGGCATACAGCTATCCGCTAACAAAATGGTTAGGGTAGGGGATTGGATAGAGATGCCTAAATATGGGGCTGATGGAGACGTTGTTGATATATCGCTTACGACTGTAAAAGTGCAAAATTGGGATAAAACGATTATAACTATACCCACATTTGCGCTGGTAAGCGAAGGGGTTAAAAACTGGCGCGGAATGTCCGAGTCAGGAGGCAGAAGAATTAAACGCTCGATATATATAGACATGACTAGCGTTAAATTCTGCAGCGAAGAAATGATAGAGAAATTTAATAATATACAGTATTTAACTGATTATATTGAGCATAAGAGGAAAGAGCTTTTAGATTGTAATAAGCAGAAAAATATAGATGATTCTGTCCTGGTAAATGGCCGCAGAATGACAAATCTCGGAACATTCAGAGCCTATTTAGTTTCATATCTGAAAGACCATCCAAAAATAAATAAAAATCTGACGTTTCTCGTAAGACAGCTAGATCCGGGTCCAAACGGTATGCCGATTGAAATTTATGTTTTCAGCAGCGATCAGGTTTGGGCAAATTATGAAGCCATACAGAGTAATATTTTTGATCATATTCTTTCAGTTATCCCGGAATTTGATCTAAGAGTCTTTCAAAATCCAACTGGAAACGACTTTTCAAAATGGAAATAAATAGTTGAATACTTAAAAACCTTTACCAAATATTTTGCTCATGAAACCCTTATTAAACTTAAAAAATATCATGCACGGTCTCGGCTGGTTTGGAAATATTCTTTTAAGTATCGGTGTATTCCCCCAGGTTATTTTAACCTGGAAAACACACGATGTAAGCAGCTTTTCCTGGTCGTTTCTACTCATGTGGGCTATTGGAGTTTTCATGACATTTATCTATATTTTTTATGATAACATTCGTGATAAAAAATTCCAATATCCTCTTCTCCTAAATTATTTTGTCAATATCCTGGGCACTTCTTATCTTGTTTTCGCAAAATTTATTTATTCCTGATTTCTTTCTTTTGGATTACTTTAAGTTTTTCGAAATTAATTTTCTTCAAAATAACAACCCGATTAAGAATCTTCTTTGCCCCAATATTTTCTGGGGTCAAATTTATATGTATATTCAAACTTCATATGTTATATATATCTATACCAGAA
>Ga0209013_10003595_pt1 | contig 13745 bp, 11 predicted proteins | sample Cruoilmetagenom2_FD_187291 | JGI IMG/M metagenome (GOLD analysis project Ga0209013, IMG submission 187291) | Oil polluted marine microbial communities from Coal Oil Point, Santa Barbara, California, USA - Sample 2 (SPAdes) (version 2) | ecosystem: Environmental > Aquatic > Marine > Oil seeps ... | reverse complement strand
AGGGCCTCCTCAAGGCCCTGGACAATATTGACGAGGTGATCGCCATCATTCGCCGCTCGCGTACCACCGATACGGCGCAAAAGAACCTGATGAGCAATCTCAAGCTGACAGAGATCCAGGCTCAGACCATTCTCGACATGCCACTCAAGCGGCTTGCGGCTTTGGAACGGCGCAAGATTGCCGACGAGTACAGCGAAAGGCTCAAGGAAATCAAGTACCTGGAGGGCTTACTCCGCAGTCCGGAAAAAATCCGGGGGGTCATTCGCGAGGATCTGCTGGCGCTCAAGGCGCGATTCGGCGACGCTCGCCGCACGCGCATTGTAGACCAAGAGAAGGGCCATCACACCGCCCGCGATCTGGTGGAAGCAGACGATGTCCTCCTGACTCTGTGGCGTGACGGGCAGATAAGCCGGATGGCCAAGGCGCCGCGTGTATCGTCCGAGGCTGTCCCCGTGGCCCAGGTATGGGGCAATACCCGCGACGATTTGGCCTTTTTCGCTGCCAGCGGCCAGGCGGTCATGGTCCCAATCCACCAGGTACCAGATGACCTTGGTATTCCCGTCAGCAACCTGACAGACCTGGATCGCTCGGAAATAGTGGCAAGTGCGATGGTCCTTCCACATCCGCCACCAGACGAGGAGATGCCCGAGATGTACTTGACCCTGGTCACCCGTGGCGGACGCATCAAGCGCATCGCGCTGGCAGACTTGGCCTCGTCTGCGGGCAGAGGTCCGGTCACCGCCATGAATGTAGAAGGGGATGATCAACTGGCCTGGGTAATGGAGAGCAGCGGCGAGGACGAGTTCCTCTTGGTCACGCGGCAGGGCAAAGCCATTCGTTTTTCTGAAGACGAGGTACGGCCGATGGGACTGTCGGCTGGGGGCGTGCTCGCGGTCAAACTGGGCACAGATGATGCGGTAGTGGGCATGGGGGTAATCCACAAGGACAGTCAAGTCGTTATCCTTACAGAGCAGGGTTATGCCAAACGCACGGCCGCAAAGAACTTTCCCGCACAGAAGCGATACGGCAGCGGGATACTGGCTAGCCAATGCTCATCACAGACCGGGCCAGTAGCCGTGGCCACCCTGGCGGCCGAAAGCCAAAGCCTGGTCCTGATGGCTGCCAAAGGCAGAGTGACCCAAGTGCCCGTGAAGGCCATTCGCGCCATGGCGCGGGCAGCCAAGGGGGACAGAAGCCGAAAAGATACCCACGAACCCTTCGTCGAATTCGCCACCCACGGTCCGCCCCTCCTGCTCACTGTACTGGCTGGAACAAAGCAGCCACCAGGCAAGCGGCAGCGTGCTGTGCACGTGGCTGCAAAGGACATGGTGTCCAAGAAGAAAGAGACGCAGAGCCAAGAATCCAAGGCCAAAGATGATCAAGTGAGGCCAAGAACAGAGGAGAAGAAGCAGCGATGAACTATCGAGATGAACTGGTCACGTGCCCGGAGTGTGGGAAGCAGTTTGTTTTCACTGTGGAAAAGCAGCGAAGAATGGCCGACCGCGGCTTGGAGGTTGTTCCCCCCGACCTGTGTGAAGCCTGCACACCAGCCACCCCCGATGCGGCTCGAGGGCGGGCCCACGATGGGGGTCAGCTTCATGGCCGCATCAAGTGGTTCAACCCGGATAAGGGCTACGGATTCCTGGTTCAGGAGGACGGCAGCGAGCTCTTTGTCCACCGTAGCAGCATAGCCCCAACAGCCGATGGAGCCCCGCCTGCACTGGCAGAGGGCCAGGAAGTACTGTATGAGGTTGGCGACACACCCAAGGGTCCGCAAGCACTCCAAGTAACTCCCTGCCCGTAGGGGCGAGGGTACCTCGCCCCTACGCCTCACACAGGTTGCCTGAGGGCGACTCACCCCAAGTGAACAACCAATCACCTTGCGTGCACGGGCGTGCAAGGTGATTGGCTTTGGCGCACTTCGATGGCATGAACTAGTTCGACTGACTCTGTTCTGCTGGAGCCCTCGCACTGCCAGTCTGCGGCAGGGGCGCGGCCCACTCCTTCGCGGGGGTCAGGGCCCCGCCAGATCTGTCAGTGACCTGACAGATTTGGCCAGACCTGCCAGACGAAAATGGCCACCATGACCAGCCCGATGCCCAGTTGAGCAACGGTGGATAACACCCAACCCAGGACCCAGCCGCCACCGGCTTTGAATGCCTGTCTCAAGTCACCCACACGGATGAGCTCTGCCAATAGCACTCCCAGGATCGCAGCTAGGATGGCCCCTGGCAAGCTCAACACCACAAACCCCACCAATCCGCCAATCAATCCAACCAGTACGCTCCAGCCACTGGCCCCACCCATCTTAGCTCCGGCACTGGTGGCCCAGATATCGGCGGTGGTGGCCACGATGGTCAGCAAGCCCAGAACCACCAATGTGGGCCAGCCTGCGGCCTGGAACCCCTCGATCAGGGCATAGATCAGGGCTGCCACAAAGATGACAATTGTCCCCGGGATCACAGGCAGAACGATGCCGATCAACCCGATGAGCATCGCCAGCAAGGTCAAAGCGAGTACAATGGTGTTTACCGGTTCAGTCACCTGGCCACTCCTCAATCCATTGGTGTGGTGGACGGGACTCCACTGGACGGCCGGCTCGCCGCCACTGGGTATGCTGTGCCGTGAATTCCGCACCCAGGAGCACGATCATGGCGCTCAAATAGGCCCACAACAGGAAGCCGATGATGACCCCCACCGAGCCGTAAACGAGGCTGTAGCGGGCAAAATTGGCCAGGTACCAGGCGTAGAGCTGCCTGCCTGCTTCCCAGAGAAGACCCGCGATCAGTCCGCCGAGCCACACATCACGCCACTTGACCTTGTTGCGGGGCATGGTCCGGTACAGGATGATGAAAGTGGCGACGCTGATCAGGGCTGGCAGCAGCGCCGAGAGCCATCCCACCAGACGGCCGCCAGCAGGGTCGGCAAAGGGCTGCCAGCCGAAAAACGACACCTGCCAGCTTCGGGCAACGCTTACGATGGTACTATAAAGAGTCGTCGCCGCCAGAAGCAACCCGACTACCATTACGACGGCCAGGCCGTAGAGTTTCTCTGTCCAAAACAGCTCCGACTTGGGGTTTCCCCAGGCCCGGTTCGCCGCCCGGTACAAGGCAGTGAACACGCCTGAGGCCGACCACAGCAAGCCTATCCCAGCCAGGATGCCAATCGTGTTCCGCGACTGAAGAACCTGCTCGATATTCTCCGCGACCAGATCGGTGGCAAAGGGCATAATGTTGTCCACGGCCTCGAGGACAATCGCCTGGGCATCCTCGGAGGCCAGCACCGAACTGGCAAAGGTCATCAACAACAACAAGAGAGGAAACAATGAAAACAGGGCATAGAAAGCGATTGAACGGGACATCACTGCGCTGTCGTCCTGATCAAAGGCTACCGCGGTCCGGAGCAGGACGGTCAGCCGCCCGCCCAGCAGCCGGTCCGCAGTAAGGTACAGCCGCTCAAAGCCTTGCTTGATGGGCTCCACGCTTCACCGTCCCGAACGCCACACTGACAAGAGCAGCACCAGCGTGATCAGCGCAGAGAGTCCGAACCCCAACAGGACAAGGATGATGGCGCCCGCCTGAAACTCTGGGAAAACCTGGTTGAGGCGGGGAACGAGTATAGCCGGCCCCAGGATAAAGGCCACGGCCAGCAGGGCCAGGACCAGCCGGTTGGCTGCCGCCGTGATCAGCTGAGTTGGCTCGTCCAGGCCCTTCATAGTCATGCTAAGGTTGCCCTCGCCTGCTTCCATCCCGTCCAACATCCGCTGGAGTTGCTTGGGCAACATCATCATCGCTTCAGCCGATTCGCGCATCTGCTCCGCGAGCGTTTTGAGCCGGGTCACCGGCGATTGCAGCTCCAGCAGGGCATCGCGCACATAGGGCTCCACCTCGCTAAAGATGTTGATGTCTGGATCAAGCTGCAGACTGATGCCCTCCAGCATAGCGATCGCCTTAAAGACCAGCACCAAATCGCTGGGCATCTTCAGACGATTTGCAAAGGCCAGATTCATCAGATCCTCGACAAAAGACCGAGCCCGGATCTTTTCCAGATCCAGGCCATAGTAGCGCATGCGCAGGCGGTCCAGGTCGCGCGCCAGGTTGCGCCTATCAGCTGCTCTGGTGGCAATGCCCAGGTCAGCGAGGGCATCTATCACCCGGTCAGTCTCCTGCCGGAACAGGCCGACAAAGAGCTGGACAAGCCCCAGGCGCTGTACCGGATCCAGGTGGCCCATGATGCCAAAATCCATCATGGCGATCACCTCTTTGGGCATGACCATGAAATTGCCAGCGTGGGGGTCGGCATGGAAAAGACCATCCTGCAGGACCGCTTTGAGCAGGATGCCGATATTGTGACGGGCCACAAGCCCGCGGTCCAGGCCAGCCGCGTCCAGAGCCTCCACATCGGTGATCTTGATGCCCTCCAGCCGCTCCATGGTCAGGACGCGCCGGGTCGTGGTCTCCCAATACACCTTGGGCACGTGGATGTACCCCTCACCGGCGAACATCTGCTGGTAGCGTTGGATGTTCTGGCCTTCTTGCTCATAGTTCTGTTCGTTGCGCAGCGTCTCCGCAAACTCTTGGGCCAGAGACAATACGCCGTAATACTCGCCCCAATCGGTGCGCCTCTCAGCCAGGGCCGCCAGCTCGAGCAGGATATCCAGGTCCGTCTCGATCAACTTGTCCACACCGGGACGAAGGACCTTGACCGCCACCTCTTCGCCGTCAACCAGCGTGGCAAAATGGACCTGCCCCAGCGAAGCCGAGGCAACCGGTACGGGGCTAAAGGTGGGAAACACCTCATCCAGGGGTTGCCCCAACTCCTTCTCCACCTGGGCCTGAATCAGGTCAAAGTCAGTGGGAGGCACGGTGTCCTGCAGCTTCTCCAGTTCCTTGGTATATTCTGCCGGGATGATGTCGTTACGGGTACTAAGGATCTGGCCGAGCTTGATGAATGTTGGTCCCAATTCTTCGATGGCCATCCGCACCCGCTCGGCGGGCGTGGCGCGCAGGATCTCGCTGGAGCTAAAGCGCAGCTTCTCCAGTCCCGGCGTAATGGCCCGTCCGATGCCAAGCTGGGTCAATATGTAGCCAAAGCCATAGCGCGTAAGAATGCGCGCGATCTGCTGGTAGCGTCGCAGGTGGCGAAAGGTCTGAAGGATTGTCGGCATGGCTCCCCCGTGTCCCGGCTGGCACGCCCAACCCCTGGGCAGTGCCGGGCACAATACACATTGCAAGTACGTCCAAGGGAATTCCCAGAGAACAGTTGTCCCAAGCAGAATCGCTCCAGGGAATTCCTTCCGCATTATACTCCAAAATGTAGCAAGCAGCAACTGAGAGAGACCTGGGCTGTTCCAGCTTGTCGATGCTTGGGGCGGATGGTTCGTGTTTTATTATGATTTTAGTTTGACCAATTTACCAAATACACGTAGAATGGCAGCATGGCTAAAATAGGCATGCAATGCATTTTCTGCTGCCCAAGAGGTAAGGAGAAGAAAGAAGGATGACCTACCCCGATGCCAGCACCCTTGTCCAATCGTTCCAGACCACGCACTGGATCATCCATCTGCAGACCGACGGTCTGACCCACTCGGACAGCCTTTTGCAGCCCCCTTTTCGGGGCAACTGCCTGAACTGGGTGCTGGGGCACATCGTCGCCGGTCGCAACACCGTCCTCAAGCTCCTGGGCGAGCCGCCTATCTGGAGCGCAGAAGACATAGCTCGCTACGAGAGCGAATCCGAACCGATAACGCGTGATGAACAGGCGCTGCCCCTAGACGGCCTGCTGCGCGATCTTGACCAGTCCCAGCAGCAGATCACGGCGGCACTGGAGCGGATGATACCCGAAGCCCTGGCGGCAGTTGTGCCCTTTCGCGGTGGAGAGCAACCTGTAGCCCAGGCCGTGGCCGGACAGCACTGGCATGAGACCTATCACACGGGCCAGCTGGAGCTGCTGCGGCAGTTGGCGGGCACAGATGATGCCGTCATATAAGCGGCGCGATATGGGCAGGGGAGAAGATCGTGGGCGGCGGACTGATGAAGCAGTTTATCTATGTCATTGAAGCAACGCGACCTGAACTAGCCACCGATCCAGGTGCCTGGACGGAGGACGAGAACCGTATCGGCCGAGAGCACTTTGCCTACCTCGAGCGGGCCACAGAAGAGGGCACCGTGCTTCTGGCCGGGCGCGCCGCCGATGGTCTGGGTCCAGCCATCGTCATCTTTGAAGCTGCTTCGGAAGGTAAAGCGCGGCGTTTCATGGAAAACGACCCATTCATAGCCAGCGGCTTGATGCGAGCCAGGTTGCACCCTTTCCGCGCGGCCCTGGTACGAGGATCATAGTAAGGCGTCAAGGGGGACGGATCGTGAAAGACCGAATCATGACCCTGCACCCCCAGGGCAAAAGCGGGGTCAACATCGATCGGGACAAGTATGATGCCATGTGCAAGGCCATCTTGGACTTTGTGCAAAACCACGGCGAGATCACATTCAAAGAACTGACAGAGGATGTTCGCTGCAAACTCGAAGGTAAGTTTGACGGGTCCATAAACTGGTACGTCACAACCGTCAAGCTTGACCTTGAGGCCAGGGGCACCATCGAGCGGATTCCAGAGTCAAAGCCCCAGAGGCTGCGCATGGTGACTACCTAGTGGGCATGGTGTACCCGCTGCCCCTGGGCCAACCCACGGAGGATTTGACTTTTTCAACCCGTGGGGCGATAATAGATTGCCACGAGGGGGGGCATGCTCCGCGTAACCCCTCATAGCAGGCAGGAGGCGGCCATGGGTGCAAAAGTGCTCACCCACGATCACGTGACCTGGGTCGATATCGAAAAGCCCACGCCGCAGGACATGGACTATCTGCGGCAGCATTATCCCTTCCACCCGTTGGATCTGGAAGACTGCCTGAGCCGGATCGAGCGGCCCAAGATCGACGAGTACGACGACTATCTCTTTGTCATCATGCAGTTCCCCGTCTTTGACCATGACCGTCGCGTCAGCCGGCCCGGCGAGGTGGATATGTTCATTGGCGCCGGCTACCTGGTGACGGTCCACGAGGGGAACCTGTGGCCCATCGACCGCCTCTTTGACAGTTGCCAGGCCGACGAGCAGCTCCGCCAGAAGCACATGGGCCGGGGTGCGAGCCGCCTGCTTCACGATCTGATCGACAGCCTCGTGGACTATTGTTTTCCCATCCTCTACAAGGTGGACGCCAACATCCGCGAGATCGAGGAAGACATCTTCACTGAACAGGTGCCGGACATAGTACGCGAGCTTTCGTGGGTGCGCCGGGACATCATTGCCCTGCAGCGCATCGTAAAGCCGCAGATTGCGATTGTGACCAGCCTGGAGCAGGACGACCGGCCCTTTATCCGCGAGGACCTGGATGTCTATTTCGGTGACGTGCTGGATCACCTGTACAAAGTCTGGGACATGCTTGAGGATCACCGCGACGTCATCGATGGGCTGAGCGACACGGCCAATACCCTGACTTCCCACCGCACCAACGAGGTGATTAAGGTCCTGACCATCATCTCCTTCATCATGTTACCGCTAACGCTGCTGTCAGGGATCTATGGCATGAACATCCATCTGCCGTTCGAGGGCAGCCCTTTCGCCCTTGTCTTGATCCTGCTGCTCATGGCACTGATGGTAGGGAGCATGTTGCTCTACTTCAGAAAGCGGCGTTGGATCTAGGACGCCCGGCAATAGGGATCTAGCAAAGAGAGATAAAAAGATGAAGGTACAATTTCTGGGTGCTGTGCGCACCGTAACCGGCTCCATGCACTTACTCACGGCTAACGGATCGCGTATTCTGCTCGATTGCGGGCTGGTCCAGGGAAGGCGCAAAGAGAGTTTCGAGCGCAACCGCAACCTGCCCTTTGACCCGAAAACTATCGATCTCATGGTCTTGTCCCACGCTCACATTGACCACTCGGGCAATATCCCCTCCCTGGTCAAGAATGGCTTCCGCGGAAACATCTTTACCACACCCGCCAGCCGCGATCTTTGTTCGGCCATGCTGCGGGATGCCGGGCACATACAAGAACAAGATACCATCTATGTGAACAAAAAACGTGCCAGGAAGGGCCAAGCGCCGCTGGAGCCTCTCTACACCGTAGAGGACGCCACGGCCAGCCTCGACAACTTTATCAGCCTGGGATACGACCGCCCCCTGCTGGTTGCGCCGGGAGTAACCCTCTCCTTCCGTGATGCAGGTCACATCCTCGGCTCAGCCATCACAATACTGGATGTCAAAGAAGGTGAACAGCACACACGCCTGGTCTTTTCTGGAGACCTGGGCCGCGTTGGGAAGCCCATCCTCAGGGATCCTCAGCCGGTTGAGAACGTGGACTATCTCATCATCGAGAGCACCTACGGCGACAGGCGCCACCCTCCCATCGAGACAACGGATGAGGACCTGAGGGATGTCGTCCTGAAAACCTACCAACGGGGTGGCAAAGTGATCATCCCTGCCTTCTCGGTAGGACGCACCCAGGAGTTGGTCTATGCTCTGCACCGCTTGATCAAGGCCCGAGACCTGCCAGAGTTGCCCATCTTTGTGGACAGTCCACTGTCGGTCAACGTTACCGAGGTCTTTCGCCTGCACCCGGAATGCTACGACGAGGAATTGAAGGAATTTCTGGCTGACAACCGCAGCCGCGATCCCTTTGGCTTTCACCGGTTGACCTACGTCCGTGAAGTGGAGCGGTCCAAAGAACTGAACTTTCTGCGGGAGCCGGCGATCATCATCAGCGCCTCGGGAATGTGCGAAGCCGGGCGCATCCTGCACCATCTAAAGAACAATATTGAGGATCCCCGCAACACGGTACTCATTGTCGGCTGGATGGCCCCCCACACCCTGGGCCGGCGGCTGGTGGAGCGCAAACCCAAAGTCAAGATCTTTGGCGAAGAATACCGCTTGAAAGCGGAGGTGGAAACCATCAACGGCTTTAGCGCCCACGCCGACCGGGATGGCCTGGAAGATTATGTCCGGCAATTGGGAGCAGAGAGACTAAAAGGCATCTTTGTGGTTCACGGCGAAGAGCCGGCCAGCCTGGCCGCCGCCGCCAGTTTCCACGACTTGGGCATCCAAAACGCCGTCGTGCCTCAGATCAGGGAAGAGTTTCAATTATCAGGAGCCTAGCGAGATGGCCACAGCAGTCAGACATATTGCCCTATTCGTCCCCGACCTCCGGGAAGCTGAGCAGTACTACCAGCGCCTTTTTGCGATGGATCTCGTCGGCCGTGAGGCCCATCTGGAGGACAACTTGTGGTACACCTTGCCTCCTGACAAAACCTGGGAGGACGCCAAAGCTGCGGGTATTGAGCTGAGCATGCTTGCGCTCAAGCGCGGGTCCCTGGTACTGGCCTTGTTCCCGGGCAAGCCCCAGCCCGGTCAGATCTATATGATCGGCATCAACATGCCACCAACAGAGATCTCCCGCATCCGGAAACGGCTGTCCTCGGATGCTGAGGTCTGGGAGGACAGGCCCAAAGCTCTCACTTTCCGGGATCGGTACGCCATCATATGGCAGATCTACGGTTCAGGCACCGGTTTTCGCAGCAGCGGCGAGGCCCACGGTCGCTGGCTGGATGTATGACAACCGGCCATCTACCCGGGGGCCCCAGCGGGCTCAAGCTCCGGCGTAGGCTACCGCGGCTGCCATCAATAGCGTCGCGATCCCCAGGAAAAATAGAAAGCCCATCGTGTCGGTGATGCCCGTGACAAAAGCTGCCGAAGCCAGCGCCGGATCCACCTTGACCGCTTTCAACCCCAGGGGCACCAGTACGCCGGCCAGGGCGGCCATCAGAAAGTTGAGGATCATGGCCAGCGTGACCGCCAGGGCGATCACCCACTCTCCTTTCCAAATATAGATCGCCAGCCCTGTCCCGAATCCAATAATCGTGCCGTTAATCAGCGCCGCTGCGAACTCTTTGTTGAGCATGCGGAGCCCATTGTGCTCATCCACCTCGCCCAGAGCGATGCCTCGCACGATCACCGTCGTGGTCTGGCTGCCGGCATTGCCCCCCTCGCCAGACACCAGCGGCAAAAAGACAGCCAAAATCACCATCCCGGCGATCACTGGCTCAAACAGGTCCACCACAGTGATGGCCACAAATAGGGTCACCATGTTGATGGCCAGCCAGGGCAGTCGCTTGAGCACCGAAGCACGCAGTGGCCCCCAGACCTGCTCTTCGCCGGTGATACCCACCATCCGGTACATGTCCTCCGTGGCCTCGTCCTCGGCGACCTCGATCAGGTCGTCGGCGGTGATCACACCCACCAACCGGCTAATCTCATCGACCACGGGCAGGGCCAGGAAACCATAGCGGGAGAGCGTACGGGCACAGACCTCCTGGTCAGCAGCGACCGGAACGGAGACAACGTTGGGGTCCATCATCGCTTCGATGGTGGTCTCTGGCGAAGCGACCACCAGGTCGCGCAAGCCTACGACCCCTTTCAAGATTCCCTCAGTATCCGTCACAAACAAATAGTAGACGCTATCCGCAGCAGGCTCGGCGAGGCGCAACTCTTGCAAGGCTTTCTTTGCCCGCCAGCCCCGTCGCAGCGTGACGACGGCCGGCGTCATCAGGCCACCCGCCGTGTCATCTGGATAGCGCAGCAGGGGGAGAACGTCTTCGGCTTCCTCCATCTCGAGCAACGCCTCGGCGGCCAGTTCCGGCGACAGGTCTCCCAGGACGTCGGCCGCCTCGTCTGCCTCCATTTCATCCAGGATGCCGGCCAGGTCGGCCACAGGCAGTAGTTCCGCCAGGGATGCCGCGTCCCCGTCTTCCATCTCTTCCATGACGTCGGCCAAATCGGCAGGATGGAGATGGCTGAACAATGCAACCTGGTCGGCATCAGCCAGTTCCTCCACCAGATCAGCCTGGTCGGCTGGTTGCAGGGCCTCGATCACTGCAGCCGCGCCGGCCAGGTCGTCGCGCTCCAGCGCGAGACGCACCTGCGCCAGGACATCATCCATGACGAGAGTATCCATGAAAGCACCTCCGGGAACGAACCCTCCCGGAGGCTCAGAGTACGAGGATCTTGTTGCCTTCCGGGGGGCTAAGCTATGCAGTTGGCAGCCAGGTGACGGGACATACGTCTCCTGCTATCCGATGCAGACCCGTCGTCCGATTCCATCTCTTTCATCCTGAAAGGATTATACCCCTCTCATCCTTCCGTGTCAAATCCTCCACGATATTTCTGTTTCCCCCTGGACGCTGTTGGAAAACCCCTGAAACGCCAGGATGTGCGCGTGCGAGCCGGTGCGAGGGAATTCCCAGAAAACAATTGCCCCAAGCAGAGTTGTTTCAGGAAATTCCTCAGGCTTTTCCAGCCCTTTCTTACAGCGTTCTGGGATCGGGTAAAGGCTGGAAAGGCCCGATATCCCGTGCCCCTGAAAGCAACTTGCCCAACAAGCTGAGCCATGGTATACTTTGCTGCGTTTTAGGTCAATGCTGTTCTCTCACAGCTGTCGTCCAAGTGACATGACGAGAGCCAGGACACGAACCCAGCGGACAACTCCAAGAGCAACTGGACCAGTCGAACACGCAAGCGGCAGCCTATTCTGCAGTGACTGACAATGTGTCGTCACAGGCACATGGGCGCCCAGGTCGTGGACCAGATAGAGGCTGAGATGATCTACTGTCCCCTTTGCGGGACCGCCAACCGCCACGGGAGCAAATACTGCAACGAGTGTGGGGACAAGTTCGATCTCTCGATGCAGGTCGAGTGTCCCAGGTGTGGGGCGCTGAACCCTATTGCCGACGCCCTCTGCAACGAATGCGGGGAACAGCTACCCCTATCGCCTCTTGTAGAGGTTACACACGCTCAGCGCGCAAAAAAGGACAGCCTGCCCGCCTCTGTCAAGGATGGTAGTGGGACTCCTGCCTGGTTGGAAGACCTCCCCCCACCACTCGCCGGCGAGACGCCAAGTGTGACAGAGATGGAGACTGGCAATTGGGAGACTGCGGGAGCAGGGCTTCCGGAACCCAGGACCCTCTCCGAGGGATCCAATCTGCTGGCCGGTATCCAGGATCCATTGCAGGTGGGGGAGTTGCTAGCTCAGCCTCCCTCGGCAGCGATAGCCAGATCTAGCTCCACGGAACGCAGTTTCCAGGATGCTCGCGCGAGTGGCGCTAAAGCATTGGCAGCACATCACTTTTCCGAGATTCTGACTGCGCCAGCAGGGGCAGCGATGGGGATCGATGCCCAGATCGAGGAACAACTTCAGCAAGCTAGTGACGGGGTGACAAGCACTGTCCCCCATGGTCCCATCGAGTCAATCCTGGCCATTGACAGTGGCAGCACGCTGACCCGGGTTTTCCTCATCAGCTTGGTCGAAGACAAGTTCCGCCTGATCGCCTGGGCTGAAGCTCCCAGCACCTTGAAGCCTCCTTGGAGTGATATGGCCGTCTCGGTCCGACAGGCGCTGGACCAGATAGCCAGCATGACTGGTTTTCGCATCCTGGACGATCTGGGGCAAATCATCAGCCCCGAAGGGCAAGGAGGTGGGGTGGACGCGGTAGTGAGCACCACCAGCGCCAGTAAGCCCCTGCGGCTTGTGTTGGCCGCCCCGACACAGAAGGCTCCCATGGAAAGCGTCCAGCGCGCCTTGTCCCTTTCCTACGCCGTGATCGAAGGCCTCGTCACTGCGGATGCGCGGCAAGGAGACGTCCTCGCTGAGGATGTCGGTGGCCAGGTGCGTTTGGTCCAGGAGCTGGTCCCGGATGCCATTGTGGTGGTAGGTTGTGAGGATGGGAGTGCCAGCGAACCGGTGCTAGAGTCGGTGGAGGCAATGGCACTGGCCTGCAATGCCCTGCGAGCACCGGCTTGCTGCCCGCCCATAATTTATGCTGGCAATCGATCGCCGCAACCGACGCTAAACCGCATTGTCGGAGACGCCATCAGAGTGCAGGTCGTGGACACTGTAGGGCCCAGCGCGAAAATGGAGGATCTCAACACCCTGCGGGCTGCCGTCGAAGACCTGCACTATCAGCATGCAATACGACACCTGCCCGGCTACAGGACACTGGCGGCGTGGAGTTCGGTCCGGATGCTGCCGGCAGCCAGGGCCCTGGCCTACACAACCCATTATCTCGCCCGGTACGGCAAGGCGCACCAGAAGCCGCCAGATGAGGCCCTAGCCAATGTCCTGGTCGTGGACGTGGGAGGCGCGACAGCCACAGTGGTGACCATGGTAGACGGATTGCTTGACCTGTTCTTTTGCAGTGAGCTGGGTTCCGGTCACAACGCTGCCCGAATCCTGGACCACGTACCGCTAGAGTCGGTGCTGGGCTGGCTGCCTTCTCACCTGGACCCAGCCGAGGCTCGCAACACCCTGTACAACAAAAGGCTGCACCCGAACACGCTGCCCCAGACACGTCAGGATCTGTTCCTGGAACAAGCTATCACCCGTGAGGTCTTGGGTTGGACCATGACCGCTTGGGCAGAAGCACGCGCGAACGGGCCACGCCCGCACCCAGGCTCGACGCCGCAGTTCGACCTGATTGTAGGAACAGGTGGGGTGCTTGGCAACGCCCCTGATCCTGGTCTGGCAGCCCTCATCCTGCTCGACGGGCTTCAGCCGGTAGGCATAAGCAACCTGGCCTTGGATCGTTTAGGGTTGGCAGCCGCCGTGGGTGCGGTGGCGGCAGTCAGCCCCCTGGCGGCCGTGCAGGTCCTGGAGCAGGATACCCTGCTCAGGCTGGGGACAGTGGTGGCCCCAATGGGCACGGCGAA